>Ga0105240_10009833_pt1 | contig 13501 bp, 11 predicted proteins | sample KBSC54metaG_FD_80426 | JGI IMG/M metagenome (GOLD analysis project Ga0105240, IMG submission 80426) | Corn rhizosphere microbial communities from Kellogg Biological Station, Michigan, USA - KBS C5-4 metaG | ecosystem: Host-associated > Plants > Roots > Rhizosphere > Soil | place: Michigan, USA... | reverse complement strand
TCGCCAAGTCGATGCTGGAGCTGTGCGCGGCCGTCGGCGCCAAGGTGCTGCTGGTGTGCTCGTCGACCTCCGCGCATGCCAGCGCCGACCGAGACGCGATCGCGCGCGACCTGCGCAAGCTGGCGATGCTGGCCATCCCGCGCGGCATCCGCGTCGCCTACGAGGCGCTGTCCTGGGGCCGCAGCATCGAGCAATTCCCCGACGCCTGGGACGTGGTGATGCGTGCCGACATGCCCAACCTCGGCCTGGGCCTGGACTCGTTCCACATGTTCGCGACGAAGACCTCGCTGGACGAGCTGCAGTGGCTCGACCCCGAGCGCATCTTCCTCGTGCAGCTGGCCGACTTCATGTGGCAGGAGATCCGCTCGGTCGAGGAGCGCATCGCCACCGCGCGCCACTTCCGCGTCTTCCCCGGCGAGGGGGCGCATTCCGACCAGGTGGCCGAACTGGTCTCGCGGCTGCACGCGCTGGGTTATCGCGGCGACTACAGCTTCGAGGTCTTCAACGACGACTACCAGCAGATCCCGCTGCCCGACGTCGCGCGCCGCGCCCGCAAGGCCGCCGACTGGCTGGGCGAGGGCGTCCTGCGCCGCTCGGTGCCGCTGCCGGGCGCGATGCGGCTGCAGGCGGGGGGCTGAGTCCGGCGCGGACCATTGCCGGCGTCGGGTGCAGCAGGCCTGTAACGAGGTGAATACGGCCGTCGGTATGTGCGGTCCATCACGGGAAATGTGGCCCCGGCGCATCGGAGCACCCTTTGGTGGGATGCCTTCCGTTCCGAATAGGAGCACATTGAGACCGTGGATTTCCGCCGGGAAGGAGGCCGCCCATGAACGAACTGCTGCTGGTGTCGCTGGTGCTCGTGGCACTGGCGCTGCGCACGGTCGTCGTGCGCCACCGCATCGCCGGCTGGGAGTGCCTGTGGCGGTTCCGCGCGGGCCCGTGCACGGTCGAGCTGCGCCGCCGTGCCGGGATGGCCCGCCTCGGTGGTGACTCCTGCGAATATCCGCAGCCGCGCGAGTTCCGCGTGATGTCGCTGCGCATCGGCGGCATCCCGCTGTGGTCGCAGCGGGCCATCGTGAGCCTCCCGACGGAAGCCGACTCGCGCATCGGCGAGATCCCCGCCAGCGAGTTCGACCATCTGTTCGACCGCCATTTCCGCATGTCCTGGCCGCGCCAGGCCAAGGCGATGCGCCGGCTGGCCGCGCGCGCGCACTGACCCGCGACGGGCGCCCGCGGGCGCCCGCGGGCGCCGGGCTTGCCGCGTCGAGCGCACCATGCGCACGGTGCTCGATCCCCATCTCGTGGACGCCTCGGGACGCGAGCCCGGCTTGTGGGTCGCGGTGCGCGACCAGCGCCGGGCGGTGCTGTTCGATCTCGGCGAGCTCGGCGCGCTGTCGCCGCGCACGCTGCTGCGCAGCACGCACGCGTTCGTCACGCATCCGCACATGGATCACTTCGCCGGCTTCGACCACTGGCTGGCCACCGCGCTGGGCCGCATGCCCGGCATGACGGTGTGGGGCGGGCCGGGTTTCGTCGACCGGGTGGAGCACAAGCTGCGCGCCTACACGTGGAACGTGGTGCATCGCTACGCCGTTCCGCTCGTCATCGAGGCTCGCTCGCTGGAGGCCGATGGCACGCGGCACGGCGCGCGCTTCGACAGCCGCGAGGGCTTCGCCCGGTGCGACCTGCCCGAGGAGCCCGCGTGCGGCGATGTCCTGCTCGAGGAGCCGCTGCTGCGGGTGCGCGCCCGCATCGTCGACCACGAGATGCCCGTGCTGGCCTGCGCCATCGAGGAGACGGCCCGGGTGCGCGTGGCGGCCGACCGCGTCGCGGCCATGGGTCTGACCACCGGCGCCTGGCTGCAGGCGCTCAAGGCCGCGGTGCTGGCCGGCGCGCCGGACGACGACACGCTGGCCGTGCGCTGGCGCGATGCCGCCGGCGACCACGAGCGGCGCTTCCGTCTCGGCGAGCTGCGTCCGCTGCTGCTGGACAGCACCCCCGGGCGGCGCATCGGCTACGTCACCGACCTGCGCTTCACCGAAGCGAACCTCGTCCAGCTCGACGCGCTGCTGGCAGGCGTCGACCTGCTCTACATCGAGTGCGTCTTCGCCGACGCGGAGCGCGAACTGGCCCGCCGGCGCAACCACCTGACCGCGCGCCAGGCCGGGAGCATCGCGCGGCGCCTGGGCGCCCGCCAGCTGCAGCCATTCCACTTCTCGCCGCGCTACGAAGGCGCGGAGGAGCGCCTGCGCGAGCAGGCCATCGGCGCCTGGCAGGGCGCGATCGAGGCCGACAGCCCTATTGACTACACACCAATGTAGTTACAGCACACCGGCAGGGAAAGCCCGAGCTTGGTGATGTAGTTTTGCTCCATCAGAATGCCGCGACAACGGGGTCGCCGCGCATCGTGGCGCGGTGCCGCGATGCGTGAGGCAGACCATGAAAAAGATCCTGGAGACGGCGGTCCGCGGTGTGCGCGGGATCGCGTTCGCGTTGCTCGCCGCGAGCATCGTGACGGCCTGCGGTGGCGGCACCGAGAGCGCGAGCGCCGCCCGCGACGACACGCTGGAGGCCGCCAATGCGCCCTCGGCGCAGACGGTGCTGCATGCGGTGCCGCCGTCGACGATCGCCGCGACGGCCGCCGACGCGGGCCGCAGGAAGGTGGCCGACGTGGTCGCCACCAGCCTGCGCGTGCACTACCACCGCCTGAATTCCGACTACAGCGGCTGGCAGATCCACACCTGGAACGCGGCCCAGAGCCCGGCCTGGAACGGCGGCTGGGACGCCAGCGGCAGCGACGACTTCGGCGTGTATTACGACGTGCCCCTGGCGGCGTCGTCCGGCACGGTCGGCTACCTGTTCCACAACGGCGACACCAAGGACGACAACGGCGCCGACCAGTCCTACGTGCTGGTGGCCGGCGCCAACGAGATCTGGCGCGTCGAGGGCGACCTCACGACCTATGCCGGCGATCCGCTGACCGCGCCGGCCCCCGACATCTCGACGCTGCGCGTCCACTACATCCGCTTCGCCAGCGACTACGCGAGCTGGGGCCTGCACCTGTGGGGCGGCAGCGGCCTGGACACCGCGCGCATGGGCACGATCCCCTACGGCGACTGGAACAACCCGACGCCGTTCGCCGCGATGCCGAACTACGCGCCGGGCAGCGGCGAGATCGTGTTCGACATCCCGGTGCTGAACCCGCGCGGCAACCCGGGCACGACGTCGATCGAGTTCCTGATCCACGGCATGCCGCCCAACGTCAACGACAAGGACGGCCGCCCGAACAACATCCACGTCGACTTCGGTGGCCTGGCCATCGCCAACCAGGTCGGCCAGGTCTGGCTCATCGAGCAGGACGCCACGGTCTACACGGCCCCGCCCGACCTGCGCTCGGTGTCGACGACCGACGCGCGCGCGGTCTGGCTCACTGGTTCGCTGGTGAAGTGGCCGCGCGTGGCGGCCGACGGTCCGGTCAAGCTGTACTGGTCGGCCACGGGCGCGATCGTCGCGGCGAAAGATGCGCCGATCGCCGGCGCCGACGGCTCGATCACGCTCGATCCGTATGCCGGCGCCGTGCCCGCCGCGGCCGCGACGCGCTTCAAGTACGTCGGCAACGGCGGCGTCTTCGCGGTGCGCGCCGCGGATGCCCCGCGGCTGAAGAAGCTGCTCACCCAGCAGCTGGTGCTGGTGCAGGAGGATGTCCTCGGCGCGATCCGGAACGCCACCACCGCGCAGCTGGCCGGCGCGCTCGACGACCTGTATGCGGCGGCCGCCTCGACCGCCCCGCTGGGCGCCACGGTCGAGCACGGGCGCACCACCTTCCGCCTGTGGGCGCCGACCGCGCGCAGCGTGTCGCTGTACGCCTATGCCGGTGCGACGGCCGGCGCCAAGCTCGCGCTGCCGATGGCGCTCGATGCCAACACCGGCATCTGGAGCCTGACCGTCCCCGGCGACTGGAACGGCCTGTACTACAGGTACGGCGTGCAGGTGTTCGTGCGCGGCACGGGCGTCGTGCGCAACATCGTCACCGACCCGTACTCGCTGAGCCTGTCGGCCAACAGCCTGCGCAGCCAGGTCACCGACCTGTCGTCGGGCCGCCTCAAGCCCGCGGACTGGGACGCGACGCGTCCGCCGCAGACCGTGGCCGGCTCGACCGACATGGCGATCTACGAGCTGCACGTGCGCGACTTCTCGGACAACGATCCGACGGTACCTGCCGCGCATCGCGGCAAGTTCATGGCCTTCACGGACATGAACGCCAACGGCATGCGCCACCTGCGCGCGCTCGCGCAGGCCGGCCTGACCGACGTGCACCTGATGCCCACCTTCGACATCTCGAGCGTCCCGGAGACCGGCTGCACCACGCCGAGCCCGAGCGGTGCGCCGGACTCGACGTCGCAGCAGGCCACGGTCGCGGCCACCGCCTCCGGCGACTGCTACAACTGGGGCTACGACCCGTTCCACTTCACCGCGCCGGAAGGCAGCTACGCGACGTCCGTGGCCGACGGCTCGACGCGCGTGATCGAGTTCCGCCGCATGGTGCAGTCGCTGAACCAGGCGGGGCTGCGCGTGGGCATGGACGTCGTCTTCAACCACACGACCGCCTCCGGCGAGAACGACCACTCGGTGCTGGACCAGGTCGTGCCCGGCTACTACCACCGCCTCGACGCGTCGGGCAACGTGCTGCGCGATTCGTGCTGCGACGACACCGCCACCGAGAACATGATGATGGGCCGCCTGATGACCGACTCGGTCGTCACCTGGGCGCGCGACTACCACGTCAGCTCGTTCCGCTTCGACATCATGGGTCTGCAACCGCGCGACACCATGGTGGCGCTGCAGGCCAAGGTCGACGCGGCCGTGGGCCGCCATGTCGAGCTGATTGGCGAGGGCTGGAACTTCGGCGCGGTCGCGGGCGGCGCGCGCTTCGTCCAGGCCGACATGCTCGACCTGAACGGCACGGGCATCGGCACCTTCAACCCGGCCCTCCGCGACGCGATCCGCGGCGGCGGCTGCTGCGATTCGGGCGGCGCGTTGCGGTCCAACCAGGGCTTCATCAACGGACTCTGGTACGACCCCAACCCGCAGGCCGGCAGCCACACGGCGGGAGACCTGATGTGGCTGGGCGACGTGATCAAGGCCGGCCTGGCGGGCTCGATCCGCAGCTACCCGCTGACCACGAGCTGGGACGCGCAGCTGCCGCTGGAGCAGATCAGCTTCGAGGGCCTGCCCGCGGGCTACGTGACGAACCCGTCGGAGGTGGTCAACTACTTCGAGAACCACGACAACCTGACGATCTTCGACAACAACGTCTACAAGCTGCCGACGGCCACGTCGCGCGAGGACCGCGCGCGCGTGCAGATGCTGGGCGCCGCCATCAACGCGTTCAGCCAGGGCGTGGCCTACTTCCACGCGGGCGTGGACACGCTGCGAAGCAAGTCGCTGGACGGCAACAGCTACGACTCGGGCGACTGGTTCAACCGCCTCGACTGGAGCTACACCGACGACAACTTCGGCGTCGGCCTGCCGCCCGCCGGATCGAACCAGTCGAACTGGGCGATGCAGCAACCGCTGCTGGCCGACCCGGCGATCAAGCCGACGGCGGTGGAAATCGCCTGGGCGCGCGACGAGTTCCGCGACCTGCTCAAGGTCCGCCGCAGCTCCACGCTGCTGCGCATGGCCAGCGCGGACGACATCAAGGCCCGCCTGAAGTTCTTCAACACCGGCTCGCAGCAGATCCCGACGCTGCTGGTGGGCGACCTCGACGGCCGCGGCTACCCCGGCGCCAACTTCCAGGAGTTGACCTATTTCGTGAACGTCGACAAGGCCTCGCACGCCATCACCATCCCGGCGCTGGCCGGCAAGGCGTTCCAGCTGCACCCGGTGCACGCCGCGTTCTCGGCCGCCGACAAGCGCGCGGCGCAGGCGACGGTCGACACCGCCTCCGGCACGTTCGACATCCCCGCGCGCACGGCGGTGGTGTTCGTGGTCAGGCACTGAACGCGCGTGCTTGCGCAGTGGTGCGCTGGTGCGGTGACCCATGGTGCAGTGGCGCGGGCGGCGCGGGTCGTGCGCCAGGGCGCCTCACGGCTTGCCGCCATGCAGGGCGGGTCGTTTGACCCGCCACGGCCGGCATGTGACGAGACGGATGGGCGACCGGGCCGAAGGCGGGTCAGACGACCCGCCCTACAGGAAGCCCCGCAACAGGGCCTCGAATTCCGCAGGCGCCTCCAGCACGCTCAGGTGCGACGCTTCCGCGATGACCTCGAAGCGCGCGCCGGGCACGCGCTCGGCGATCGCCTGCCCCATCGCCGGCGGCGCGCCGGCGTCGCGGGCGCCGGAGATCACCAGTGTCGGGCAACGGATCTCGCCGAGGCGATCCCGCCAGGCCACGCCGGCGACCGCGGCGCAGCTCGCGGCGTAGGCGGCCGGATCGTTGCGCAGGATCGCGGCGCGCACGGCCTGCGTCGTCTCGGGCCGCGCGGCGCGGAAGTCGTCATGCAGGTAGCGTTCGACCACCATCTCGGCGACGGCCGCCATGCCGCTCGCATTGACGCTGGCGATGCGTTGCGACCAGGCGGACTGCGCGGCGTCGGGGTATTGCGCGGTCGTGTTGGCGAGTACCAGCTTCGAGACCAGGTCCGGATGGCGGATCGCCAGCCCCATGCCCACCATCGCGCCCATCGACAAGCCGATCCACGTGACCGGGCCGCAGCCCCATTCGCGCACGAGGCGGGCGGCGTCGTCGACGAGCTCGTCCATCGAGAACGGCCCGGCCGGCGCGGTGGAACCGCCGTGGCCACGGTGGTCGAAGCGCAGGACCTCGTGCGGCGCGCCGAGTTCGCCCGCGGCCAGGTGGGCGGCGAGATCGTCCCACATGGCCATGTCCAGGCCGAGGGCGTGGCTGAGGACGACGGGCGCGCCGCGGCCCTGCAGCGCCACCTTCAGTTGCGGTGCGCTGAACGTATGGTGCGTGGCGACGCGCACGGCGTCGGTCAGCGGGTCGGGGCCGGGCAGCAGGCCGTGCGCCTTCAGCTGTTCGCCGGCGATCCTGAACGCGGTGTTGGCCGCGGGCACGCCGCAGTAGATCGCGCCCTGCATCAGGGTCTCCCGGATCTTGTCGAGCGGCACGCCGGCGCGGATGGCGGCGCCGCAATGCAGCTCGAACTCTTCCCAGCGCGCCAGCCCCATCGTCATGCCCAGCACCAGCAGGCGGCGCGTGGTGGCGTCGAGGCCGGGGCGGCCCCAGATGTCGTTCCAGGCGTAGCGCGTGATCAGCGACTGGAAGTCGGCGTTGAAGGCGTTCGCGTTGTCGAGCGACTTGTCGACCCACGCGTCGCCCAGCACGGCGCGGCGGTTCTTCAGGCCGCGCTCGAAATCGTCTTCACGGTCAGGCATGCGGGTGTCCTTGCAGATGATCTCGCCACGGCGGGTCGCGCCGCAGTTCCTCGGCGTGCGTCGCGAGCGCGGCCAGCTGCGGCGCGGCGAGCGCGCTCGCGTGGCGGGCGGGCGCGTCGGCATCGAACAGCGCGGCGAGTTCTGCGGGCGTGATGCGCCCGCGCAGGCGTGCGTCACGCGCGAGCGCGGCGAGCGCGAGCTCGCGCAGGTGCGCTCCGTCGGCGACGGTCTCCTTCGCGAGCGCCTCGACCCAGTGGTGGGCCTCGGCCTTGCCGATCTCGCGCGCGACGCGCATGGCCAGCGCCTCGGCGAAGACCAGGCCCTGCAGCGCGTCGATGTTGGCGCGCATGCGCTGCGGGAACACCTGCAGCCCGCCCGCCGCGCAGGCCAGCGCCGCGAGCGCTCCGTGCACGCCGGCCAGCAGCGCGCCGAGCTCGGCGAGTTCCGCCGGCCAGTTGCCCAGGCCGCGCTCGTGTTCCTGCGGCATCGCGGCCAGCAGCGCGGCCACGCGTTGCGGCGCGCGCACGGCGGCGGCCAGCGCGTACATCGCGGCGACCGGGTTGCGCTTGTGCGGCATCGCCGACGAGCCGCCGCGACCGCCGTCCGCGGGCTCCGCCAGCTCGCCGACCTCGCCCTGCGCCATCAGCGCGATGTCCTTGCCGATCTTGCCGAGCGAGCCCGCCAGCACGCCCAGCTCGCAGCCGAGCGCGACGAGCTCGTCGCGCTGCGTGTGCCAGGCCGCGGGCGGCAGGCGCAGGTCGAGCAGCCGCGCCATGCCGGCTGCGACGGCATCGCCGTGCTCGCCGAGCGCCGCGCGCGTGCCCACGGCGCCGCCCAGCTGCAGTTGCAGCGCCGAATCCCCGGCCAGGCGCAGGCGCTCCTGCGCGCGCCCCAGCGGCGCGATCCAGCCCGCGAGCTTGAAGCCGAGGCTGATGACCTGCGCCGGCTGCATCAGCGTGCGACCGAGCATCGGCGCGTCGCCGTGCGCATCGGCCAGCGCGAGCAGCGCGGCCACCAGCGTCGACAGATCGCGGTCGATCAGTGCCAGCGCGCGGCGCGTGACCAGCACCTGCGCGGTGTCGAGCACGTCCTGCGTGGTGCCGCCCCAGTGCACCACCAGCGCCGCGTCGGCGTCGATCCGCGCGACGGCCGCCGTCAGCGCCTTGACCAGCGGGATGGCGATCGTGCCGACGCGCGCCCCCTCGGCGACGATCGCGTCGATGTCGAAGCCGCGCGCGTCGCAGGCCGCGGCGATGGCCTCGCCGGCGGCCGCCGGGATCGCGCCCGCGGCCGCCTGCGCGCGCGCCAGGGCGGCCTCGAAGTCGAGCATGGCCTGCACGAAGGCACGTTCGTCCAGCACCTGCATCACCTCGGGCGAGGCGAGGAAGCGGTCGAAGATCATCGGTCGTTTATACGTCGAAGAACACCGTCTCGTCATCGCCCTGCAGGTGGATGTCGAAGCGGTAGACCGTGCGGCCCTCGCGCTGCTCGCGCCGGCCGACCAGCGTCCGCCGCCGCACCTCCCACTCGACCAGGTTCAGCACCGGGTCGGCGGCATTGGCCTGCGCCTCGTCGTCGAAGTACATGCGCGTGTGCAGGCCGATGTTGATGCCGCGTGCCACGATCCACAGGTTGACGTGCGGCGCCATGGCGACGCCGTGGCGGCCGGTGACCGAGCCCGGCTTGATCGTGTCGAACGACCACAGGCCCGTCTCGAAGTCGCTGCATGCACGGCCCCAGCCGCGGAAGGCGGCGTCGATCGCCTTGCCCGGCTGCCGGTCGGCCGGATGCGCGTAGCGGCCCTGTGCATTGGCCTGCCACAGCTCCAGCAGGACGTCGCGCAGCGGGGTGCCGGAGCCGTCGAACACGCGGCCCTCGATCGCGATGCGCTCGCCCTGCGTCGCTGGCGTGGCCAGCACGGGGCCGAAGTCGTTGGCGAAGATGTCGAAGCCGGCGGCCTTGGGCGCCAGCCCGATGTGCACGTACGGGCCGGCGGTCTGCGAGGCGGTCTCGCGCAGCAGCGGGGTCATCGGAGCGCTCCTTCGCCGGTCGATTGCAGGACGTTCTCGAACCACGTGGCGCGCTGGCCGCGCAGCACGATGTCGAAGCGGTACGCGCGGCTGTCCAGCGGCACGGTGGCGGCCATGTCCAGCTGCGCGATCAGACCGCGGATCTGCGCCTCGTCGGCAATGGTGCGGATGATGGGGCAGGTGGCGATCAGCGGGTCGCCCTCGAAATACATCTGCGTGATCAGCCGCTGCGCCCAGCCGCTGCCGGAGATCGCGAAGTGGATGTGCGCGGGGCGCCAGTCGTTGATGCGGTTGCGCCAGGGATAGGGCCCGGGCTTGATCGTGCGGAACACGTAGTGGCCATGCTCGTCGGTCAGCACGCGGCCGCAGCCGCCGAAGTTCGGGTCGAGCGCGCCGAGGTACTGGTCCTTCTTGTGGCGGTAGCGGCCGCTGGCGTTCGCCTGCCAGACCTCGACCAGCGCGTTGCGCACCGGGCGACCCAGCTGGTCGCGCACGCTGCCGTGCACGATGGTGCGCTCGCCGATCGGCAGGCCGTCCTTGGCGTAGTTGCGGATCAGGTCGCCGTCCAGCGGGCCGAGCTCGTCCGCGCGGAAGACCGGCGCCGTGACCTCGGACAGCGTCTGGCCCAGCGAGATCAGCGCATGGCGCGGACTGCGCAGTGCGCTCGTCTTGTAGCCGGGCGCGTAGGCCGGTGGATGCGACCCGGGGTCGCGCATCAGGTACTCGTCGTCCGGGCGCGCGGGGGGCGGGGCGGTCTCGTGCATGGTGTCGTCTCCAGGCGCCGGATCAGGCGTGCGCGACATGGTCGGCGTGCAGCTGCGCGGCCGTGCGCGCTTCGGGCTTCGGGGCGAGGCGCAGCAGCGCCCGCGCCTGCTCGGGCGTGGCGACGCGGCGGCCGGCCTGCTCGCACAGCCCGGCGATCTGCCGCACCAGGGCCGCATTGGACGGCGCCAGCGTCTCGCGATCGAGGTGTACGTTGTCCTCCAGGCCGGTGCGGCAGTGGCCGCCGAGCTCCAGCGACCACTTCGCGAGCGTCAGCTGGTCGCGCCCGATGCCCGCGCCGGTCCAGGTGGCGTGGGGCGCGAGGCGGTGCAGCGTCTTCACGTAGAACTCGAGCACCTCGCGGTCGACTGGCATCGCGTTCTTGACACCCATCACGAACTGCACGTGCAGCGGGCCGTCGATGCGGCCGTCCCTGGCCATCGCCGCGGCCTGGAAGATCATCGACAGGTCGAACGCCTCGATCTCGGGCTTGACGCCGTAGGCGCGCATCTCGCCGGCGAGCCAGTCGACCAGGTCGGGCGCGTTGTCGTAGACGCGGGTGGGAAAGTTGACCGAGCCCGAGGCCAGCGAGGCCATGTCGGGGCGCAGGTGCAGCATGCCGCCGCGCTCGCGGCCGGCGCCGGAGCGTCCGCCCGTGGACACCTGCGTGATGATCAGCGGGCAGTGCTTGCGGATGCCGTCCAGCACCTGCGCGAAGCGCTCCGGCGCGGAAGTGGGCGTCTCGTCGTCGTTGCGCACGTGCAGATGCACCAGCGTCGCCCCGGCCTCGTAGGCCGCCTGCGTGGACTCGACCTGCTCGGACACCGTCACCGGCACGGCGGGGTTGTCCTTCTTGCGCGGCAGCGAGCCGGTGATCGCGACGGAAATGATGCAGGGCGTCTGGGCGGCCATTCGTGGTCTCCGGGAGGGCTGGAATTCGTGGAGCGAAGCGTAAGGCGCCGGCCCGGGCGCGCCAATGGACAGAATCGGCGAACGATTGAACAATCGGAACATCGGCCGCGGACGAAACCTTGTCCGCGCCATTCCACGGTGCCCTCCGGTCGCCTGCGGTGCGGACGCCGGTTGAGCAATCGGAACCTGCCATGGCCCTGCACCTGCCCACCTACCTGCTGTACGGCGAGGACGCCGGCCTGCCGCCGGAAGACGTCATGCACTCGGAGTCGATCGCCGAGCGCAGTGCGCTGCATTCGTGGGAGATCAAGCCGCACCGCCACGAGGCGCTGCTGCAGGTGTTCTGGTTCGAGAAAGGCCAGGTCGAGATGCTGATCGACGGCCAGGCCCACGCGTTGCGCGGCCCGGGCGTCATCCTGATCATGCCGCTGGCGGTGCACGGCTTTCGCTGGACGGCCGACGTCAAGGGCATCGTCTTCACGATGCGCGAGGCCCACGTGCGCACGCTGCTGGCGCGCGACGAGAGCCTGCGCGAGCGGGTGCTGGTCTCGCGCTGCGTGCAGTTCGCGCCGGCGCACCGCAAGGCGGTCAAGACGGCCGTCGAGGCATTGCACGAGGAGCAGACGCAGCACGCGCCGTGGCGCGCCAGCGCGATCGACGCCGCGATGACGGCGCTGTTCGTCGCGCTCGGGCGCAGCCTGCCGGCGCCCGCGGCGGCGGCCGGCGTCGGCGACCGCTCGGTGCTGCACGTGCAGCGCTTCCGCGCGCTGGTCGACGAACGCTTCCGCGAGCAACCCACGCTCGGCGAGTTCGCCGCCGAGATCGGCATCACGACGACGCAGCTCAATCGCGTCTGCCGCAGCGTGCTGGGCCACCCCGCGCTGGCGGTGCTGCACGCGCGCCTGTGCCTGGAGGCGCAGCGCGAGCTCGCATACACCACGCTGAGCGTCAAGCACATCGCCTACAAGCTGGGTTTCAGCGACGCCGGCTACTTCACGCGCTTCTTCGAGCGCGAGACGGGCCACTCGCCGTCGACGTGGCGTAAAGAGCAGCTGGCTCGACAGTGATGCGGCGATACTCCCCGTCGTGAAGCCGACACGCCTCGTCCCCGCGGTCGCCGCCGGCCTGCTGGCCAGCGGCTGCGTCGTCGTGCCCGTCGACCGGGAGTCGTACGACGACGACTGCCGGCTCGCCACCCATCGCATGGAGCTGACGACGGTGCAGATCCAGGGCGTCCACGGCTGCCGGCGCGATGGCGACTACCTCGGCCCGCTCTGCGTGCTCGGCGCGGTGGGACTGGCCACGGTCAGCACGGTCGTTTCGGGATCGGTCGTGGTGGTCGGCAACATGGTCTACTGGACCGAGCGCAAGGCCGCCTGCATCGCACCGTCGCTGGGCATCAGGCCCGGCGCCTGAGCCGCGACGCGATGCGCACCCGATCCGCCGCCGCGGCGCTCGCCGCCAGCCTGGCCGGCGCCGGGTGCGTAATCGTGCCCGTGCAGATGGAGGACTACGACCCCGGCTGCCGGCTCGTCACCCACCACATCGAGCTGCAGCCGGTGGTGCTGGGCCAGCTCAATTCGTGCAGCGGGCAGGGCTGCGAGGCCCTGGTGCTCGCGAGCCTGGGGGTGACGGCCGTCAGCGCGGTCGTCTCGGGCTCGATCGCCATCATCGGCAACGTGGCGTACTGGGCCGAGCACCGGGCCAACTGCGTCGTGCCGCCGGCGTCCGTGCCGGTCGCCCCGCCCGCCGCCTGAGCCGCGTCGGCCTTCGCGCCGATCGGCGCGCGGCTTCCCCGATCGCGAAGCGATCCACGGGTCTTCCCCGGGGGCGCCCGTGCCCGCCCGTCACGCGACCGTCACGGGCGGTTTCGACAATCCCGAGCACCTCGCGAGCTCCTTCGAGGCAACGACAACAAGCCGGGATGACCATGACGCACCACACAGCCAGGATGGCCGCACTGCTGGCGATCGCCGCCGCGGCGACAGCCCCCGCCGTCCACGCCCAGGACACGACGCCCGTCGTCCTCACGTTCTCCACGGTCGGCGATTCCCGCCAGGATCCGGTCAAGTACGACCAGGCGAGCGTCGGTGCCACGCTGTCCGGCCAGGATGCGACCTGGCTGCAGAACACCAAGGCGTTCACGCGCATCCTGCGCACCATCCAGTCGCAGAAGTCGACGATGCTGTTCTTCAACGGCGACATGATCCACGGCTATGGCTGGGCCAACTACGGCTACACGTCCAACGCGACGCAGTCGGCGATCGCCGGCCCCGCGGCGCCCGCGACGACGGCCGACATCGTCGGCTCCGACCTGATGAAGGAATACCGCCAGTACGCGTTCTGGCGCGGCCTGGTGGCGCCGCTGCCCGAGACCGGCACCTACGTGTTCCCGG
>Ga0105240_10009832_pt1 | contig 13501 bp, 15 predicted proteins | sample KBSC54metaG_FD_80426 | JGI IMG/M metagenome (GOLD analysis project Ga0105240, IMG submission 80426) | Corn rhizosphere microbial communities from Kellogg Biological Station, Michigan, USA - KBS C5-4 metaG | ecosystem: Host-associated > Plants > Roots > Rhizosphere > Soil | place: Michigan, USA... | reverse complement strand
GGTGTGACCCTCCCAGAGCGGTTCGAACTCAATCGCAAATGTAGTGTAGACTCAGCCATTGCCTGAACTGATTCTTAAGGGCTTAGATGGTTTTTCACCGGTATGGTGACGAACTTAGGCTAGAGTCAAGTCAAGAAAGACCCGCAGCAACATCAAGCGACTTTCGAAAAGAGACAAGGATGGTGCCAAGTGTCACAGAGGCAAATAGAAGCAAACCGGATAAACGGCGCCAAGGGCGGACCGAAGACTTGGGAGGGGAAGCAGATCTCAAAGATGAACGCTGAGCGGCACGGATTCACCTCCAAGAAGCTAGTCCTGACCACAGAAGAAGAGCCTTACTTCAACGCGATGATGGAAGGCTATCTCGAAGAACTCAAACCCCCAAGGCCTGGAAGAAACTGATCTAGTCCGCGAAGTAGTAGCCGGAAAATGGCGCCAGGAACGTCACTGGGAGCTCGGAACCGCTCTCATGGAGCTGTCCATGGCGGAAACCAACGCCGACATCACCGAGCGTTTCGAGGAAATCGACCCCCTCGCCAGAACCGCCTACTCGCTCGTCAAGCAATACGGCAACCTCAAAGCGCTCGACATGGTCACCCGGGTCGAAGGCCGAATGCGCCGCGCGCATCAAACCGCACGCCGCGATCTCGAGCGCCTCCAGGCCGCCCGAACGGCAAAAGACTCCAAACCAGCCCCAAAAGCCAAAACGCCAGTCGAGCCCGAACCAATCCAGCAAGAGCCAATCTCTTTCCGCTCATTTGTTTCCAAAGACGAGCTGGCTCTTCTCACCCGAATTGAGAACGAACCAAAATTTCTCCTCGATTTGCCTGACGAGATGCCCGAAGAGGACCCAAACGCAGCCTGACCAGGACCCCGCAATGCCCATAAAATTCAAAAACCACGAACCCGCGGCCGAAAAGTCCGGAAAGCCTGATCAACCCGGACAACCAGGCCCGGAAGCAACGCTCGACCAACGCACGCGCCATCTCTGCCAGCTCCTGGAGAAGCAAATGCTCACCGGCAATCTCCGTCTAAGCTTCGGAGACTACATCCGTCTCATCCAATGGCGCGAAGCCAAAGGCTACGACCGCCCCCACAAAACCATCGTTACGTGGACGGACCCCTGGTGGCTCGGTCTCATCGGAGAAATGGAAGACCACCCGCAACTCAAAGCCATCATCGAAGAATTCAGAGCCAAGGGACTCCACAAACGAAAGAAGCCCCAACAAAATGACGCCTGACAGCCAGCTCAACCGGCCTTCATCCCATCGTCGATCGCCAATGCCGCCCATCCCGCTCCAGCAACTCATCCGCCGCCCTCGGCCCCCAACTACCCGCCGGATAATTCGGAAATTCCTCAGGGGGCGCTTTTTCCCAGGCATCCAGGACCGGCTGAACCACGCTCCAGCCCGCCTCCACCATATCCGCGCGCTGGAACAAAGTAGAGTCGCCAACCATACAGTCATAGAGCAGCGTCTCATACCCCGTGCTGGGGCTGGTGCCAAAGTAGTCGCTGTACTTAAAATTCATCTGCACGCCGCCGATATTCACCGAGGGACCAGGCACCTTCGCCCCAAAGCGCAGCCAGATTCCTTCTTCCGGCTGGATCTGCATCACCAGCAGGTTCGACGGCAATTGCTCCACCGGCGTATCGCGAAACAATACGAACGGAGCTTGCCGGAACTGAATCGTAATCTCGCTGATGCGCGTCGCCATGCGCTTACCTGTGCGAATGTAGAACGGAACACCCGCCCATCGCCAATTGTCGATAAAGAGCTTCATGGCGGCGAAGGTCGGTGTGATGGAGTCCGGCCGCACGTTTGGTTCCCGGCGATAGCCCAGCTTCGGATTTCCCTCAATCGCGCCCTCCCCATACTGCCCGCGCACCGCACAGTTCAGACACGTATCCGGATGCGGCGGCTGCATCGCATGCAAAATCTTCGCCTTCTCATCGCGAACCGCATCGGCGGCGAACGAAATCGGCGGCTCCATCGCCGTAAGCGCGATCAATTGGAAGATATGATTCGGGATCATATCCCGCACCGCGCCGGCATTGTCGTAATAGCCGCCGCGCTGCTCCACGCCGACCGTCTCGGAAACCGTGATCTGCACGTGATCCACATACCGCCGGTTCCAGATAGGCTCGAAAATCCCGTTGGCGAAGCGGAAGATCATCAGATTTTGAACCGTCTCCTTGCCCAGGTAGTGGTCAATACGGTAGATCTGCTTCTCATCCAGGACTTTCGCGATATCGCGGTTCAACGCGATGCTCGACGCCAGATCGTGGCCAAATGGTTTCTCGATCACTACCCTGCGCCAATGGTCGTTGTCTTCCACTACCAGCCCGGCATCGCCAAGCTGGTGCACAATCTTCGAAAAGAAACCCGGAGCCGTGGCCAAATAGAAGAGATAATTCCCGCCCGTCTGATATTTCTCGTCCGCTTCGGCCAGCAGCCCGGCCAGCTTCTGGTAGGCCGCCGGGTTGTTGAAATCCCCCTGCATGTACTGGATGCGGTCGCAGAGCTTGCGCCAGCGCTCCGGATCAACTTCGCACTCGCAGTACTCCCGCAGCTCCAGGGAAATCTTACTGCGGAATTCCTCGGTGCTCATCTTGTCGAACGCGAAGCCGATGACCGCGAAATTCTCCGGCAAATACCCGCTGTGCGCAAGATTGTAAAGCGCGGGAACCAGCTTGCGCTTCGTCAGATCTCCGGACGCGCCGAAAATCACCATCGTGCAAGGTCCAGCCGGATGCCCCTTCGCCTGACCGGCCTCCTGCATGGAACGTGGATGCGGAACTGTGGACATCGGTTACCCTCCGCTCGCGCGCTCGACGTGGCCGCCGAATTTATTTCGCATCGCCGAAAGTATTTTCTCGGCGAAGGTATGATCCTGCCGCGAACGGAATCGCGTGAACAGCGAAACGGCCAGCACGTCCACCGGTACCGCCTCTTCCATCGCGGCGATAATCGTCCACCGGCCCTCGCCGGAATCCTGCACCGCGCCCTTGAATTCCGAGAGCGTTGGATTCTCGGTCAGCGCCATCGCTGTGAGATCCAGCAGCCAGGAACTCACGACGCTACCCCGCCGCCACAATTCGGCGACATCGCGCGTGTTGATGTCGTACTTGTACCCATCGGCGAGCTGCGGAGAATTGGCATTCTTTAAGATGTCGAATCCCTCCGCGTACGCTTGCATCAGTCCATACTCGATGCCGTTGTGAATCATCTTCACAAAGTGGCCCGCACCCGACGGACCCGCATACAGGTAACCCTGTTCCGCCGTGCCCCCTGCTTCCGCCATACCAGGAGTCCGCTCGATTCCGCCAATGCCCGGAGCCAGTGTTTTGAAGATAGGCTCGAGCCGGTCAAATGCTTCCTTCTTGCCGCCCACCATCAGGCAGTAGCCGCGTTCCACGCCCCAGACGCCGCCACTGGTCCCAGCGTCAAGATAGTCGATTCCCTTAGGCAGCAGCGCTTGGGAGCGCCGCACATCATCTTTGTAGTAGGAGTTGCCGCCGTCGATAATGACATCGCCCGCGTCCATCATTCCAGCGAGAGTATCGACGGTTTTCTGAGTGGGATCGCCCGCGGGAACCATAATCCACGCGGCGCGAGGTTTATCGAGCTTGGAAACGAAATCCTCAAGAGAAGACGCACCGATCGCCCCATGCTCGACGATCTGCTCGATATTCTTTGGATTGAGATCAAATACGACGCACTGATGGCCGCCATTCATCAACCGGCGTGCCATGTTCGCGCCCATACGGCCAAGGCCGACCATTCCGATCTTCATGACTCTAATGTTAGCGGACTAAAGCAGATGTTCTTTCACAACCAGATCGTTCAGCTCGATGCCGAAGCCCGGAGCCGATGGCGCCGCAATCGTCCCGCCCTCGAACGTCTGCGGAGGATTCACCAGGTCGCCGCGCCAAGGCACTTCGCCCCACTGATATTCGAGAATTTTGAAGTTCGGCAGACCGGCACACCATTGGACACTGGCCGCGGTCGCCACCGGACCCGTCGGATTATGCGGAGCCACTTGTATCCCTTCAAGCTCCGCCATCGCTGAGATCTTGCGGCCCTCGAGCAGGCCGCCGCAATGCTTCACGTCCGGCATAACGATGTCGATTCCACGAGCTTTGCCCAAGGGAGCGAAGCCCTCCATCCCGAACAACATCTCGCCGCCGGCCATAGGCTGCTTGATAGTCGAGTGGATTTCAATCGTCTCTTTTGTAAGCGTCGGAGCGACCGGTTCTTCATACCAGACCACGTTCTGCGGCTCCAGTCTATTGGCCACATCGATCCCAAGCTTCACATCGAAGTGGCTGTGGCAGTCGATGAACAGTTGATTGCTGGCGCCAATCGCTTTTCGAATCGCTTCCACACAAGCGATCCCCAATTCCAAGCTGACACTCTGCGGATAACCGTCCCAGGGAGCAGCTTTCACCGACGTATATCCTTCCGCGATGGCCTTTCGCGCATTCGCTGCGAACGCCTCCGGAGTGCGCTCGGTAGTGATGCGATTGATGTTCGCGTAGACAGGAAGCCGGTCGCGAATCTTGCCGCCGAAGAGCTCGTAAACCGGAACGCCCAGCGATTTCCCTACCAGGTCCCAATGCGCCTGCTCAATCGCGCTGAAAGCGGTATGAGCCGGAACTTTTCCCGCCTTGGCGAGAGGCCGCCCCTTCTGCCGATAGGCTTCAATAGCAAACGGAGACTGATCGCGAGCCAGTTCGAAAAACTCGGCCACCAGAGTTTCAATCGCGCCAAGGTCCGGAGCCTTCACCGGGCCCCAACCATCGGAGCATTCCCCCAGCCCGGTGAGACCCTTGTTCGTTTTCAAACGGATAAAGAGCCACTGCGTCCGGTTGCTTGCCTTCACGGCGAAAAACTCCATCCCGGTAATCTTCAGGCTCGATTCGGCGCCCCGCAAGGGCCCAAATCCGGCAAGTCCGCCACCGCCGAGAATGGCTTCACGTCTGGTCATCGCACTACGATTTTGTCCACCGCTTGGTTGTCGTATTCATCAGCCACGCGCACAGCGACAGTATGCTCGCCTGAGCTCACGTCGTCTATGTTGAGTAAATACTCGTGTTCCAAAGAGTCCGATAACCGGGTGGTAGGCTCCAGCAGCGTCCAATCTTTCCCATCGAGCGAGTACTCTGCTTTATGAATCTCGCTGAGTGCGTCTTTAGCCTTCCAGTTCACCGTAATCTTCTTGCCACTGCGGCTCCCGGCAAGCCCGCTGATCTGCGGTGGAGTGTTGTCGATCACAACCCGATCGCTCTCCAGTTGATTTTTCAGTTCGGTTCCTGCGGGATTGGCCGGTGCGTCCGAGGCCGTTACGCGCAGCAGGTACTCACCGTCTGGAAAAGCCGTCGAGTCCCAACTGACATATCGCTCCTTCACCTTTTCACGGAGCACCTTCCAGGCCGACTCTTTTACGCCACGGATTTCCACCGTGTACACGAGCTCGTCCCCGTTCGGATCAATCGCCGCCCAGCGCGCACCGGCATAGCCCTTGGCGTAAGTCATGGCCTGCGACGAGAGGGCATCCAAACCCGAACCGGGACTCTTGCGATGCTGACCCAGAGGCGGCAGCGTCAGATTTTGGGAAGCCGTCGTGAGCGAAACCGGGGCCGGGAATTTGTAGTTCGACGGAGTGATCTCGATCTCTTCAATCACCGGCGCGACATTCTTCTGCTGATAAGCGATGTCGACTTCGAGGATTTCGGGAGCCGCTGCCTTTCCGGAAGTTCCGGTTGTCGCGATTGTCGCTCGATACTGCACAAACTGCGCGGATGGCGAACCGATTCTAGAGGCGCCCGCCGTGTCTACCTTCGACCAACTACTCCAATTCTTCTGAGGCCGGTCCAGATTCCCGCTCCGCGTTTCAAAGGTGACGCGGCCGTTCCCGTCCGATCCGAGATAACTCAGCCGGCCCCAATAAGAGAAGAATCCGGCATCAAAAGCCGAGCTCTCGTAGGTTCCCTGCTTTTCAAGCTCCGGTCCAACTTGATAGAGCCGTCCGACGTTGCCGGTGGTGGCATAGATCTTTCCGCCCGGAGCGGCCAACAAGTTCGTTACCTGGGTCGGAAGGGTGTTTATCAAAAGCGTCGAAATCAGCGGCGAGTCAATGCGGTAGATTTTCCCTTTATTGCCCGTCCCGATCACCGGCCTACCTTCACCATCAAAGCTGATCGCGTAAACCAGGTCCTGCGCCTGAGACCACACCTTGCGCGGTGCACCGTCTTTCTCAATCCGGTATACTTCCGATCCCCCGGCAATCGCTGCGGGCGCAGCCGGACTCGTGGGAGCCCCGGCGTTTCCACGTGGTCCGGCAGAAATATTAGCCGGAGGAACCGGCAAAGCCGGAGCGGGCGCCGGCGCTGGAGCACCCGGGGTCTTGTTGCCGACACCAGCCGCGTAAATCGAACCGTCCGGCGCAACGGCAACCGCCGTGACCTCGCGCTTGGCCGCCTGATACAACACAAACCCTTCACCCTTCGTCGAGACGCGGACAATCAGCCCGCTCGGTTCCGTGCCGACGATCAAGTTATCCTGTCCGTCAATCGCCATCGATCGCGCGTGCGTCTCTTCCGTGCGAAAGAAAACAGCGCCTTTTCCATCCGCCGCAACCTTGTGGATTTCCCCCTCATCGCCTGTGGCGACAAAGAGGTCGCCCGTACTGTTAAACGCCATCGCCCAGATGTATTTTGCATGCGGATCGTAAAATACATCCGGCTTGCCGTCGCTCCCAATCCGGTAGACCTTACCGTCGGGCGCAGTCGCCGCAAACACTTGACCGTGAGAATTCACCGCTATGGCGTGAATTTCCATGCCCGGCAATTCGGCCAGCACTCTCGACTTGCCGGCAGCATCGATTACGAACAATTTGGCCTGCGTCCCGCCCGGTCCGCCGCCGCCGGCGTACAAGTTGCCCTTCGAATCGCGCGCGAGCGCCCACAGGTACGGCATCGACGTGTCGACGATTTCCTTAAACACCGGAGCCAGCGTCAAACGCCCGTCGTTCCGCAGCGACAGCTTGGTGAGCGTGCCTTTTTCGAAGTCGGACTGATCGTTTTCAGTCCAGGTCTTGGTCTCAACGGCGCGGCATGCGGGCGCAAGCGCCCACAGGGCGAAAAACAGAACGGTATATTTGTGCATTATTCGGTCGGCCTACTTTACAGTGAACTTGAGCGACTGGCTTCCACTCACCACCAGTTCGAAAGGAATGGAAAACTCCTCGTGCAAACTCTCCGGCGAGCTGATGAACGGATGAGTGGCCGAGCGCCCCGACTGCATCACGTTCAAGATGGAGGCAGGCAAACTTGGCAATGTTTTGTCATCTTCAAAGAACGTCGGCCGGCCCTGAACCAGCGACACATACAGGCGGTTGTTGCTGCGTTCCTGGTTGATGACCGAGATCGTTTCCGGAATGTCGATAAAACGGTTCGCAGATGCGGCGTAGCTCTGCATGCGGTTGAGCGTATCCGCATCGCTCAGCAGAATGCGGTGCTCGCCCTTAGGCAGGCCCGCCGGGATCTTCACCTTGAAATCTTTCTCAATAGTGTCGCCGCGGTACGGACGAAGGAAAACGCGAACGGGAATTTCACTGCCCGCTTCGGCTTCGTTCACGGCCGCCCAGGCATTCTCCAGTGTGGCCACACGCCGCTCAGGAAGCAGATCGATGGTAGCTTCCACGCTCTTCAGGTCCGGAATGTTGACGGAGTTCCCGTACAGGCGATTGAACTTGTCGCCCCACCATCCGGCAAGCACCATTGGCGCTGGAATCGGCGTATCGCTGGGCGCCTGCATGGTCGAAAGCGAGAGCTGCTTGTTGCCGCCGAGCTCCACTTTCCCACTCAAGCGATAGGTCACATCTTCGGCGAAATCGTTCATCCCCGAAATGGAGTTGAACAGTGTCAGCATCATCAGATAAGGCGTCCACTTTTCGTTTACGAAGACATTGAAGTGAAGGTCTTTCTCTTTGCGCATCTTGTCATGGTCGCCAAAGGTTCGCACACGAACCGACACAGGCACCATCTCCGCCGTCGCGCCGAGCTCGCCCATAATCCCGCTGTGGCGGTCCTGCTTCAACGCGCCGACGATCTCGGTAGCGTTCGCAATCTTCGTAGGCTGATACGACGATGCGAGCACCATCAGCACTTCGCCCTTGCTCATCGGCATTTCCACCGGACCCAGATTAAAGAATGGGTGTCCGAATGCCAGCACTCTCTTCCCATCGTTGTAGGTGACCGTGCCAAGACCGGTGACACTCATGTCCCCGGACACCAGCACGCCGGCGACCGATTCGCCGGGCTGCAGCGACGTTCTCCAGTCTGCCGCCGGCTTCACGCTCTGCAACGCGCCGCTCGCCCCGCCCTGTACGGCGGAGATGCCGAGCTGCTGGAAGATGGGTCCGAACTGGCGCAGCGAGTCTTCCTGAAATCCCGAAAACGTCAGCGGCGTTTCGATCGGCCGCATGATCGGGGTTTGCTGGTTTCCGATGGACATTCCCGCGCCCATTACTTTCGACAGCAGCTCGCCCGGCATCTGCACTTCGGCGCGCATCTGCCCTTTGTCCGGCGTCTTCGAATCGCTGGGCCGGCTCGGATCGTACTCATTGATCTCGAGCATCAGTTCGATGGGCGTGATGCCGCAAACCGCGTCGGGCGAAAACGCGCCAATCTGCGTCGACACGGCGCCGATCAGTTTGCCATCCACGTAGACAGGGCTTCCGCTCATGCCGCGCGCGACATTGGTGCGCTCGGCTTTGCCGTGCATCTTCCCGACAATGATGTCCTGCCGGGGCCCCCACGCGTTCTTCCAAAGGCCGACGATTTCTACCGGCACGGCCTCTGGCTCTTTGCCTTCGAACACGGTCCAGGCAATCGCCTGCATTCCAGCCTTCACTTCCGAAGACTTCATGATCGCCGTCTTCCCGGCTTTCGGGCGCTCCGCCACTGCGCCCCTCAAATTCGGCACAACTAGCGCCGATAGCGAAAGGAGTACTGCTATCCGATGGTTCATGAAAATGGACTAATCTTATTATTCCACGCCTGCGGGCCACGAAAATACTGGAACTTTGCCACCGGCGGCCCCGAAGTATAGGCATAACAGCCCCGATATGGATGCCATCACAGCAGACGATCATCGCACCGACAACACTCTGCTGCGTCTGGCTGTCGCGGGAGACGAAGCGGCGTTTGTGGAACTGTACCGCCGGCGGCACGGACCGCTATACCGCTTCGCGTTGCACATGAGCGGTAGCGCGGCCGTGGCGGAAGAGGTAACGCAGGAAGTTTTCATGGCGCTGATTCGAAAGCCGGGCGCCTTCGATCCGCAGCGTGGTCCCCTCGCCGGGTTCTTATATGGAGTGGCGCGCAATCACGTCCTGCGTTGTCTCGAGCGGGAGCGCCGGTTTGTCGGTCTGGAAGATAATCCGGCGGAAGCGACCGTAATGGGAGATTTGACCAGGTCGGAAACGATCGGGGCAGTGCGGCAGGCCGTCTTGAGCCTTCCGGCCGATTACCGTGAAGTGGTTGTACTTTGCGATTTGCAGGAGTTGCCATACGCCGAAGCAGCCGGCGTTCTAGGAGTGCCTGTCGGGACCGTGCGATCACGATTGAGCCGTGGCCGGGCACTGCTGGAGGACAAGCTGCGCGCGAGGTCTGAAAGATGTCTGACATAAACCTTGATGAAACATTGCGAGCGTTGCGCGAATCGGCGGCAACGGAGACCCCTTCGGCGTCACTCGAGTCGGAGCTGTTGGGTGAATTTCGCCGCCATCACCGGCAAAAGGGAAGGCGGCGCGTGTGGATTGGAATTGGCATCGGCGTAGCGGCGTCACTCTTGATCGCCATAGCTCTACAGCCTGAGCGTCCGCCGGTTGCCATAAAAACACCGCCCCCGGTGCCCGTGATAACGGCGCCACCGCCGCTACCACCAGCGGTCGCCGCTGCCACCACGCCCGCACCGCGCCGTCGCGTGATGCGGAAGCCGCAAGTGCGGCCGCAACCGGCACAGCAAGCAAGACGGGAAGTCGGGACGGACTTTATCCCCATTCCGTATGCCCCCGATTTCCGCGCCGAAGATTCCGCAGCCATAGTACGCGTGAAGCTGCCTCGATATTCGCTACAAACTGTCGGCCTGCCGTTCAATCCGGAACGCGCGAATGAACGAATCGATGCCGACGTATTGATGGGTCAGGACGGGATCGCGCGAGCGATTCGCTTCGTCCACTAAATTTCAAATTTAAGGAGAGAAGTCATGAATCATAAATGGATTTTTATCGCCGCGGCCGCTGCGGCAACGCTCATCGCGCAGGAACCACCGCCACCGCCCGCGCACCTGCAAATTATGACCGCCGGCCAGTCCGATGGTCCCAACGTGGTTTACGGCCAGATGGGAGCAACCGTGGCAGGCGTAGCAGGCGCGCCAAACGTGGCATTCGCCGGAACGGAGGCCAAATTCATCTCCTTTGAGATGGGCATGAACGGCAAGGCTGTCACCGGCGCACCGTATGCGGCCGACGCTGTCACCGAGACTACACAGACGCTCAGCGACGGAAACCATATCACCCACAAGACGACGAACAAGACGTATCGCGATAGCCAAGGTAGGACTCGGCGCGAACAGTCGTTTCAGACCATCGGCCCCTGGTCGACCGACGGGGCCCCCTCGGTTATGGTCCAAATCAACGACCCCGTGGCAGGCGTCAACTACTCGCTGAACTCCGGCGCCAAGGAAGCCACCAAGATCGAAATGCCGTCGGCGCTGAGGCACGCGCAAATGGAAGCGGACACGCGAAAGATGATAACGCAAGCCAAAGCGTCCGGCGCGCGCGTGAACACCTTCAACGCGAAAGTGAGCCCGGCGAAGGAAGAGTCTCTCGGTACGCAGATGGTCAACGGCGTTCAGGCCGATGGCACAAAGAACACCATCACCATTCCCGCCGGACAAATCGGCAACGAACAGCCGATCGATATCGTCGACGAGCGGTGGTACTCCACCGAATTGCAAACGCTCGTAAAGTCCGTTCACAGCGATCCGCGCATGGGCACCACTACCTACCAACTGACGAACATAGATCGAGCCGAGCCTTCACCGTCGCTCTTCGAAGTTCCGGCGGATTACAAGGTCAACACCTTTGACAAGAGTTCGATGGACAAGACCATGACGGAGAAAATCATCCTCAGGAAGGATCAGGAATAGCAGATTCAACAACGGAAGCCTCCAGCGGCCGGGGGCTTCCTTCCCCAATGTTTTCCTTATAGCGAATCCCCGTCGCATTGTGGTACTAATAAACCATACTTCAAACTTTCCTGGCATCATCCTGGATCAAATAAAAGAGGAAACCTGTGGAGGACGGTAAACGTAGATTGATTCGACCGCCGATGACGAACTCCAGAGAGCCATTGAACGCCAAGCGCGTGAAGAAGGCAGCGCCACCGGATCAAACCAACGCGGAAAACTTCTATTACGTCAAGCAGATGCAAAGCAAGACGCCAATGGTCATCGTGATGAAGGACGGCGAGCTGCTGCACGGCATCATCGAGTGGTACGACAAGTGCTGCCTGAAATTCAACCGCGAAGAAGGTCCGAATCTGCTGGTGTTTAAGCCCGCCATCAAGTACATGTACAAGGCCTGATCGCGCCACTAATTCCGCGTCATCCGCGCGTGGAACTTCGCTCCCGCGCACGCTCTTTTAGCTGTAATCGATAGCTCCTTCGCAGAGCCGCGTCCTCATAGCGCTCCTTCTCTTCGTCCGTCTCCGGAATCACCGGTGGAACCGCCGTCGGGCTCCCTTTTTCATCCAACGCAACGAAGGTCAGGTACGCCGACGAAGTGTGCCGCCTCAGTCCGGTGCGCATGTTCTCCACCCACACCTTCACGCCTACCTCCATCGAGGTCCGGAACACGCGGTTGACGGACGATTTCAGAAGAATCAAGTCGCCAATCCTTACCGGATGCAGGAAGGTCATGTGATCGACCGAGACAGTGACCACGGGACGCCGCGAGTGGCGGATCGCGGCAATTGCGCCGGCCAGATCCACCAGGTGCATCACTCGCCCGCCCAGGAGATTGCCCAGCGTGTTGGCGTCGTTCGGCAGCGCAACCTCGGAGTATTCGGATTGAGAATCGCTGACGGGCCGGGGCGTCAGATCATGGTTCATATCTTCTGGAACACCTTGGCTTGCCGGATCATGATCAAGTCGGTTAGCTCTTCGATCCGGCCGAAGTGCACCGGGGCACAGTCCTTTTCGAGAATGTACAAGGTTTCGGTTGCGGCGCGGGTAAAGCGGACCGCGTCCGCCTCCGCGCCGGGAGGAAAGCTTGGGCAGCGCGAGCGCCCATAGCCGAAGTTGCAACTCTCGTAGAGCGATTCCCGTTCGGGAGCCCGCGGGTGGGCCGGATCGGCGAGGCAAAGCCCGTTGTAGAGAACTCCGAGCGGCGCCCGGGCCGGCGTGCTCGTCGCGTCCAAACAAGGCGTCTCCGGAAAAAAGTACGGACACGACATGGCCGGTATATTAACATGAGTGTGGATGAGTTCCCGCTTGGACAAGTTGAAAACGCTGGTGGCCGAGGATCCCGGCAATGCATTCCTGCGTTACGGTTTGGCTACCGAGTATGCAAACACAGGCGATCTGGAGCAGGCGGTAGTCGAATTCCGCGAACTACTCGCAACAAGTCCGGACTACGCAGCCGGCTATTATCACGGCGGCCGGGCACTGGAAAAGCTGGGACGTCCGGATGAGGCCCGCGAGATCTACGAGAAGGGAATCGCCGTGACCATGCGGACCGGCGACGGTCACACGCGCAGCGAACTGCAGGCAGCGCTCGACATGCTGGGACTCTAGTCCACCACCTTGGCCGTGACAATCAGGAAGTAAGCGCCCGCTTCTCCGTCCATGTTGGCTTTGCCGACGACTACTTTCTTGCCGTCGGGGATGTCGATGCTTGTTTCAATACCAGTGTTAGCGTAGTTGATACCGCCCTTGCCATCACCGCCGTTGGGCAGTTGGCTGCCGAAGCTCAGATGGTCTATGTGCACAGTTGACTCCTTCGTGTCGCCGGTGATCGAGGTCGAACGGAAAACGACTCGTAAGAAACGTAGCGACGGTCCGCCCTTCTCCCGCGGGACCGCGCCGGTTATCGAACCGTTAATCCCCTCCTGCGTCCGAAGTTGGAGCGTATCGACCAGCCGGAAGCCCTTGTAGACGAAACTATTTTTCAATTGCTTCACCACGGCATCGAGATCGGCCGGAATCTTTTCTTCGCCGGGCTGAGTCATGGCATCCAGCACTTGGAACGTGAGTTCTATGTTCCTTCGAGGGACATCGATTCGCTTCAAAGCTTCCTCGGCTGCGGCGACATTCTCTTTCGATCCAGTCAGGACAACCATGTGCGAACCCGGTGCTGAATTCATATTCACTTGGAACGCACTAACCATGAATCTGAGAGTCTCGGGATCGAGGTATTTCAACTCCACGAT
>Ga0105240_10009829_pt1 | contig 13504 bp, 18 predicted proteins | sample KBSC54metaG_FD_80426 | JGI IMG/M metagenome (GOLD analysis project Ga0105240, IMG submission 80426) | Corn rhizosphere microbial communities from Kellogg Biological Station, Michigan, USA - KBS C5-4 metaG | ecosystem: Host-associated > Plants > Roots > Rhizosphere > Soil | place: Michigan, USA... | reverse complement strand
TGGCCTCTGCTTCCGTAATCCTCCTATTTGCATCCTGCTGTACGGCGTCGCTTAGTTGGTATCCGATCCAAGCGGAGCCAAATGCTGTGGCTGCGGTTAAGCCGCCAAACACAAAAGCCCCAATGGTTACGATTCTAAAGACCAATTCCCAGAATTGGATGGAGTAGCCCCACATGCCCTTCTCCATTTGGATTTTGATTTGCGGTGAATCTCTAATCTTCGCCACGACTGGCGCAGCAATTGCTTTGCAGATTCACATATGGAGGCGTCGTCCCCATGTGTGACTACTCGCACGCTCACTTATTAGACAATTCACTGACCCACCACGCAGCCAGTTCTGCAATAGTACGGAACTTCCGTTTCTTATGCACTAGCCGTTTGATAAGTGAGCCGCTTACCCTTGAAGCCCTTAAGGGCAATCTCGGCACGGCTCACGTCATTCACTCCAAGTTTCTCACGGGTGTTCTGGCGGAAATCAAACTCGGCCACATAGCGTTGAAGGTGTTGGGCCTCAACGTGCTGATAGGTTCCGATCATCCCGCGCTTAAACACGCTGAAAAAGCCTTCAAGGCTATTCACATGCACCACGTCGCCATGCTTGCCAGGGCGAGCATATTGGCCCGCCGCGTGGTTCACGCTTTCGTGCTTGTAAGAGATAGCCTTGTAGTACTGCGCACCGTCAGTGTGCAGGGTGCTGTCCGGGTGCATGTTCTCTTTGATCGCCTTGCGAATTTCAGGGCGAGCCGGAGGGCCTTGCAGCACGATAGAGCGTTGCGCGCCACCGCGTTCCACAAGGCTGAAAATCGCAACCTTGTGCTGGTATCCGCCCGCGATCGGGTGCTTCCGGGTCTTAGGCGAATTGGTCAGGAAGGTTTCATCCGCTTCCACAACCTTCCCCTCGCCGCCCAACGGGCCAATGCCCTTGGCAGGGGCCATGGCTTCGCGGATACGGTGGGTCAGAAACCAAGCGGTCTTCATGCTGCAAGTCAGCATCCGCTGTATCTGGCGGGTCGAAATGCCCTTCTTGCTGGCGCACATGAGGTGGATCACTTGAAGCCACAGATGCAGGGCAAGGTGGCTGGACTCGAAAATGGTGCCGATCCGCACGGTAAAGGGCTTGCGGCAGGCGTAGCATTTGCACAGGCCCGGGCGGGTGGTCTTACCCGCCAAGCGTCCTACGCGCTTCTCTTCCCCGCAGAACGGGCATACAGGACCTTTCGGCCACAGGTGTTGCTCAACATACGCAAACGCTGCGGTCTCATCCTTGAAATGGGCGGCGTCCAAAACCGACTTGGCCATGGGAGTTCTCTCCTATGACCAGAACACTACACCCGGTATTGGGGTATGTCAAGTGTAACGTCGCCAATTACTGATGATCAGGCGGCCCAATGAGATGGCCCGTGCCCATGCGCCGCTTTGAGCGCCTTGAAGGCCAGCCCGGCCCGCTGGTCGGCATCCTTGAATTGGACCGAGTCCAAGCCGTGGGTGGCCAAGGCCGTCCAAGCGGAATTCAGCTTGTCGGCATATTCCTTATAGAGCTTGGCATATTCCTGGGGATCGACCGGATGTTGAGCCATGCAGTCCTCCATGTCCTGGGTCCGGAGACGATAAGCGATTTTCGGCCCACGGCAATGACACGGCCGGATGGCGCCCTTATCCTGGCCCGGTACCCAATCCAGGGACAGCATCATGACCCCGCTCAACGTTATCGCTTCTCCAACCGCCAAAAGGATCAAGCTGGTGGTCGCGTGCGACCAGTGCGGCTACAAGAGCCTTGAGCCGTTTACCCGCTTTCATGGCCGCTATGAGATGGTCTGCCGCGAATGCGCACACACGATCAATCTCAAGGCCAAGGAGAACCGCCTGGTTGTCGAGGAACTGGCCCATCTCTGCGCCAAGATCGACGCGTCGCTGGAACGGAAACATTAAAGATCGGCGCCAGAGAGATTGGCATCAGGCCGGTTTCTGCGCACTGATTGCCCACATCCGGGCTTTGGCGCCGTCAAAGACGATCTCAAAACCCAGATCGCGCAGTTCGCGCGTCACATCTTGGGGCGCCAGCCTGAGTTTGCGGTAACAGCTTTTGTCCAGCCGCCAGCCAGCGTCGCTCCGTGTATGGATCAGATCGTGCACCAAGACGGTCCTGGGCTCATATTCCAGCACACAGACCATGACGCGCTCAGCATCGCTCTGAACCGGGATGAAGCGGTCGAGCCCGGCCAGTTCCTGGGACAGGTCGCGGAAAGTCAGAACCAGCCTGCCCTTGGGTTTCAGCGCCGCGAAACAGTCTCTGAGCAGCTCGGAAACATCCTCATGGCGCTCCAGATGCGTCAGCACGTCTCCCATGCAGACAATGGCTTCGGCACTTTCATCCGGTGCGTAACGGGAAAGATGGCATACATCGCCATGCAAAGGTTCAATGGCGCGCGGACCTTTCTGAGCCGATAGCTCGGCCAGCAGCGTCTTGCTGGTATCGATGGCGATCACCGGCGCATAGCCCAGATCGGCCAACGCCGCGGATTGATAGCCGGGTCCGGCACCCAGATCGATCGCGGTGCCATGCCGGCCGGCCTGAAGCCCCAACTCGATCAGCAGCGCCTTCTGCTCGGCCGCCTTCTCTTCGAACGGCACGCCTACCATCCAGCTGTAATGCGCGGCCAGCAATTCGTCGTAATGGCGAACGGCATCGTTCATGGATGATTTCCGGCCTTAGGCGCGTTTCTTTTCGATCAAGGCTCGGATGCGGTCCCAGATCGCGACGCATTTCGCGTCCTCGGCGGCGAATTTTTCCGAATCCATGCCATGCATATGCATGACGGAGGACGCGCGTTCCACCGCCAGGGTCAAGGTCTCGTAAAGCCGGATCAGTTCTTTGGATTCATCCAGATTGAGCGTGGTCATGGCGTTCTTATACCACGCGGATAGCGAAATGCGATCAGACCGGAATCTCGATCTGGAGCGGTCCGCGCGAAAAATTCTCCAGCGCATGGACTGCCGGTTGGAAATAAGGCGCCAGCGACAGGGCTTTGTGGAAATTGGCGAGGGCTTCCTCGTCATGGCCCAGCGCCTGCTCCACCACACCCAGATCGTAATAGCCCACTTCCGGCATGGTCGGTCCCAGCGCGATACCTTGCAAAATATCGTCGCGGGCTTCACCGAAGCGTTTGAGATTTACCAGCATGGCGCCGCGGTTGAGATAGCCGTCACCCAGCTTGGGATTTTCCGTGACCGCCAGATTGAAATCCGCCAGCGCCTTGTCCTCCTGCTCGAGGACGGCCTCCATCACGCCACGATTGACATGGGTCCCTGCCCGTTCCGTGCGGCTGAGCGGCGCCAGGAGGGCATGATTGCAGGCCTCGATGCCTTGCGCGGGGTCGAGATTGAAACGCGCCGAGAGATAGCATTGATAGCCGGCGTCGCTGCCGATCACCACCACGCTGGCGCTGGCCGGCATGACGAAGAAGATGGGCGCCGTCGCCAAGGCAATGCCCCAAAGCTTCATGGTGCGCGTCCCTGCCCGGCGGGCACGCGCGTCACCACGAAATTCTTGAGCTGCTCGCTGGCGGGCCGGAAATCAGGTGCGATCTCCAGCGCCTTTTTGAAATCGTGATAGGACGCCGTGACCCTGCCCAAATAGAATTCCGCCACGCCACGATTGTAATAGCCCACCTGCTCATAAGTCTGGCCCAGGTTTATGCCTTTCTCGATGTCCGCCATGGCATCGTCGTAGCGCTTGAGGAAAATCAACGCCGCGCCGCGATCGACATAACCGTCGCCCAGTTCGGGATTGAGCGTGAGGGCCGTGTCATAATCAGCCATGGCGTCGTCGATGCGGCCCAGAGCTACTTCCATTACACCGCGATTGACATGCGTGCCGGCTCGGGCGCGCGGATCAAGTGCCGCTTCTTGAAGGGCCATGGTGCAGGTGGCGACGGCGTCTCTCGGATCGGCTCCGGCCTTGGCCATGACGAAACAGTCATGCGCCAAGCCGGACCCAATCACTGCCACCAGCGCATCCGCCGGCGCGGTGAGACAGACCAATATGGCGCAGGCGAAGGCCGCGCCGCGCATTTCACTGCGTCTGCGTGCTTCTCGGGACGACCTTGAAGCGTTCCAACTGACGCTGTGCCGGGGCATAGTCCGGCTTGATCATCAGGGCCTGCCTGTAGTCGCGATAGGCCTGCGCGAAATGGCCGGCATCGTCTTCGATCTCACCGCGGCTGTAATAGGCAACCTGCAGATTGGTGGCGCCCAGCGCGATGCCTTTGCTGATCGCGGCCATGGCGTCCTGCGGCCGCTTCTCCGCCACCAGCACCAGAGCCTGGTTGAGATAGGCGTCGCCGAGGCTGGGATTGTAATCCAGCGCGATATCGAAATCGTTCAACGCGCCTTTGCGATCGCCCATGTCATAGCGGATGATGCCGCGATTGACGAATGTCTCGGCGCGATAATTCATCAAAGGATCGATCACTGCCGTGTTGCAATGATCGAGCCCGTCGCGGAGCGCAACACCCTCGACCGCCGTGCGATAGCATTGCAGTGCCGGATCCGTGTTGTAGATCATGATGAGATTGTCGACCGGCTTGTCTGGCATCTCGCCGCCGATCTTGGGGCCCGCATAGGCACCGATCGCCATGGCCGAAACGAACAGGGCGGAAACAAGAGCTAGACGCATCATATGAAACCTCCCGAAACAAGATTGCTGAACCAAACCCTAGGCTGAAACTATAGCACAGTTTCCCGCGTGCAGCGTAAACTTTATGCGGTGGAAAAATCCAAGGAAAGTCCGTCAAAAGCCGGCTCCACGCCCCCCGGAAGCTCCCCACGTAAGCTTTCGTAATCCATGTCCAAATGCATGTTGGTGAGAATCGCGCGTTTTGGCTTGGCGCGTGCAACCCACTCCAGAGATTTGGCGAGATGGGCGTGGCTGGGATGGGGCGTGCGCCGTAAGGCATCCACGATCCAGCATTCGACGCCTTGCAGTGCCTGGAACGCGTCCTCGTCGAGCGCCTCCACATCACTGGAATAGGCGAGCGGACCGAAGCGAAAGCCCAAACTGTGGGTGCGGCCATGTCCTTGGCGGAACGCCAGCACCGGGATCGGCCCGCCCGCACCCACAATCACAAAAGGCCGATAAGGCTCATGGATTTCATGGGCATTGAGAATGGGCGGATAATCGCTGCCCGGCGGTTGATGGAAGCAATAGCCGAATTTGGACATCAGACTTTTCCAGCTGGAACGGTCGGCCCAGACATCGACCCGGCTTTTCATATTGAGCGCAATGGCTCTGAGATCGTCCATGCCATGGGTTTGATCGGCATGATCGTGCGTGATCAGAACGCCATCCAGCCGGCCGATGCGCGCATCCAGCAACTGCTCACGCAGGTCCGGCGAGGTATCGACCAGCACGCGAGTTTCGCCCCGGTCGGAGCGCCGCCTGACCAGGATCGAACAGCGGCGGCGGCGGTTCTTGGGATTTGCGGGATCGCAATCGCCCCAATTGCCGGCCTCATTGGGTCCACCCAAGCGCGGCACGCCGCCGGATGAGCCGCAGCCCAGGATGCGCACGGAGAATTGATCCATCGTCATGCCGGCCGTTTGGCCTTGGTGAACAGGCCGAAGAAATTCTCCGTGGTGGCGGCCGCGAGTTCTTCTTCGCCGACGCCTTTGAGTTCGGCCAGCATCTTCGCGGTATGGGTGACGAAAGCGGGCTCGTTGGTTTTGCCCCGGTGCGGCACTGGCGCCAAGTAAGGTGCGTCGGTCTCCACCAGAAGGCGTTCCAGCGGCACGCTCTTGATCACATCGCGCAGAGCTTGCGAGTTCTTGAAGGTGGCGATGCCGGACACGGAAATGAAAAAGCCCATTGCCAGCGCCGCATCGGCAAGCTTTTGGGTGCCGGTGAAGCAATGGATCAGCCCGGTGAACGGGCCCCTCCCCATTTCATCTTCCAAGATGGCAATAGTGTCGTCATCGGCGTCGCGGGTGTGCACGATCAAGGGCAATCCTGCTTGCCGCGCCGCGTCGATATGGGCGCGGAAATTGGCGATCTGCGGCGCGCGTGGCGCGTGCTCGTAATAATAATCGAGCCCGGTCTCGCCGATCCCCACCACTTTGGGATGGCCGGTTTCGGCCAGCAACGGTCCCGCGTCCTGCAGCAATTCCTTTTCCGCTTCATGCGGATGAACGCCCACGCTGCACCAGACATCGGGAAACGCTTCCGCCACCGCCCGCACGCCGGGAAAGCGCGACAATTGCGTGCCGATGCTGAGACAGGTGCGAACGCCCGCGCTCCTGGCACGTCCCACCACCGCTTCCACGCTGCCGGCATAGTCGGGAAAATCGAGATGGCAATGGCTATCGACCAGCATGGCCATCACAAGGATCCCGCGCGGCTTGCGGTCGCCGCCATGTCGCGCGCCGCGCTGAGGATGGTCTGGCGCGGCTCCAGATTGAGCCCCCGCGAGCGCGAGAAATTGTCTTCCAGGCGGGTGGTAAGCGCAGTCCAGCGTTCCACGGGCGCGCCGGGCTGGCGTGCCTTGGCGCGAATGCGGGCGCCAAGCGCTTCGAGCAGAAAATCGGCGAAACGCGGCAATCCATCCTTCATGCGCGAAAGCTTGTCGCCCAAAGCCAGAAGCGCGATGGTATCGGGTGTTGCGGCCTGGTCGATCAGGCAGTCGGCTTCAGCCGCCAGTTCGCGCCCCTCCCCGCTTGCCAGTTGCAGCGCTTGGCCGATGGAGCCGCCCGACAGGCGCGCCAAGGACGCACGCTCTTCCGTGTCCGCGTCCGGTAGATAGTGCTTCAAGGCGTCGGCCACGCTGGCGTCATCCAGCGGACGAAGCTCCAAACGTTGGCAGCGGGACCGGATGGTGGGCAGCAACTGACCGGGACGGTTGGCCAGGAGAAGCAGCATGGCGCGGCCGGGCGGTTCTTCCAGAAGCTTGAGGATGGCGTTGGCGGCATTGGCGTTCATATCGTCGGCGGTATCGACGATGGCGACGCGCCAGCCGCCCGCGCCCGATGTCATGCCGAAAAAGCCGGCGAGGCGGCGGACCTGATCGACCGGCAATTCCGTCGTCAGCTTGCCGGTTTTTTCATTGATCACGCGCTTGAGAACCAACAGGCCGGGATGCGATCCCGCCGCCACCTGAATAGACGCCGCGTCGGTTCCGGGCACCGACAAATCCTCCGCCCCCGCATCGCGCGCACCATAGGCCAAGAGATAGCGGGCGATGCGATAGGCCAGCGTGGCCTTGCCGATGCCAGGCGGACCGGAAATCAGCCAGCCTTGCGGCGGCTTGCCGCTGCGGATGGCGCGGGCCGCCCGCCCCAACGCGACATCCTGGCCGACCATATCCAATGTCTCGCGGGGATGCGGAAAGCCTTCGATACGGTCGCTTTCGCCGGGTTCGCTGATGCGCGTGCGTTTGGCCATGGAGGATTATAACCCGAAACGACGGGCCACCGCCGCCCAGATCGCCACGGCGACAGCTTCTTCGTCCTGGGCGGCATCGATCACCACACAGCGATCAGGATTGCGCTTTGCGATGTCCAGGAACGCTTGACGCAGCCGCTCATGAAAATCGCGATCGAAATTCTCGAAACGGGATTCCGCGCCGCCCCGGGATATTGCGCGCTTGAGACCGGTCTCCACGTCCAGATCCAGAACCAAGGTCAGGTTGGGCTTGAAATCGTCCAGCACGATGGCGTCGATGCGCCGGATGGTTTCGCGCGCCAGCCCCCTTCCCGCGCCCTGATAGGCATAGGTGGAGTCCGTGAAGCGGTCGCAGATCACCCATTTGTCGGCAACCAGCGCCGGGCCGATGGCGCGGCCCACATGATCGGCGCGGGCGGCATAGACCAACAGCGTTTCGGTCAGCGCATCCCAGCGGCCGGGCGCGCCATTGACCAGAAGGCCGCGAATGTCTTCCGCCCCCGGTGAGCCGCCGGGCTCGCGCGTGAGCAGCACTGAAAGACCCTTGGCTTCCAGCGCCGCGCCCAGGCGCCTGGCTTGGGTGGATTTGCCGCCGCCCTCTCCACCTTCCAGGGTGATGAACCGCCCTGCCATCCGGCCCCGTCAATGTTTGCCGAAGAAGCGGTTCCAGGTGCGGAAGAAAATATTGGCGCGATCGACGGACTTGGCGGCATAGACGGGAACCGTGAGCGCCGGAAAGTCCGGCGCCGTCACCGTCATGGTGCCAACACGCTGGCCCTGGGCGATGGGCGCCGCCAAACCGGGGTTGGTTTTCACCACCGTTTTGACGCCCTTTTGCGAATCCACCTGCATGGTGGCGGCGACGGCTTCGCGGGGTGTCACCGGCACGCTGGGCTCGGCGCCATCCACGATCATCGCCTGTCCCACCACCTGATTGGCGGCAGTGATGGGATAGCGGCGGAATTCGCGGAACGCCATGTCCATCACGCGGCCGGCTTCCTCGGCACGTTTGATATTGGGGAAATAGTCATTGGTATATTGAGGATAACGCAATCCGTTGAGAACCAGAATGAAGCGCGTATTTTCCCGCATCGCCGAGATGGTGATGCCGTAACCGGCCGCGTCGGTGTGGCCGGTCTTGAGCCCGTCCGCACCCGGAAGCGATCCCAGCACCAGGTCGCGATTGGGCTGGGTGATGTTGTGCCAGACGAAGCTCTTTTCGCTGAAATAGTGATAATAATCCGGATAGTCGCGGATCAGATGGCGCGACAGCTTGGCCAGATCAAGCGCGCTCATCAGCTGGCCGGGCGGATCGGGCAGCCCGTCGGGATTGACGAAATGGGATTGGGACAGGCCCAGTTCCTTGGCCCGCTTGTTCATCAGATCGACGAAACCTTCGACCGTGCCGCCCATGCTTTCGGCCACCACGATGCAGGCATCGTTGCCCGACTGAATAATGATGCCGCGGATCAGGTCTTCGGTTGCGATGCGGCTTCCCAACTCCACGAACATTTTGGAGCCCTGGGTGCGCCAGGCCCGCTCCGACACCGGCATCGTGTCGGTCAATTTGATCCGGCCGTCCTTCAGACGTTGGAACAGAAGCTCCAAGGTCATCAGTTTGGACATGGACGCGGGCGGCATGGGTGTCATGCCGTCCTTCTGCCAGAGCACCTGCCCGGTGGACGCATCCATCAGAAGGCCGTGCTCGGCGCTGGTATCGATGGTGGCGCGGGCCGGCAGAATGGCCGCTACGGTCAAGGTCAAGACGGTGAGAAGAAATCGGCGCATCATTTACTCCGGCGGCTTATTGATCGACCACGATTTGCGCATCATTGCTGCCCGCTCCGGTGATACGCGTCAAAGCCGCGTCGGCATCTTCCACCGAATTGAGCGGGCCGGTTCGCACTCTATAGAGAGTCTGGCCATTACGCTGAAGTGTGGAGATCCGAAGATCGCCACCCAGTTTGTTGAGCAAGGTCTTGGCATTGTCGAGCTTGGAGAAAGCGCCGACCTGAATGTAGAGATGGGTGGCGACGGGTACCGGCACTTTGATGACCTGGCCGTTGGGCTGGTTCGCCTGCGCCACCTGGATCGGCGGCCCCGGCACCACCACCGGCAAAGCCTTTTCCGGCACGGGAGGCGCCACCGGCGCGCCTGACACGGTATTAAGCGTCGAACTGTCCACCTTTGCGGTCGGCGCTGCCGGCAAAGCGGAAGCGATCTCGGGCGAGGTCTGGGGCGGCGGCGGTTGGCCATTGTCCAGATCCGCCCGGCTCAGATAGGTCACCCGGACCCGCGCCGTCCCGCTTTGCACCACATCCAGCAATTCGGCGGCGTGGCGCGACAGATCGATGATGCGGCCGCGTGCATAAGGTCCGCGGTCATTGACGCGGACCACGATGGATTTGCCATTCTCAAGATTGGTGACGCGCACATTGACGGGCATAGGCAATGTGCGGTGCGCGGCGGTCAACGCCCCGCCGTCGTAAACTTCGCCATTGGCGGTATATTTGCCGTAGAAAGTCGGCCCATACCATGAGGCGATGCCGGTTTCGTCGTAATCCGGCTGCTCATGGGGATAATACCAGACATTGTCGATCTGATAGGGATTGCCGACTTTGTAGACGCCGGCGCTTTTGGGCACCGTGACGGCGTTGTTTGCAGCCGGCACAGCGGGGGGGCGCGGCGTGGCGCACCCCGCCAGGACCAGGCCCAGAGCCAAAAAGGCCAAAGACTGCAAAATCCGCATCAAACCGAATCAGCCATGGGATCAGCGGGACGCTAAAGGATGCCCGCCAAGTGTGCAAAGTCGCGAGCGGGAATTTGCGCCTGTTCTTGCAAGGACTTAATCGGAACGAAGGGCCGGCCGCGGAGCCACGTGCCGGAGCGCCCGCGCCTTGCATAAGGGACATGCCGCAGATATTTGATCCGGCTTGCGCGGATGGGTGGCCGAGCGGTTTAAGGCACCGGTCTTGAAAACCGGCGTGGCGGCGACGTCACCGTGAGTTCGAATCTCACCCCATCCGCCAAAGTCATAATTCTGTAGGGTCTGCGCCAAAAGCGACAGAATTTGCGCGCGTCTCCCGGCGAACCAAAACCGTTCCAGATCGTTATCGCGAAAACAAAGATTCGTTGGGAAGGATGGCCGTCCTGCCGGACGGGAGAGGAAGGTCGTAATGCGCCTCGGCATTTTCGCAAGGCCCAGTTGGCCGCCGGCGGTTAATGAAAAGGCAATTCCGGTGGATCAGCAGTCTCAGGCCGATTTTTGGGATGCAAAGGCCGCGGCCGCAGAGGAGCAAGTGCGGCACGTCAAAGACCCGCTGGCGATGGACAGCTGGCTGATGATTGCCGACAGTTGCCGGCAATTGGCCGGACAGTTCCGTGAGATGGAACGGCAGCACTCCGGCAAGCCGTCAAAATTGTAAAATTCTTGCGGCTCGCGTCTGCAGAGCTTTTCTGGTGTTCAGCGCGCCGGCTTGGATGGGAAATGTTTGTAGCGCAATGTTCCGTCGGGGCCGGGCACCATGGCGTAAAATCCTGGATCATCGCTTTCAGCCGTATCCGGCTCCGCCGGTTGGCTGGACGTCGCGGCGGGAAAATACCGGTACTGCATTTTGCCGTCCGGCCCCAGCACGAATGAGCCAAACCCGCCGGTGCCGCCGTCACGATTGGCCGTACGTACCGCCGGTTGCTGTTTTGGCGGCATCGCCCGGTCCGGTGGTGCATGCACTGTGGACTCAGCATTCAATTCTCGCGCCTTGTCCGCCGGACGCAAGGATGGGGTCTGGGGCGGCGTTACTTCTGCCGTGGCTTTCGGATCCGGCGTGATGGCCTTTGAGGGCTCCTGCGGCGGCTCCTTCGCAATCACGGGTGCCGGAACACTGGCCGTTCGGACCGGCGGAGCCGGTATTGAAGGTGGCTTCGCTGTTGCACGATTCGTGCGCCAGAAATCGGCGGTGAGGATGTCGGGGGCCGTCAGTAGCACCGCACCGGGTATCAGGATTGCGATCACAAAAACGGCAGCCAGAAGGGCTCCCCTGTTGCTCCTGCGCTCGAAATTGGATTCCGAGAGGCGATCGGCCCGGGTGGGGATCGTGGCTGGCGTTTCTGTCTCGCCGGCTTCGTCGTATCCCGCAGCGATGCCCAACGCTGCTTGTTCGCGCCAGGATTGGTCGCCCTGGGCCGGCAAATAGTCGCTTTCCTGCAGGAATTGATCCACGAAATCGTGATCAGTCGTTGCAAGTATTTGTGTCGGCAGGTCCACCGACTTCATTTTGATGCTTCTCTGATTCATGAAATGGGCGCGTTCCGGTTCCTACACACTACTGAACGGAACTTTCACAAACGCGAATTGGTTCCAAGCGGAGCGCATGAATCTGGTGCGCGAAATTCGCGCGGCCGGGATTTTGGGCATTCTCGGCGCGTGCTTCCGGCTCAGTGCCGCGGCGTGGTGGGAAAATGAACTTCCTTCAAGGAACCGTCGGGCTGCAGGACTTTGGCGACGAATCCCATGTCGTCAGCCTCTTTTTCTTCCTGAGGTGATTTGACCGGCCTGGCTAATGGACGGACCTGTTCCGCCACTGCGGTCGGCCTCAACGTCGTGGGTGCATGGCTCGCGGCCGCTGATGGCGCACGCTTGGCCGCCGGCGCTTTATCCATCGCGGGTGTGGGGGAAAGCGTATCTGCCGTGATGTGAGGCTGAACCGCAGGAACCGCCGGTGCGATACGGGCTTGCGGTGCGACCTTCACATTGGCGCGGAGACCTTCAAAAATGCCGGGATAGATCAGCGCCACCACCGCAAACGAACCAACGGCGATGGCAAAGATCGGCCGCGCCATGCCCAGATTGTTGAGAAAGGACGCCGTTCGCGAAGCTGTTCCGGCCCGGACCATCTTCGCCGCCATGTTGGTGATGCTCTTGTCGTAAGCGCTGGCGATGCGGCGCGCGTCCCGCTCGCGTTGATGGTCTTCCAGCCGGGTGGTAACGGAGTCCGGATTGTCCTTGAAACGGTCAGCAAGAGCGACGTAGCGGTCGCGCGCCTTGCGTAACGCCACGAGCTGTTCACTGGGAGTTGTCTCGATTCGGCCTCTGACCATCCGCGCTTTATAACCCTCTTGCGCAGGGATAGAACGCCATTACACGCCCTGTTGGCGATGATTGCCATCCCGGAGAATCACCCTCGCCTTTTCTTATCCACAGGATGTGGGCTGGAAGACGCCGTGCTATCCCGCCGGTGGAAAAGGGAACTTGGAAAAATGACAAGAGCGGTTCCGCTGGGAACCGCACTTGACGCCGGCCGCATAGCTTTGGCGAATGGGCTTTGTGTTCTCATTTGGGGTGTTCCATCATTTCTTCCCTTGTTTTGCGCGAGGCCAAGCCCGACGACGCTGGCCTTATCCTGGAGTTCATTCGCGAACTGGCGGTGTTCGAACGCCTGGAGAAGGAGTGCGTCGCCGATGCGGCACTGCTTCGTCATTTCCTGTTCGAGGACAAGAAGGCACAGGCCATCGTGGCGGAATGGGACGGCGCGCCCGCTGGCTTCGCGCTTTATTTCTACAATTTCTCGACCTTCCTGGGCCGGCCTGGACTCTATTTAGAGGATTTGTTCGTGCGCCCCGCCTTCCGCCGCAACGGCATCGCGCGGGCCATCTTTCATTGGCTGGCGAAGAAAGCTGTAGCAGAAGGCTGCGGCCGCTTTGAATGGTCGGTCCTCGACTGGAACGAGAACGCCATTGCCTTCTATCGCGCGCTGGGCGCCAAGGCGATGGACGAATGGATCATCCAGCGCCTCACCGGCGAGTCATTGCAGCGTCTGGCCGATCAACCCTGAAAGACCGTCTTACCGCCGGTGACGGTGCGGGCGATCTTGATGTCTTTGATCTTCTCCGGATCGATGGTGTGGAGATCCTCGGCCAACACCACATAATCGGCCAGCTTGCCCGCCGTGATTGAGCCTTTGATGTTTTCCTCGTGGCTGTTGTAGGCGCCGTTGATGGTGTTGACGCGAAGCGCCTCGTCCAGAGTGATTTTCTGATTGGCGCCCCAGGTCTCGCCATTCCAGCCATGACGCG
>Ga0105240_10009824_pt1 | contig 13507 bp, 8 predicted proteins | sample KBSC54metaG_FD_80426 | JGI IMG/M metagenome (GOLD analysis project Ga0105240, IMG submission 80426) | Corn rhizosphere microbial communities from Kellogg Biological Station, Michigan, USA - KBS C5-4 metaG | ecosystem: Host-associated > Plants > Roots > Rhizosphere > Soil | place: Michigan, USA... | reverse complement strand
GACCCATCCGGAGAGATCTGCGGATCGGCAATCCACTGGAACGAATAAAGGTCCTGAGCGGTAATAAGGCGCTTCGAATCTGCCGCAAAATTGCAAGGCAGACTCGCAGCGACGAGCGCGAACACGACGAGACGATTCATGACCGTTCATTATGCCAGAAGTCGTCCCGCAGCGATCGCCTACTGCCACCTACTGCCACCTACCCACAAGCGCGGCAGCGGGAGCCGCGACAGACTGGAATCTCACCAGCCGCACTGCGTCGCTATCTCGAATTGCGACAACCGGCATGAAGCCCTCGTCCATCAGAGCCTCGGCGGTTTCCTCCGTTAGTTGGATCTCCGAGCAAGGAAACGCTTTGTCTTGGCCATCGTCTTCGTACGCGTAAACGGGCAAGCCGGAAACTTCCCGCACCATCCCCGGACTTAGTTGCCACCCGTAGCTCATGAACGCTTCACCGATCAGCAGAGTCGCAAAGTACGCCGGGCTGCCGAATAACATGTGCTTCGAATCCGGCTTCCCGCTGATCTCTTCGAAGTCGAACGCTTCACACGGAGCGGTCTCTTTCCCGTATGGCATTCGGACTAGAACCCGAGGGAGAGCCAACCCAACATGCGCAGCCTCCGGGGTTTGTCGAAAAGCTTGCCATTTCGCATCTCCCCCCAACAGCGACTCGTCAGCTTCCGCCAGGAAAGACGTCTGCGCCCTCGACGCGATCCGGCCCATCAATCCCAAAACCCTCAGATCGCCGGCGCCGAACGCATAGTTCCCGGCAATCACCGCCCAGGGATCTGATGGCTGCATCAGCATCTGATAGACATCTTCGATGTTCGATGCCAGTTCATCCTTCGTTATGTCGATCAGGTAGATCTTCAACTCGGTACCTGTTTCGAGCCGCCGCACCAGGTAGTACACGGTGCGCCAGGCAGCCTCGATCGCTTTGAAACTCGCATTGTTGAGAATCAGGCGCATCACATCCGAAGCGATTTCGTCCACTTGCCGGATCAACTCCGGCGCGCGCGGATCATGCTTCGCCACCAGATGCGTACGCATGGCCTGATCAATGAAGTCCTGCAAATCGCCGGCGGGGCGTGCAGCCTTCGCGGCAGTCGCGGTTTCCCCGGTGATCAGGTCGATCAAACTAACGCCAGGTGGAGGCAAGGGAGCAGGTTTCTCCGCAAGCAGATTTCGCGCCGCCTCGGCAAACGTGGCAGGGTCGCCTAGCTTGGCGCGAGTCTCCCGAAGTTCGCCGAATGCCGGATAACTCGCGTAAATATGGTCCGGATGAAAGTGTTCCAAACTGCCGAAACGAAGCCGCCCAGTCCGAAGATCGACGGTTGGCTTTAGCTTTCCGAGGATCTCATCAAAATTGTCGCGATCGATCAATATGGGCCTACGGGCGGCGACCGGTGTGCGCTCGCTACTGCCGCTGAAATCGCCGAGAAGGGCGATGTGAAATGGCTCATCTTCGTCTCTCGAGATTGGCATGACCTGGAACCCGTCTCATGATACCTTGTGAAACCCCAATCGTGGCGTGAGCCTTCGCGACATGGCCGTGATACGATCATTCCAAAAATATCGCCATGAACGTCAATCAATGCCTCCCGCGCTCGCTGTGCCTGGCCCTCTTGGTAGCGGCCCTTCCAACTTGTGCGCGCGCGGCGAACCCGCCGTCTGAAACACTCGTAACTCCCGGGCTGAGCCAACCCGTCGAGATCCTGAAAGACCGATGGGGAATCTCGCACATCTACGCTAGGAACGAGGCCGACCTATTCTTTGCCCAGGGCTACAACGCCGCGCGCGATCGGCTGTTCCAACTGGAAATGTGGCGGCGGCAGGCTACCGGGACGGTGGCGGAAATTCTTGGTCCCAAGGAAGTCAACCGCGACATCGGCAATCGCCTGTTCCGGTACCGCGGCGATCTGATGCAGGAGCTGAACTGGTATCACCCGCACGGAGCAGCCATTATCGAGGCATTCGTCGCCGGGATCAACGCCTATATCGCCGAGACGCAGCGGAATCCGGCCCTTCTGACCCCTGAGTTCAAGATGCTCAATCTGAAACCCGGCAATTGGACGCCGGCCATCGTGATCACGCGGTTTCACGGCCTTGCTGGCAACTTGACTCAAGAACTGAGTATGGCACTCGCCGTCCGTACCATCGGCATCGAGAAGGTAAAAGACCTCAACCATTTCCAACCCGACAACCCGAAACTTGATATGGATCCGGCGATCGATGTGTCACTTCTTTCAAAGGATATCCTCAACCTCTATACAGCCTTCCGCGAGCCAATCAAGTTCACGCCCGACGAACTGGTAGCTGAATATCGCAACGATTCCAAAATACTGGCGGCGCTCCACCCACAAATCGCGCGGCCTTCTGCCCTGGATCTGAGCGCGCGGCAGGAAGACATCGGAAGCAACAACTGGGTGGTGAGCGGGAAGCTGACGGCCAGCGGCTTTCCAATGATGATGAACGACCCGCACCGCGTGCAGGAGACCCCATCCCTTCGCTATTGGGTACACCTGGTGGCGCCCGGCTGGAACGTGATCGGCGGCGGCGAGCCTTCGGTGCCGGGCGTCTCCATCGGGCACAATGATTTCGGTGCGTGGGGCATGACGACCTTCGGTAACGACACCGAGGATCTTTATGTCTATGACACCAATCCCGCTAATTCTTCGGAATACAAATACAACGGCGCATGGGAGTCGATGACGATCGTCAAGGAAACGATTTCGGTAAAGGGCCAGTCGCCGGCAGCGGTCGAGTTGAGGTACACGCGGCACGGTCCAGTGGTGTATGAGGACAAGCCGCACCACAAGGCGTACGCCGTGCGCGCGGCTTGGCGGGAGATCGGGGGCGCGCCGTATCTTGCCAGCCTCCGAATGGATCAGGCTCATAGCTGGCAGGAATTCGAGGAAGCGTGCAGCTATAGCCGGATTCCGGCCGAGAACATGGTGTGGGCCGACAAAGGCGGCGCCATCGGTTATCAGGCAGTCGGCATTGCACCGCAGCGCCCCAACTGGAGCGGCCTGGTGCCCGTGTCGGGCGATGGGCGCTACGAATGGGACGGCTACCTGCCGATCAAAGCGCTACCTCACACGGTCAATCCGGAGAAGGGATTCTTCAACACTTCGAACAATTATCTGATCCCGCCGCAGTGGCCGTACAAGGATGCGCTGCACTATATGTGGGCGGACCCGTACCGGGCAGACAGCGTGGAGGAACTTCTGAAGTCTGGCCGGATGTTTAGCGTGTCCGATATGATTCTGTTCCAGAACAACGATCTGTCGATTCCCGCGCGGTCACTGGTCCCCTTGCTGCGCGATTTGCCGTTCGCCAAGGAGACATCCGAGCAGGCCGCAGCCCGGCTGCTTCACTGGGACCACGCTCTAGGCAAGGATTCAGTGCAGGCCGGAATCTACGAAATGTGGCAGCGCAAACTGATGGCGAACATCCGGGATGCGTCGGTGCCGCGGGAAGCGCGAGATTACATCGGAATGCCACAAATGTTCAAGATGATCGCCTGGCTGCAAGCGCCCGATGGCCGATTCGGCGCCGATCCCATCGCCGGGCGTAACGCGCTGATGACGAAAAGCCTCGACGAAGCAGTAGCGGAACTCACCGAGCGCCTCGGCCCGAACATGGAAAAGTGGAAATTGGGCGCCTATCACCACGCGACCATCCTGCACCAGCTTAGCGCCGCCCTCAAACCTGAGTTACGCGCAAAGTACGACGTCGGCACGCTACCGCGCGGGGGCGACAGCTATACGGTGACGGCCACAGGGGGCGGCGACAATCAGACCTCCGGCGGATCTTTCAAGATCATCGTCGATACCGAAGACTGGGACAACTCGGTAGGCTTGAACAACCCCGGCCAGTCCGGCGACGTCAACAGCCCGCATTATCGTGATCTGTACGAACTCTGGGCGCGCGGGAAGTACTTCCCGATCTTCTATTCACGCACCAAAGTGGAGTCGGTGTCGGAGAGAATATTCGACCTGAGGCCCTCCTCCGGCGCGGGCGCTCTCTCCGGTGGACGTGGCGAGCATTGAGGACACTGGAGGCGAAACGGCAACTGGACTAATCCAATGATCCGGGAAAAGCCCGATCCAAAAAACTCGGTCACAGCTCCAGCAAATAATTCTTTCCACCCCAAAATCAACACCCTACAGCCAAAATAACCGTCGGCCACCCCCAGAAATTACCACCCACCCACGTAAACTTAAGTCAGGAAGAGAAGGCGGGCCATCGAGCCCGCCTTTTTCATTTCCTAAAGGAGCACCACTCAAATGTCGACAGCACCACAGATCGCGGCCAATCAGGCCAACGCGCAGCACTCCACCGGCCCGCGCACAGAATCCGGCAAACTCGCAGCCAGCCAAAATTCCGTTAAACACGGGCTAACCAGCAAAGCCGCCCTAATCGCCGGTGAAGACCCCGACGAATATCACGCCCACACCGACCTGTACTTCGCCGAACACAACCCAACCACCATGGACGAAAAGTTCCTCGTCAAACAAATGTCCGACAGCATGTGGCGCCTCAACCGCATCCACCGCCTGGAAGCCGCCATCTTCGAGAAATCGGAAAAATCCCCCGAAGCCGGCCCACTCTCCGAACTCCTCAAACTCGCCCGCTATCAAAAATCACTGGAATCCACCTACTTCCGGGCCGGCCGCGAACTCCGCGCCATCCGGAAAGACCAGGCCAAAATCGTCACCGAGCAGAAAACAAAGCAAGCCGCGGAAATCAGCGCCGCCCTCGACGAGATCATGTACGCCCCATTGCCCGAGTATCCGAAACGAACCCAATCCACGGTCAGCATCGGCAAAAACGTCGCCCTGCGCCTCTGATTCAGCTATCCAAAATGCGCCCCAAGCTATCCTATAGGAGGACGATGCAAGGAAACATAGTGCAAATCAACGTCTCGAACGGCGGAATGCCAAAGCTCCCGGTACCCGAAGCGGAAGTCCATCGTCTCGGCCTCGGGAACGACGTCCACGCGCATCCGCACATCCACGGAGGCCCGAACAAAGCCGTCCTCATCATCACCGAAGAAGGAATCGACGAGCTGAAGTCGCAAGGCTTTCCCGTCTACCCGGGCGCAATGGGCGAAAACCTGACAGTTCGAGGCCTCGATCGCAAAATGATGCGCATCGGCCAAGTCTATCAAGCCGGCGCGGCGATTCTGGAGATCACAAAAATGCGGGCACCCTGCACCCAGCTCGACGTTTACGGACCAGGAATCCAGGAAGCCGTTTACGATTCGCAGGTGAAGGCCGGCGATCCGCAATCGCCGCGATGGGGACTCGCCGGATTCTACGCATCCGTCCGCCAGCAGGGCTATATCCGCCCTCACGATATAATTAGGCTGCTGGAAACCCACGTTTGATCTCCATGCAATCGATCCTCGAGGGTATCGAATTCCGCGACCGCGGACGCGCGCTCGGCGCAGTGACACGCGTGTTTAAATCCATCCCGGAAGAATTGCATTCTAAATTTCGCTACCTGCTCGCATCCTCGGCCGACCCGGACGGCGCGCTGAGCTACCTCGCGCGTTTTCAACAAGCACAGCCCGGCAGCTTTCTCCATATGCGCGACAATCCATCCGCGCTACAGATGCTGACGTCGGTCTTTTCTCACAGCAACTTCCTGTCGGAAGAGATTCTGCAGCATCCCGATTGGGTCGAGTCGCTCGTCAATTCGAACGACCTGTTCCGCGTTCTTTCGCGCGAAGAATATGCAACGCGATTCGAACAGTCAATTCTTGAAGGCGTCCCATCGCCCATCGGCCTGGCTCTTTTCCGCCGGCGGCAGTTGCTCCGGATTCTGATTCGCGATGTTCACGAGTACGCCACTCTCTCTGAAGTCACGGAAGAGATCTCGAACCTCGCCGACGCGATCCTCGACATCACCTATCGCCGCATTCGCACGGAACAGGCGCTCCGGTTCGGAACGCCGCGCTGCGATGACGGATCCGAATGCGCCTTCTCCGTGATCGCACTCGGAAAGCTCGGAGGCAGCGAGCTCAACTACAGCTCCGATATCGACCTGATGTTCGTTTACGCGGCAAACGGCCACACGGACGGCGCGCACTCCATCACCAATAAGGAATTCTTCAAAAAAGTCGCCACCCAGTACACCGAGCTCCTCTCCACTTACACCACCGAGGGCATGTGTTATCGTGTCGACCTTCGGCTCCGCCCGGATGGCCGGCTCGGCGAGGTCTGCCTGTCGCTCGAGGGCATGATGGCCTACTACGAAAACCGCGCCCGCGACTGGGAATTGCAGATGTTGATCAAGGCGCGCGTCGCCGCCGGAGATCCCGTGCCCGGACGCCGGCTTCTCGAGTTCGTAGAACCAAAAATCTACCAGTCGACGCTCGACTTCTCCGCCGTCGAAGCTGTTTCGGAAGCCCGCGAGCGCATCAGTGAGAGATTGGCCGGCCGCATGGCCAACAGGAAATCGCGAGATACTACGTTCGACGTAAAACTTGCGCGTGGCGGAATCCGCGATATCGAGTTCCTCGTCCAATGTCTTCAGCGCCTTCATGGTGGCCGCGAACCATGGGTGCGCAATGGCGGCACGTTGCTCGCGCTAACTCGTCTCCGCGATAAGAGTCTGCTCTCAAACGCCGAATATTCGCGGCTCGCCTCGGCATATCAATTCTTGCGTCAACTGGAACACCGTCTCCAATTCGCCGACGATCGCCAGACGCACACACTGCCCTCTCAAGACGATGAACTCGCGCTACTCTCGCAGCGCTTGCCGCGTTCTCTCCTCGGCACCCAACCCTCCGCCGACAGACTGCTGCATCAACTCAACGCGCATTTCGAGGAAGTCCAGAACATCTACGATCGCGTCATCCACGCTCAGCAGCCGCTCTACTACAGCCCCGCGCCGCCACCTTCCGCCGACGAAACGGCGCGCCCGGAGTCCGCACCGGTGCCCGAAACCTCGGCCACCAATCTGATTCGCTTCCTCGATCAGCAGGCCCCCGGGCTTGCGGCAGTGATCGCTGAAAAGCCCATGCGGCGCGGCCTCGATTCATTCGAGCATTTCCTTGAAAAAGTGGCCGGCCAGCAGGATCATCTGGCGCTCCTCAGTGGCGATCGGCGTTTGGCGCGCGACCTGATCGACTTATTCGAGCACAGTCCGTATTTTGCCGACGAGATAAACCGCCAGCCGGAAATGATCGAGGATCTCTCGCATATTCAGGACCACCTCGTGCCGGCTTACGGAGATCTGGCCGCGTTGCTCGGCGAGGCAACCAACCTCCGCCGCTTTTACCGCCGTGAAATGCTTCGCATCCAAGGCGAGAGCGTTTGCCTGAATGCGCCCATCTTCGATACGCTCCAGAGAACGTCCGATCTCGCGGATGCGGCCATTGCGGCAGCCTACAAAATGGCCATTCGGCAGACCATGGAGGCGCATCCCACGCCAGGTTATCACCCGGCCGATCAGATGCTCGTCATCGCCATGGGCCGGCTCGGTATGCGCGAATTCGATTTGGGCTCCGATGCGGATTTGAATTTCGTTCTGCCGGATGAAGACGCCCACGAATTGCTTTTCTGGACGCGAGTAGCCGAACGAATCATCGACCTATTGACCGCCTACACGGGCGAAGGAACCCTCGTGGCCGTCGATACCCGGCTGCGGCCGAACGGAAACAAGGGCGTGCTCGTTCAGCAGGTGGGAACGTATAAGGATTACCTCGCCACGCAGGCCGAGGCATGGGAAGGGATCACCTACATGAAGTCGCGAGCGCTGGCCGGCAACGCCGAGAGCGCGACGCGATTCCTGCACGAACTCCAGGAAGTCGATTGGCGGCGATACGGCCAGGGCGGCCGGTCCCGCGCCTATCTGCGCGACATGCGTGAGCGGATCGAGAAGGAACAGGGTTTGGTGAATCCGTTGAAGTCCGGTCCGGGCGGTTATTACGACATCGATTTCGCACTCATGTATCTGCGCCTGAAGAGCGCGGGCATCTTCTTCACGGTGCTCAATACGCCGGAACGCATCGACGTGATTGAGAAGATGGGCCACCTCGAGCATGAAGACGCCGCATTCCTGCTCGACGCCGCCACGTTCTATCGCGCCATCGACCACGGTCTGCGGGTGTACTCGGGCCATGCCGAGGGCCGGCTTCCCACGTCAGAATCCCGTCTCGAAGTGCTCACCAATCTGGTTTACCGCTGGACACCGGAACACCTGCACGATAAACCTCTACCCGCGAAGCTCGCCGAAATCCAGCAGGGCACACGAGAATATTTCCGGCGGCTGTTCGGTTAACTGATGCGGTTAATTCTCTCGCTGGTATTTGCTTCGCTGCTCGGCCAGGCAGCACCGCTCGACGACGCCTTCCAGCGCCTCTACAATTTCGACTTCGCTGGCGCCAACCGTATCATCGACACCTATGCCGCACAAAATCCCGCGGACCCGATGGTGTATTCGGTACGGGCTTCCTCCCTGCTTTTCCAGGAACTCGATCGGATGCACATTCTCGAAGCCGAGTTCTTCGGCAGCGACAAACGTGTCCTCGACAAGCATCCACAACGGCCCGATCCGGAGATCCGGAAGCGCTTCTTCGCCGCCGTCAACGAGGCGCAGGAAAGAGCCAAAACGCGGCTCGCTACTGCTCCGAACGATGTAAACGCGCTGTTCGCTATCGCCATGGCCACCGGCCTCACGGGCGACTACACCGGGCTCGTCGAGAAGCGCCAATGGGCAAGCTTAACCTACGTCAAACAATCGACCGATTACGCCGGCCGCGTGCTCCGCATCGATCCCAACTTTACCGACGCCTATCTGACCGTGGGCCTTACCGAATATTTAGTCGGGAGCCTGCCATTTTTCCTCCGCTGGTTCGTTCACATCGATGGAGTCGACCCCAGCAAGCAGGCGGGGGAGCAGAAGCTGGAGCGTGTCGCGCAGTCGGGCCGGTATCTAAAACCCTTCGCCAAGATCCTGCTGGCCGTCTATTATCTCCGCGAAAAGCAGCCCGCCCGCAGTGCGGATTTCCTCCGCGAACTAACGCGCGATTTCCCGGAAAACCCGCTCTTCCGCCGCGAGCTCGCAAAGCTTCAGACTCATTGACGCGCCTTCCCCTTCAGCAGCGGGGTCACTCGTACGTTCCGGAACTCCACCGGTCCGTGGTCTCCTTGTAGAACGATCGGGCCCGGCTGATCCTCATTCGGGTCGATCGCAATCGCCGTCAACCCATCGATCGTCTTCCGGTCGATGATCAACGCCTCGTTCAGAATCACAGAGACCACATTGCCGACGAGAGTGATATCGAATGTCTGCCACTGGCCCGGAGCCCTGCTGGCAATGATCACCGGCGCAATGCGTCCGTAGATAGCCCCGTTGCTGTGTACCGAGGGCGGCGCGTCCTGGTCGTCGAGGATCTGAACCTCGTACCGTCCGCGCAGTCCGATGCCGCTATTGCTACCCTTGCCGATACGGTATTCGGCGTGAAGTTTGAAGTTCCAGAACTTCTGATCGCTCACCAGATCGCTCGCGCCGGGCGAGTTTACGATCATCCCGTTCTTCAGAGTCCACACGGCCTTCCGCGCAGGATCCAAAGGCTTCCAATTGATTAGCTCTACTGGCTGGCCTTCGTGCCATTTCTTAGGATCGTCACGGATCTTGGGAGCCCGCACACCGGCCCAATGGACCTTGTTCACGTCGCCGTCAATCTGGAAATTCCCATCGAGTCTCTCCTTTAAGACCGTTGCTCGATAAATGTACTTGTGCGCGATGACGAACTTGAGCTCGCCTTTGTCGATGCCGATCTCAGGAATTGGATCGACTTGCCCGCCGGGTGCGCCCACAAACTTCCCTGAAATCTGAGGCGTGCCGGCCCCTGCGATTTCCAGCCACCACGCGCGCCTCTTAGCTTCGTCGAATACGGTAATGTCCCAGCGGCCGTTGAACTCTTGATCGCTAGCAAGCGCCGCGGACGGCAGAAAAAGTAACAGCGAGAAGAGTAGGCGGCGCATTTCGCCAATCTATCACGCTCCGGTTTCGAGGCTCTCCAACAGACCGACCATGCGGCGCGCCGCCTCCGCATTGCCGCCGAAGCGAAGCTCGTTATAAGCGGAGGTCAGACTATCTACAGTCGCCGACATCGGCGTGTCCGGCAGCACCCGCGCGAATTCCATCGGCGTAAGCCAACCGGGTTTTTCGAAGCCCCTTCGCCGCAGCACTGAAAGCATACGCGCGTAGAGAACCGCCGCGTCGTGAGGCGAGACTTGTCCGCGGCGGATACGGTCTGCATGCCGCCGCGCCTTCAGCCACAACCAGAGCATCGGGAGGAAATGGAACCCCGCCATGACGAGTGCGAGAGTACCCAAAGTAATCGACACCGCACGCCTGCTGAGTCCGCCGATCGCTGACCCCATGCGCTGAAAACCCGTGCCCACGCGCTCCATCCAAGTGAAGCGGGCCAGCTTCGCCGCGCCATCCATACGCGCCGCAAGATTGAGTTGGCGTTCGAGGTTATAGTTCAGCACCCACTCCTGCCAGAACGTATCGGCGGTATCCATATAGAGAGCAAAACGCTGCCAGAGCGACGCTGCCAGCGTACCTGACTCGGAGGGCGTCGGATCGAAAGTCGTCCAGCCTCGCGCCGGAAGATACGCTTCCACCCAACTGTGCGCGTCCGAAGTGCGGACCATATACCACCCGGTCATCGGATTGAACACTCCGCTTTCAAAACCGGTCGCCACACGCGACGGAATGCCGAGGGTGCGAAGCATCACTGCCATCGCCGACGCGAAATATTCACAGTGTCCTTTCTTGCGTTCAAACAGGAAGTTCGCCAGTGGATCGGGCACGGAATCGGATAGCAAAGTCGTTGTATACCCATAGTTCTCGCGCAGATGTTTTTCGATGTCCTTTGCGCGGGCCAAATCATCGCGGCTCAGGCGCGTTACGTTGCGGGCGAGTTCGTCGATCCGCCTGTCATGTTCGGGTAGCCGCACATACCGGTTCTGTTGCCAAATAGGAAGAGGCTCGGCCTGGAACGTCGCTGCATTAGCGTCGTCGCCCAGGTTGCTGTAGCCGAAGTAATGGAGACCGTCGGAGACGCCGAGGCCCGTCCGGTAGGCGTCCGCGGTAGTGCGCACGATCAGCGGCAGGTCGATTCGCAGAAACTCCGGAACGCCAGTAAAGAAGAGCGCGTCGGAATCGAGCGCCTTCACATTCACCTCGTAGCTGAGCCGCCGTCCGCCACGCCACTGCTGCTTCAGCGCGGCCAGTTGCACCATGCCTTTCTGAACGCGCATCACTTCGCCGGGAGCCGGCGGGTTCGACCAGCGCCGCCCATCGAAATCGGCCAGTGCCCCGCCCCGCCACTTCAACGCAGCGGCGCTCGGCTGGTTCTCGATCCGGATGTGCATCACCGTGATCGAATCCTTCTGAATCTCCCCCAGTTGGCCGAGTGTGATTTCGTTGGAGAAGCCCGGCAGATGATAGCGCTCGGAAACCAGGTGGTGGAGCGCGGCCCGGGCAGTTCGCGGCAGCAGGAAAAACAGGCCGCCCGTCATCACCAGAATACTCACCGACGTGGCGCCCGCCAGCGTGCCGAGCCTTCTCGAGAAGCGCGGGCCCGCTACGCGAACGTTGATGCCCGGCAACTGCGCGGAACGCCGAATCTCGGAGCTGCAGAACGTCGCCACGCCGAAAAACAGAAAGAGCGCCAGGAAAACGAAGAAGCTCAGGTTGATGGAAAGGATCGACGCTGCCAGCAGCTCCAGAAACGAGATGACCTTCACGAAAGAGTAGTCCCGATTCGAGCGCGCTGTCAGAATCCGCAGCACAGCCAGATAGCAGATCAGGTGGACCGTGGTTGGAACGAACTCGCGCGAGATGTAAAGGTAGTCGATCGGGGAGAAAGCGATGTAAGCGAGCGTAGCGGCATTGAGCCAGCCGACCGAAAGACGAAAACGAATCAGTCCGGAGACAAGCAGCCCGCGAAGCATCAGGCCCATGGCCGTCAGCACGATCGTGGGCATGTCAAGAAAGCCGGAGCCGGCCAACGCGAGGAAGCCGCTGGCGACTAGTCCGAGTATCGAGAATTCAAAGAACCTTTCGACGCGGCCCATAATCCAATTGTATGGTGAAACTCGTCTGTTACAATCGCCGGTAGCTGGTGTTTTTCGCCAAAGGAGGTGGCAGGCTCTCATGCCTACACTGAACGTACTTCCTGAGTCGCTCGGCGCACTGCGGAAGAGCGGTTTTTCCGAAGCGTGCATCGGGCGGCGGAGCGTAAAAGACGAGCTCCGGCAAAACCTGGTTGCCCGGCTGAAAACGGGTGAACCTCTGTTTCCCGGTGTGGTTGGTTACGACGACACCGTGATCCCGCAGATCGTCAATGCGGTCTTATCGCGCCATAATTTTATTCTTCTCGGACTTCGCGGACAGGCCAAGACAAGAATCATCCGGCTCCTGACTACGCTGCTGGATGAGGCCGCGCCGTATGTCGCGGGCTGCGAGATTCGAGACAACCCGTACAACCCGATCTGCAAGCGCTGCCGCGATCTGATCGCCGAGAAAGGCGACGATACGCCGATCGCTTATCTCAAACCGGAAGAGCGCTACGTCGAGAAACTGGCCACACCCGACGTAACCATCGCGGATATGATTGGCGACATCGATCCAATCAAGGCTGCGCGCCGCGGACAGGATATCTCTAACGAATTGACTGTCCACTACGGCCTGCTGCCACGAGCCAATCGCGGCATCTTCGCAGTGAACGAACTACCCGATCTCGCCGGTAAGATCCAGGTCGGCCTCTTCAACATCATGCAGGAAGGCGACGTACAGATTAAGGGTTACCCGGTGCGCCTGCCGCTCGACTTGATGCTGGTATTTACAGCGAACCCGGAAGATTACACCGCTCGCGGCAAGATCATTACGCCGCTCAAGGATCGCGTTGGAAGCGAAATCCGGACACACTATCCGCTCACCGTCGATCAGGGTTTGCAGATTACCGGACAGGAAGCATGGGTGAAGCGAGGCGGGCTCGAAGTCCGTGTGCCCAAGTACATTCGCGAAGTAATCGAGCATGTCGCGTTCCTCGCGCGCGATGACAAAAAGGTCGACAAACGTTCTGGCGTGTCACAGCGCCTCCCGATCTCCGCTTTGGAGAACATTGTCTCGAACGCGGAGCGGAGAGCGTTGCGGGCCGGCGAAGACCTCGCGGTGCCTCGTGTACAGGATATCTATGCCGCGCTTCCCTCCATCACGGGCAAGATCGAACTCGAATACGAAGGTGAGTTAAAGGGCGGCGATTTCGTCGCTCGCGAACTGATTCGCAATGCGGTCGGCAAAGTATACACATCCTATTTCGAGGGCGCGAACGTCTCACAGATTATCCGCTGGTTTGAATTGGGCGGTTCCATCCAACTCGGCGACTCACTCGATTCGGCCGGGACCGTGAAGCAGTTGCAGTCGATCCAGGGTCTGCTCGAGCGGGCGGACAAACTCGGGGTTCGCGAGAACG
>Ga0105240_10009817_pt1 | contig 13509 bp, 6 predicted proteins | sample KBSC54metaG_FD_80426 | JGI IMG/M metagenome (GOLD analysis project Ga0105240, IMG submission 80426) | Corn rhizosphere microbial communities from Kellogg Biological Station, Michigan, USA - KBS C5-4 metaG | ecosystem: Host-associated > Plants > Roots > Rhizosphere > Soil | place: Michigan, USA... | reverse complement strand
CAGAGCAGCCCAATTTTCGGAATGCCGATTTTAGACGTCGATAAGGCGCGCACTGTGATGGTCATCAAGCGCAGCATGAGCCCGGGATTTGCCGGCATCGACAATCCACTCTACTATTTTGACAAGACACTCATGCTCTTCGGCGATGCAAAGGCTTTCGTCGGAGATATAGTCAAAGAACTCTCAAGCAACAGCCATTAGGAATCTATTTTCCTCCAGTAATCCCTGTAGACGTGTGTTTCCCTGTAATTGTGCCTGCTAATGCACTGCAAATAAAGTGCTTATGTGATGGCTCTGGACCACGGACTTCCTGGTCTCTATGTATACCTACGAAACAGACGCTCGGAAGTGCCATTGCTAGGGTAGTCCTAGTACGTAACACTACTTGCAGGGAAATCCATTGGGAATAGGCGACTCCAATTTGGTTCCATCGGTTGAATCCAGCGGCCAAGTGCGGCACATTCGCGCCAGCGCAATCGTTTCTCGTGAAATTTCTGGCGAAACTTTGGCCGTGCCGGTCCGCCATGGCGTTGGCGATCTCGATTCCGTTTACACCTTCAACGAACTTGGCGCGCGTCTATGGTTGCAGCTCGAGCAAGGGCGCACGTCCGAGGAATTGGCCGAGTGGGTGCGCGCCAATTATGAGGTGACAGCGGAGCAGGCATTCGCCGATGTCGCCCGGTTCGTAGCTGAATTGCGTGAAGAACGCCTCGTGCGTACCGCATAGGCGGCGCTCGGCAGCGCGAAATTCGACAATATTCCCTCCGGATTTGTTAACCCGCTAAAGAGCAGGGGTCGTGAGCCCCTGAGGTGAACACGTTCGCTGTGCGAACCGCGACATACGCTGAATTCAGCGGGGGTCTTCACGCGCGCCAGTTGGGAAAGCGCGCGCCGGTCGAGGTGTCGATCGAAGTGACGCGCCGCTGTCCGCTCGAATGCCAACATTGTTACAACAATTTGCCGATGGCCGACGTTGCGGCCCGCGCGCAAGAACTGACCTTCGCCGAGCACGTGCGTCTGCTGGATGAACTGCTCGAAGCCGGCTGCTTATGGCTCCTTTATACGGGCGGCGAAATCTTCGCTCGCAAGGATTTCCTTGCCATCTATGCCGAAGCGAAAAAACGCGGGTTTCTGATCACGCTCTTCACGAACGGCACGATGATCAACGAGCGCATCGCGGATTACCTCGCCGACTGGCGTCCTTTTTCCATCGAGATCACTCTTTATGGTGCCACGCGCGAAACCTACGAGGCGTTGACCAGAATCCCAGGCTCTTACGATCGCTGCATGAAGGGAATCCGTCTGCTTCTCGACCGCGGTCTGCCACTGAAGCTGAAAACCGTCCCAACGACAATCAATTATCACGAAGTATACGAAATGAAGAGGATGGCGGAGGAAGACCTCGGTGTTGAATTCAAGTTCGATCCCATTGTCAATCCGAGAATCGATTGCTCGCAAGCACCGCTCGCAGTTCGCCTCTCGCCTGAACAAGTTGTGACCCTCGATTTTCAGGATGCACAGCGCCGAGAAGAGTGGCGCCGGATAGCAACTGCCGAAGCTTCTGCTCCTGCGCCCGAACGTACCGAGACGAGGCGCTATACCTGCGGTGGCGGAATGTATGGCTGCGCGATTGATCCAATTGGCAAAATGACGATCTGCGTGCTTTCACATCAACAGGGTTATTCCCTGCGCGATGGGGGTTTTCTCAAAGGCTGGAACGGGCGAATGCTCGAAATTCGCAACCAGGACCGCCGGCGCCCGACGATCTGCGACACCTGCCGCATTCGATCGCTGTGCAGTATGTGCGCAGCGAACGGCGAGCTTGAAAGCGGCGATCCGGAATCGCCCGTCGACTTTCTGTGCCAAGTGGCGCATCTGCGCGCATTCGCGCTTGGGATCGATCCGCCTGCGCACGGCGATTGTCCATGTTGCAAGGGCGGCACACATCACAAGGATCTGACGCTAGCCGCAAAGCGCATTCTCAGCCAGGAACTGCCGTCCGCGCGTCTGCCGGTTGCCGCACGAGCTGGCGCGCTGAATGTTTTGCAGGAACCTGCGGGGTGCCAGAGCGGCGGATGTGGTTCATGTGGAGCGCACCGGTAGACCGGTGTTTTGGAATTTGTAATGACCGAAGAGCAGACCAATACGCAGCAGGCCCGGAAGCCCTACGAGGCTCCGAAGGTAACTCGCGTAAGTCTGCGCCCGGAGGAAGCTGTCCTGGGCCACTGCAAAATCGTCGGCCACAGCGGTCCGGTAAGCGGCAGTTGTATCAGCGTTACACCGTGCAATTCATTGGGTTCGTGATCGAGAGAGGCGGAATGCAGGTATTGGATATTGCGTGTTCTCCGGACGTCGCGGCCCAAGCAGATCACCGTGAGGCGAGTCCCCTCGCTTATAGCGTCGGAGGCATCTCCGTCGGCGTCTTTGCGGCGCCGGGCATGCAAGTGGAACTCGACCCTGAGCTATTACCATTTCACGTTTCCTCGGAACACCCGGACGTGCGCATTGAAGTTGATTGGGCGAGTGAAATCGCAGCGCCTTCCGGCTCGCTTATTTTCGATTCCGGCGGCTTGTGGTCGCTCTACGAGGAATATGGCGGCTATACGTTTTACTTTTCGACCCCACGCTTGGGCGCGACCCCTTACAAGACCGCATGGTTCGACGGCGAATTTGGCTTTGGGCATATCTCCATGCTTCGGCGCTTCTACGACGTTTCGCAACCGGTGAACGCCCTGGAGTATCCGCTGGACGAACTAGTGACGATTCACCGTTTATCGCTCGGCGAGGGTGTAGAGCTTCACGCACTCGGCGTTGTCGATGAATTTAATCGTGGACACCTCTTCATTGGACATTCAGGAGCCGGCAAGAGCACGTCGGCCCGTCTTTGGCAGAAACGTCGCGGTGCGCGCGTGCTCAGCGACGATCGCATTATTCTGCGCTGCGAAAATGGACGCACTCGGATGTACGGCACGCCATGGCATGGAGATGCCGGCTTGGCGCTGCCGGAGAGCGCCGATCTTTTTGGCATTTACGTCCTTGCGCACGGCACTCAAAACAAACTGACGCGCATACCGGCAGGCCGCGCGGCGGCGGAACTCCTCGCGCGCAGTTTTATTCCGCATCACAGTCCGGACGGGCTGGCGTTCACTTTGCAGATTCTCGATCGCGTAACCCGCGAGACTCCGTGCTCCCAATTCCAATTTGTTCCCGACCAGAGCTCTGTGGAGGCAATTTGCCATGCCTAACCCTCCCAGCCTGCGCCGGGATTCACGAGCTTTTTCCGCGATGTGTGAAGAGCTACTCAGCCGCGGCGTTAACGTGCGTTTTCGCGCAAATGGCCGCAGCATGCAGCCGAATATTCTGGACGAAGATGCCGTGACCGTCGCGCCGGGCATTGCGGCCGGCGCCAAGCGCGGCGAAATTGCGCTAACCCGTGGCGCTGAGGGTTTTCGAGTTCATCGCGTCGTCGCGAATGATCACGCGCGCTCCCGCCAAGTGATCACGCGAGGCGATGCCGGCCTAATGAACGACCCCATGCCGACAGAATCCTTGGGCAACGTAATTTCCATTGAACGTAGCCGCAAGCGCATTGCGGCCGCTGGAACGCGAGCGCAGATGATGCATGGATTTCGCAAGCACGCACGTCGCGCGTGGCTTGCAGGTCGTCGTCGCAGTAGCATTCATGTGTTCGCTGCGTTCTTTTTTGTTCTGTTTTCATTCCTTGCAGTCTCACCGACATCCGCTCAAAGTCTCAACCTTACATTGAGTGCTACTACACCCGTCGCTCCCGGCGGCACGATCACTTACACAGCCGTCGTATCGAATTCATCTTTTTTCGGCACTGTGACTGGCCCAATTACGGTCTCGATGCCCGATCCTGCTACAACCACGTTCGTTTCAGCCGGGAAGACGAGCGGCGCCGGTACATGGAACTGCAACAACAACGCCGCAACAATTACGTGCACCGACAATGGCAATTTGACGGCATTCTTCAATAATAGTGCGACGCTGAGTTTCGTCTTCACCGTAAACAATACTGGCGCGACCAGCACCTATACGATTCCAAGCACCGCCACGGCGGACGCGGCAAACACCTCGCCAGTGAGCGCGAATACCAGCGTTGTTGTGCAAATCCTCGCGTTCAATATCACAAACGTAGCTGCGCCGAGTCCCGTTGCTCCCAGTGATTCCATCACGTTCACAATTGGCATCTCCAATACTAGCGGTGCGACGCTTAATCCAAATGAAACGGTCTCGATGCCGGATCCAGCGAATCTGACATATGTTTCTGCAGCGCAAACTACCGGGTCGGGCACGTGGACTTGTAACAACAATGCTGGTGTCGTGACGTGTACAGATGCTGCGAGCTACGCAAATAGCGCGACAACAACATTTGCTTTAGTCTTCAGCGTTAATTCCGCGACGAGTAACGGCAGTGTGATCACCGGAACCGCCTCAGCCCAGGCCGCCAATTCCATTGTGACAAATACGGCAAGCGCGAGCGTTACCGTGCAAACGCCGGATCTTTCTCTAACCAACACGCCCAATCCGGCACAAGTCGCAACCGGCGCGACGATCACTTACACGCAAGTGATCACAAACAACGGCGCCGAAGAGGCGGTCGGCGCTTCCTTTAACGAGACCACGCCCACAAATACCACGTTCACCAGTGCAACGGCTCCCGCTGGCTGGACTTGTGGCACATTACCGCCTGTGGGTGGCACTGGAACGATCACTTGCACAGCCAATTCCGGAACTGTAATCGCACCGGGCGGCACGGCCACGCTCACGGTTGTCGTCACCGTAAATCCCGGCTCGGGCGTTGCGGGAACCACGATTTCGGACACCGTCACGGCCAGCGAAAACGGCACAGATCCCAATCCAGCGAACAATAGCGCGACGGCGTTGGTCACTGTCACATCTGCCGATCTATCGATGACGCAGGTCGTGTCGCCATCGACACTCGCTCCCACCGCCACGATTACCTACACCGAGACCGTCACAAACACTGGGCCGAACCAGGCGACGAATGTTGCGCTCTACCAGCAGACGCCGCCGAACACGACATTTGCCTCGATGACGCCGCCCACGGGCTGGACCTGCGGCACCGTTCCTGCTATTGGCGGCACGGGACAGGTAATTTGCACAATCGCGAGCCTCGCCTCCAACACGACAACGACGAATTTCGTCTTTAAAGTGACCGTGAATTCTGGCGTGGCCGCGGGTACAACCATTCAAAATTACACTGACGTCACGTCGCAAACGGCCGATCCGGTCGTTTCAAATAATTCGACGCAAAGCTCCACTTTGGTGGAGGCAACGGGTAATGCCGATCTTGGCGTAACCGCCGGGGCATCTCCCACGCCGGTGTTCATCGATTCCACGCTCATTTTCACAGTCCAAGTAACGAACTACGGCCTGACCGCCACGACAGGGACGACGCTGACCGATACGCTGCCAACGGGAGTCACTTTCGTTTCCGCCACAAGCTCACAAGGTTCCTGCACACAGGCAAGTGGCACAGTCACGTGCGCGCTCGGCGCGGTCGCATTTGCTCCGTCTTCTCCAATCACCGTGACCATAACGATAAAGACGGGCGGAACCGCGACGACCCTGACGAATAGTGCGAGTGTTTCTTCGACTTCACCTGCGGATCCTTATTCCGCGAATAACACCGCGAGCGTGATCACTGTCGTTCAGCCGCTCGTTTGCGCAACGCCTGGCAAGGACGGCCCAGGCGGCACACTGACCGGAGTTGTAAATGCCTACTACCCGCCGGGCGCGGGCGTCACGTCGGCAAATGCGGGAGCAACTTCTGTGACGCTCGGAGCAGCTTCCGGCGCCAGCAAGGCGATCGCGGTTGGCGATCTCTTGCTCTTCATCCAGATGCAGGGCGCAAAAATCAATACGACCGCGGCTACGATCAATACCGGCGCTTACGGCGATGGAGTTCCTGGCGATCCCGGATCGGGTTCCACAAGCCTGGGTAACTCCGGACAATATGAATTTGTCACGGCGACCTCTGCCGTGCCGGTCACGGGAGGCACGCTGACGTTTACTGGCACCGGCGCAAACAGCGGACTCCTCAACACGTATACCGAAACGGCCGCTAGCGCCGCTCAAGGCCAGACAACGTTCCAGGTCATTCGCGTCCCGCAATACAGTTCCGCTACGCTCAGTTCGAGCCTGACGGCGCTTGCGTGGAACGGCAAGTTGGGCGGCGTGTTGGCTCTGGATATTTCTTCGCAACTTACGTTAAGCGGCACAGTCAGCCTCGATGGCCAGGGTTTCCGTGGCGGCGGCGGACGGATACTCGGTGGCGGGACAGGCGCGGGCACGGATTACCTGACGCTCTCGACAGATGCGACAAACGGTTCAAAGGGAGAAGGAATCGCCGGAACGCCGACGTTCATTGCGCCCTCCCTTAGCACAATCACGCTGGCAACAACCGCAACAGCCACAGGGCAGGCCTACGTGGAAGGCTATCCCAGTGGCAGTTACGCACGCGGCGCACCAGGCAATGCCGGCGGTGGCGCAACCGATGCAGATCCGCCCGCCAACGATCAGAACAGCGGCGGTGGTGGCGGCGGCAATGGTGGCGCAGGCGGGGTCGGCGGCTTCGGTTGGAATAGCGCAGGAATCGTCGGTGGCTTCGGTGGTGTCGCGTTTCCGGCTTCAACCAGCGCCCTCGTCCTGGGCGGTGGTGGCGGCGCGGGCACCACAAACAATGGATCTTACTGGCTTCCGGCAAGTGTAACCGGTGGCTCTAACTGCGGCGCAAACTGCACGGGAATTTACAGCAGCGGTATGGGTGGCGGAGGTGTTGCCATTATTCGCGCCGGTTCTGTTACGGGAACAGGAACGATCACGGCAAATGGCGTTACCGCGCTTGAAGCTGAAAACGACGGTGGCGGTGGTGGCGGAGCTGGTGGCACGATACTCTTCTTCACGAATACTGGCGGTGTTGCTGGGCTGACAATTCAGGCCAACGGCGGCGATGGCGGCATCACGTGGCCAGAAGATGCGCCGGGAAGTCCGTTCCCGGGTAATCGTCACGGCCCTGGCGGCGGTGGCGGCGGCGGAATAGCGCTGCTTACCGGCGCGCCGGCAGGCCTCAGCCTGCTTGGCGGTGCACCAGGCTATACGACTCTCTCCAACGACTCATACGGTGCGACGCCGGGGCAAATGGGTGTTTCGAATACCGGCTTGACAGTCACTCAAACTCCGGGAACTCAGTCCGGTGCGTATTGCGCCGGTGCCGATTTAGCCGTCACGAACTCGGCGAATCCCACGATTGTTCTTTCTCCCGGTACGATCACGTACACGCAAACCGTGGCGAACAACGGTCCGTATGACGCGCTGAATGCCGTCTTCAGCGAAGCGATTCCTGCGAATACCACGTTCCAATCAATCGTGGCTTCCGGTAGCGGCGCCGCCGGCTGGACGTGCACAACGGTGGGCAGCATTATCTGCTCGAATCCTGACGTGCCATCCGGTTCGGGCGGTAACACAGCATTTACAGTTGTGGTGAATGTGGTTTCGGGGGTTCCCAGCGGAACGCAAATCATCGACACCGCTTCCGTGACGTCAGGAACGAACGATCCGAATCTTGCGAACAACACTGCGACAGCGGTAGTGCTTGTCGCGGCAGCCGGGACGGCGGATCTTTCCATCACGCAGACGGCAGCACCCAATCCAGTCGCCGCGAGTGGCTCAATCACGTATACGATTACGGTGAGGAACAATGGCCCCGCGACTGCCACAACTGTCACTTATACGGAAGCAATTCCTGCTTCGCCTGGATATGCAACGTTCGCCTCGATCTCATGTCCGTCTGGCTGGTCGTGCACGACACCGTCCGTCGGCGGTACGGGCAACGTTACAGGTTCCATCGCGAATCTTGCGCCAGGAGCGACGGCGACATTCACTCTCGTTCTCAACGTGAACGCCGCAACTCCCTCAGGCACCGTAATTTCGGAAACTGCCAATGTCAATTCAAGCCTCACTGACTCCAATCCCGAGAGCAATTCTGCCACCACGAATGTCGTCGTCGCGTCAGCGGGCCAATACGATTTGAGCGTCACCAGTTCTGCTTCGCCGAATCCGGTGCTGCCAGGAAACAACATTACCTACACGCAGACTCTCGGAAACACCGGCCCCGCAAGCGTAAGCAATGTTCAGTTCATCGGTTCAGTGCCGGCGAATACGACGTTCGTCTCGCTTGGTATACCCTCAGGTTGGATCTGCACGGCGATTCCCAGCGCTGGTGGAACAGGTGCAATCACCTGTTGCCCGGGAACAGGTCCGAGTTGCTCCGGCGCCGCCGTACCCTCCAGAACGCAGGTCAACTTCCCGATGGTTGTGAAAGTCGGTGCAAGCACGCCTCCTGGCACGATTATTTCGAACACGATAAGTGTTACACCGACCACGAACGATGTGACGGTGGCGAATAACACGGCCACGTCGACAACGGTCGTTGCGTCGCCGACGCAAGCCGACGTTTCCATCGTGAAAACTGCTTCACCGGAGCCCGTCGATCAGGGCACAAATCTTACGTATACGCTACGCGTAACTAACAACGGTCCCGCCGTCGCGGATAACGTGAGCGTATCTGATCCGTTACCGACGGAAGTTACCTTCACGTCCGTCTCCACAACGCAGGGAACTTGCAGTCAAAGCGCAGGCACTGTCAGTTGTTCGCTCGGCTCGCTCAGCGTCGGCAGCCAAGTCACCATCATCATCAACGTGAGCGCATCGACGTTCAGTTCGACCACGTACGCGACGAATACTGCCACCGTGACTTCGTCGACGAGCGATCCTAACCCGGCGAACAACACATCGAGCGTTACGTCGACCATCGAAACGCCGACGGCTGTTCAACTCTCGGATTTGCGCGCTGAAGTTGATCCGCGCGGAGGCGTGTTAATCGAGTGGCACACGAAGCAAGAGGTCCGCAACGTTGGCTTCCACATTTATCGCGAGGATGGCGCGGGCAAACATCGCCTCGATCCATCGCTTATCGCCGGTTCGGCGCTCGTAATGCGCGGAGGGCGGCCGCAGCACGCCGCCAAAACGTATCAGTGGTTCGATCCCGCAGGAAATTCATCATCTTCGTATTGGATTGAGGATGTGGATTTGAACGGCACGCGGACCATGCACGGCCCTGTGCAGCCAGAGGCCCTTTCGCCTGCTTCTGGCGTGACGGCATTTGCACACGTCATGCGCCCCACGCTGCTGACCGATATGAATCGCGCTACGGCTGCCGGCAGTTCCGCCGCCGCATTGGCTGACGGTCGCTCGAATTCTGTTATACGGAGAAACGGATGGCCGCAGCCGGGCACCTCGCCAAACGCCCCCAAAATCACGAACGCGACCCTCAACGGTGAAGCAGCGCTAAAGATTTACGTTTCACAAGCGGGCTGGTACGAACTAACAGGAGCGCAGATCGAGGCAACCGGATTCAACGATCGCGATGCTCGGACCCTGCAGCTTTATGCCGAGGGCGTCGAGCAGCCAATGCTGGTCCAGACCGCCTCCAGCTCCTCTCTCGGTGCGAACGGCACAATTGAATTTTACGGAACGGGAATTGACACTCCATTCTCCGGCACCCGTGTCTACTGGCTCGTGAATGGCACACGTCCCGGATTGCGCATCGCACAATCCTCGGCGTCCAATTCGCAGCCTGCCACTGTTACGGATTTTTCGGCCACGACTGTGCTCGAACAGCGCACCACATATTTCGCGGCCCTGTTGAATGGCGAAAACAACGACAATTTCTTCGGCGCGTTGATTACATCCGCGCCGGTGGATCAGACTCTCACGGCCACGCACACGGATGCATCCGCGTCGATACCGGTCGCGATTGATCTAACATTGCAAGGCGGCACCGATCAGCAGCAGCACAGCGTTTCGATCTCATTCAATGGCTCGTATATCGGTGAGATGGACTTCGCGAATCAAGCCAATACGACGAGCACGTTCAGTGTGAACAGCAGCTTGTTGCGAGAAGGAGCGAATACCGTAACGCTTGCTGCTCTCAACGGCGATAACGACATCAGCCTGGTTCAGTCGATCGTCTTGCATTATCCGCACACGTACACGGCGGATTCCGATTGGCTGAATGCGACGGCACCTGCGGGAGCTTCAGTTCACATCGGTGGGTTCGCGAATTCGCAAATCCAGGTGTTTGACGTGAGCGATCCAGCGTCAATCACCCAACTTGCGGGTCCTGTAACGCTGGATGGCTCAGGTACTTACGGCATTACATCGCAAACCTCTGCTTCAGGGCCGTTGCAGCGAACACTCATTGCGCTCTCGGCCGACCAGATTGCATCACCGGATGCGCTTGCGTATCACGCGCCAAATAATATCGATCAGGAGCGGGCTGGCGCTTCTTACGTCGTCGTCACGCACCCTGATTTTGAATCGAGCGTCGCTCCACTCGTGAGCCTGCACAAATCAAATGGCGATCAGACGATGGTTGTCACGACGGACGAGGTTTACGACGCATTCAATTACGGCGAGAAGAGCCCATTTGCTATTCGCAGCTTCTTGCAGGAAGCCGCGGCGGGTTGGCGCGTCAGGCCGCAAGCTGTTCTGCTTGTTGGGGATGCGTCAGTCGACCCGCGCAACTATCTCGGGATGGGTAATCTTGATTTCGTGCCGAGCCGCATGATTGAGACGGCGGCATTTAAAACTGCGTCAGACGATTGGTTCACGGATTTCAACGGCTCCGGTTACGCGACGATTCCCACGGGCCGCATTCCGGCCGATACGCCGGATCAGGCGGCGCTCGCGGTTTCGAAGATCGTTGCCTTTGAAAACGGATCGACGGCCGGCCCATGGCAGCAGACCGCGACATTCATCGCGGATCAGAATGTGGCAGCCGATTTCACTTCTGCGGCGCAAGCGGCAGCGACGCTTGCACCGAAGTCGCTGGACATAAATAAGATCCTCACCAATGGCGAAGATCCTTCGACTGCGCAGCAGCAGATTATCGCCGCAATCGACAGTGGTACCGGACTTGTCGATTACAGCGGACACGGCGCCGAAGATCAGTGGTCGTTCGATGATGTGTTTGACGATACAACTGTGCCGGCGCTGACGAATGGCGATAAGCAGCCTGTTTTCTTGTTGATGGATTGCTTGAACGGCTTCTTCGAAGATGTTTACTCGACTAGTCTTGCCGAAGATCTGCTCTTTGCGCCAAACGGTGGCGCGTCAGCGGTTTGGGCTTCGTCCGGATTCACGCAAGAGCCGCCGCAAGCCACTATGAACCAGGCACTAATGAGCGCGCTCGCCGCGAATCCGAATCAGACGCTCGGTCAGGCCATTCTCAAAGCGAAGTCCGGGATCACTGACGACGATGTGCGCCGCACGTGGACGCTGTTTGGTGATCCTGCCATGCGGCTTCCGATTCCGGCCCTGAAATCATCTCGTAACAAATAAATGATTTAGCTGCTCAGCTGCGCGATTTATTTCGGCCATTGGCCAGTGCGGCGGCGCTTTGTGTATTCGTGTAGAGCCTCATCGATGATGGGATAGGCTTCCGCAGCGGGCAATATCTCGTCTACTTCCACAGCCTTACCTTCGAGCTGCTTGTAGTCCTGAAAGAATCTGCGCACCATCGTGAGTTTATGAGATGGTAATTCGCGCGCGTCATGATAGCTGTTCAATCGCATATCCCTGCGTGTACGCGAGCAACACATGCTGCGTGGCCGAATGCGCCCCATCGCAATTTAACGTCAACTCCGCCGCCAAATGCGCCGCGCCGTCATGCGGAGTCCGCGGCATCTCCATGTCGTCATCCGCCGCGATCTTTCCGTCCTGCGCGAAATCGCGAATCGCCGTCGACGAGAATGCCGTCACGTCGCCGGTGACTCGACCCTGGGGAGTATCTTGCGCATTCGCCGGCGCCCCTGCCGAAACAGGCACGGCCAAATGAAAATATCCCCAGTCAATCCGCAAATTATCGCCGCTACGATTCAGCGGCTGCTGATCGCGCGAGCCGACGTTCATCACCGCGAGCCCCGCCTCCTGCGAACGCCCCCACGTCACTTCCTCATCGTCCGTGTTCACCGCAATTAGCGGATCCACGTCCAGCAGCACATCCACTTTGTGCGCCGCTCCGTCCGTACTCGCCGCAGTCCACGTCAAATAAGTCACGGGCCGCGAAAGCACATCCATATCCTGCGGAAACGCCGGAGTGAAGAACGCGAGCGTCAGCCTCACGCCGCTCTCTTCAAACACATACGTCGTATGCGTCGGCGCAATCGTCAGCGAAACCTGTTTCATCGCCACCACGCCCCGCGGCGCGTTCCCCATATAACGAAACACCTGCCCATCAATCCGCGCCAATCCCGCCAACGCTTGCGGCGTTCCCGTCCAATGCCGCGTCGGCCCATCCGTCAAATGGTCGTTCATCGACCAGATGCTGAAGTATGGGTTGTGCACCACCAGCGGCACCGCCGGCGCTCGCTCCTGCCCAAACGCGCGACAAGCGGCACTCGAAAGAGCCAGCATCACAACAACAGTAGCAATCCGCACGAACCGCTGCGTCATCGGCAAAACCTCTCCTGAGCGACGATCATTGAAATAGCGCCGCTAACGTACACCGACTCATGCCCATACGCAATCGCGGCCGAATAGAAAAATCGCGTAGCCAAACCAAAATGCGCCTGGGCTTCGGTAGTCGTGGTAGATTGAGGCTCGAGATTTTGCCGTACGCGCTACAACAATGACTCGAACAGACGAACCGCACGTAAACGTGCCGAAATCAGCCCGGAGATTGCTTCAGCAGAAACATCTCAAAATTCCGGCGCCGACAGCAGAGATCCTACCGCTTCAGAAAAAGCTCAAACCGCTAATACAACGTGCTTGGCCGGACGGTAGCGACAAGGATATCAGTTGGTTCGTCGCAGACCTTGCTGGGCTGTGGGAAGTAAGCCGAGTGCACATTATCTTGGTGCGAAAACTATTGAAAATGGCTGACGAGCTTGAAAGAGAAAAGCTTCAGCAGCTCTCGCAGGAGCTCGATGTCAATTGGTTCTCTAACGCTACAGGGCATCTCGACACTATGAAAAAGGATCTGGCACGTTTTAAGGCAAGCATATATGGATATAGCCGAAAACGGCCGAAGCGCAAAACGAAAGGCGATTAGTACAAAACACTAAAATTCCCATTCCGCTCCGGCACCACGCTCGGCAATCCCCAAACCGGCACGCCATCCGCATGTCCCTCAGCGCCGACTGGCTTTCCCGCCTCATCATAAAGCTGCCACGCGAGCGAACCGCCCTTTGACCAAGCCGTGCCCTCGGTCCACGCGAGCAACACCTGCCCGCGCGAATTTGCGCCTACGGACGGATGCTTCCGATCCTGCGCATCGCCCGGCGCGGCAAACGAGGCCGAAAGCGCAAACGTCCGCGGATTGATCTCGTCGAAATAAACTTGGCCCATCGTTTCCCACGCCGCCAATACGCGCCCATCCGCCTCGCTCAAATCGTTCGTGCT
>Ga0105240_10009816_pt1 | contig 13510 bp, 6 predicted proteins | sample KBSC54metaG_FD_80426 | JGI IMG/M metagenome (GOLD analysis project Ga0105240, IMG submission 80426) | Corn rhizosphere microbial communities from Kellogg Biological Station, Michigan, USA - KBS C5-4 metaG | ecosystem: Host-associated > Plants > Roots > Rhizosphere > Soil | place: Michigan, USA... | reverse complement strand
TGCCTGAATGGTGTACGAGCCTTCTGTATCGAGTCTGATCGGGGCCGTGTAAACAGACCACTGGAGCGGGTAGCTCGAAGATGTGGTGTAGTAGATCGTCGCTCCAGGAGTGCTGTCGGTGACGGCTACGGTCTGTGCTGACGTGTAGGTACCGGACGCCGGCGTCATCACGGGTTTGGCGACCTGGACATCAAGGAAGAGAGCGGCGGAGGTGCTGCTGTTGAAGTTCGAGTCGCCCGGATAGCTCGCAAGGACATTATGCGGAGCAGGTCCGGGTGGGTTGACTCCGGTGACGGTTGCGGTGGCTGTCTGCGTTGGCTCGGTCTGCAGAATCGAAACTCCCTGATTGGTTCCGACCGCAAGATCGGGCCTGCCATCTCCATCGAAATCGGCGGCGACGACGCCCGAAGTCGAACCCAATTGCGCGGTGGAAGGAATGCTTGTGAAGGTGCCATCTCCATTGCCGAGCATGAAAATCAAGTCCGGATTCAACGGGTTCGAATAGCTATTCGCGTTGGTGACGATGAGGTCGGGCTTTCCGTCACTGTTGAGATCACCCACGGCAATGGTGATGGGTTCGTTGATCGAGAAATTCGCACTAGAGTCTACGACTGTGAACGTGCCGTCGCCTCTGCCAAGGAAGATGCTTACTGGCGAGTAGAAGAGCGGAACGATGGCGACATCAGGGATTCCGTCGCCATTGAAATCGGCAACGGCGGTTGTGCCGGCGCTAGAAACGCTTGTGAACACGAATCCGTTGGCCCTGAATGTGCCGTCTCCATTTCCAAGGTAGACATAGGGTGTTTTGTAGTAGCCCACGATCATGTCTGGGATTCCGTCGCCGTTGAAGTCGCCTACACCAATGGCTCCCGTGGTGCCGACGGTAGTGGGAGAAGCGAAGGTTCCATCTCCGTTGCCGAGAAGGATCTGCGTGCTACTGAAGCCACCGATTAGAACGTCCGGCTTTCCGTCGCCGTTCACGTCGGCAACGAAGATCGCGTTACAGCCGGAGGTGAAGGACTGCGCGCTTGGAGCCGCGGTGAAGGTGCCATCTCCGTTGCCGAGATAGATCAACAGTTGTCCGGAGGATGACAATGCAGTCTGAGGTGTGCCCAACGCAACGTCGAGTTTGCCGTCGTGATTGAAATCGCCGACCGCAACCGCAGAGGGATAGATTGACGTTGTGACAGTGGGCGCCGGAGAGAATGTTCCGTCACCTTTGCCGAGAAGAACGCCGAATGCCATCGCTCCTGAATTGACTGCGACGACATCAGCTCGTCCATCTCCGTTAAAATCTCCAATCGCAGTCAACATGGAACCGCCGCTCGCCACCGGGAAAGAGTATGCGACGGGGAAGCCGAGACCTGGGGTGCTTGCCCCAAGCGAAGCGGAAGCGACAACACTGCTGGAGTAATTCGTGTCGAGGAACGAGACCTTGCCACTTAAGGGTTTCGTTGAACCGGTTCCGGTTATGGTGGCTGTCAGCGTGTAGTTGCTGATGCTTCCGCCGGTCAGTGCGATGGTGCTCGTTGTGGAACCCTGCACATGCGCGGCTGCAGCAACGGTCAGGTTTAAGGCGAGCGAGGAACTCGTCAGACCGTATGCATTCTGCTGGAGCACTGCCTTGTAGCTGTGCTGCCCGGGGCTGGGGAGAAACTTGTAGATTGCGGTGCCGCTGGACGTGAGTGTTGCGCTCCCAATCAAGCCGACACCGGTACACGCTTTGGCATTTGCATCGCAGAAGTTGACAATGCCTGTCGTGAGCGGAGTAGCGGATACGGCGACTGTTGCGGTGAGTGTAACGACCGTGTTCGCAGCGACGCTGGTTGCGGGGCTGCCGCCGGCTGTCAGTGCAAGGGTTGTGGTGGTTGCGGGCGGAATCCCCCACAGGCTCAAAGCGTTTGAGGTGGCGGAGGTGGAGTTTGCGTCTCCCGAATAAGATGCAACAGCGAGGTGTTGCCCGACGGCGGAGATGGAAATGGGCGCAGGCGCTGTGGAGGCGGTCTGTGTTGGCTTGGTCAGGAAGAAATACAGGAGAATGGTATTGCTTGGTCCTGGTCCAAGCGCGACGAGATCCGGCCGTCCGTCACCGTCCATGTCGCCAGTTGCGAAGCTCTGGGAAAAATCCTCCGATACGGGAGGGGAGAACGAGGATGAAAATGTTCCATCACCGCGTCCGAGAAAGACACTCATGCCTCCTGTGATATCGACCTCCGCAAGATCCGCAATTCCATCGAGGTTGAAGTCTCCGACTGCGAGTTGGGTGGGAGCTTCTGCGGTTGTTGAGGGAGCTGAGAGGGCGAAGGTGGCGTTCCCGTTGCCGAGAAATACCATCACCTGGCCGGTCGTCGGTATCACGTTAACGCCTGAGGAGGCAGCGAGATCAAGTTTGCCGTCGCCATTGAAATCGGCGGCAGCGAGGATCCAGATAAATCCACTGCCTGGGATTGGCACAGTGGATCCACTTGCGAAGGTTCCGTCGCCATTTCCGGTATAGATCGCGATTCCTGTACCGCCAGTGACGGCCAGGTCGATTCTGCCGTCTGCGTTGAAGTCGCCCGCGACGATGGATCGCGGTGAGCTGATAGTGAGAGAAGGCGAGGAAGTGAAGGTTCCATCCCCTTTGCCGAGGAGGATGGCAACGCTGCCGCTGAATTCGTTGGCCACCGCGAGATCGGGGATACCGTCACCATTGAAGTCAGAGACGGCAAGTGCTGTGTTGACGAGTCCCGCTGTCACCGTGGACACGGTGAAGGTTCCGTCTCCTTTACCGAGCAAAATGGTTACGGTGTTGGCGGAGGCATTCGGTACCGCGATGTCGAGATTACCGTCGGAGTTGAAGTCGGCCAAAACGATCTGGGCAGGAGAGAAGGCGTCAGAGGTGACAAACGTCTGCTGATAGATTCCACTCGTTTGGTAGATGAATACTGTGATGGTTTTGGATCGGCCGTCTGCAGTTGCTACGTCGGGAATCCCGTCGCCATTGAAATCTCCCACCACCATCGATGTAGGGCTCATTGGGGTGGCGATGGCATTTTGCGCGGCAAAGAAGAGGCCGGGGGTGCTTGCACCGAGAGGCATGGTCGCAAGCACAGCATTTGCCTTGGATGTATCGAGGAAAGAGACTCCACCGGTCAGTGGTGCGGTTCCGCCGAACTCCTCAATCGTGGCCGACAACGAATAATTACCCCACGAGCCAGTGCTGGAAATCAGGGCCGCGGACGGATACTGCCCACCCCCGGCTGTGACGGTGAGGGTCACCGAGGGTGAGGAACTCGATGAAAGAGTGTTTGTGCCAGCGAAGTCTGCCTTGTACTGATGAGTTCCGGGCCCGGGCCGGAAGCGCCAGACCGCGGTGCCGTCACTGCGTAATTGTGCGCTGCCCACCAGGTGGATGTCGGTGCAGGACGCCGCGCTAGCGTCGCAGAACATTACAAGTCCAGGGGAGACTGCCTTGGATCCGCCCGTGACCGTCGCCGTAAGTGTGACGGTGCCGCCCCACACAAGAGAGGTGACGCTGCTGCCGCCAGAAGTGACTGTCAGAGACGTAGCAGTTGCCGTCTGCGCCACTGCTCCGGACGAGAGCCCGCTTATGATGGCTGCCAGGATGCAACCCGGGATGAGCCGCTTCGCGGCTATTGACTTATTGTTCCAAAACGCTAAGAAAGTCTCGAAAGGGCCGAAGGCAAAAGTCTTCCAAAAGTTCGTCAAAGGAGCCTGCTCTTTTTGTCGCACCATAATGCACGCTGATTTGCAGGTGCGGTATTCAGTTCACCATTACCGGTGTCGCTGCCAACGCGACAATCATAACCGCAAGGTACCGCAAGTCTAGTTTCGAATCGGACAAATCGGACGTTAAATCACGTTACGATCAGTGCGCGACGCCACACAAAAGGAGACTTGCCTTCGCGATAAATGCTTTCTAACGATGCTTTGCGCAACGGATCACGTAAAGTGATCGGACGAGCTAAAGAGCACTCGCCAGCAGAACACACCGAAAATGCCAAGTCCGACCTGACGGTGCGACCTCATTGCGCATTAACCTGATTGGACCCGAGGTATGTATCCGGCATGGCGGTTTTTCGGCAAAAGCGGGTGCGACTTCGTGAAGCGATCACGAATTTAGAGCGTGTGCATGGCCGGTAATGCAAGCTGGTCTGGTGCTGCTGCGGTTATTGCGCTTTAAGCGCGTCAACCGCATTGATGGCAGCAGCGCGAGCAGCCGGTAAATAGCTTGCCAACGTTGCAGCCATAAGCAGGACAACAGGGACTGCGATGAAGGCCACTGGATCAAGGGGATGGACCCCGAACAGCAGCGTTCTCATGAACTGCGTAAGCGCGGCTGCAGTCGCGAGGCCTATGGCGATACCGACACCGGTGAGGGTTAAAGCCGACCGCACGAACATCCATTTGACCCCACCTTTCTGCGCACCGAGCGCCATGCGAATGCCGATTTCGCGCGTGCGCTGGGAGACCGAATAGGAGATCACGCCGTAAATACCGACGATGCCGAGGGCGAGCGCCATTGCGGCAGCGATGGCAAGCATTACCAGCGTGAACGACTGCCGCTGCAGCGACTGGGCGTACACCTCCTGCATGGTCCGTGGGCCAGCGACGGGCAGATTCGGGTTGACTGAACTGACAGCCTGCCGCACCTGAGTGAGAAAGCTCTCGGTTCCCGCGCGTCTGCTGTGAATGGCGAACGTGACATTTCGCTCGGCGCCGATCGTTGTCTGAGGTATATAGGGGATGATGATCAGGACCGGCCAATAAATTATGGTCGGCGCCTTTTCGTCGACACCGTGCTGGTGTACGTCCTCAACGACGCCGATCACCTCGTCCCAGGGATTGCGGTTTGACTGGCGTGCATGCTTACCGATCGCATTCGCCGCCGATCCCCACTCTGCCCGGGCGAAACTCTCTGACACGACTACCTTGTGCCGCAGGTCATAGTCATCCGTCCAGTTGAAGTCGCGACCGGCGACCAGGTGAATGCCCATCGCGCTGAAGTATCCAGGCGAAACGTAGTCGTAAAGCCACATCTGCGGTTTGTTGATGTTGTAGTTTTTCCCTTCCACCTGAAGCTGGTTCCAGTCGGCGTCGACTCCGTCGAGAGGCACCGAGGCTGCGAAGCCGGCCGCCGTGACATCGGGGATCGCCGAGAGCCGATCAAGAATATCGTTCTGAACTCGGGTTGCCATCCGTTCATCCGGAACCATTGAGGATGGAATCGAGGTCCGCATGGTCTGCACGTGCGCCGGATCGCTAAAGCCCGGGTTCACATTCCGCAGCGCGATGAAAGTCCGAATCATCAACGCGGAGCTGACCAGCAGCACCAGGGCCATGGCCACCTGTGCGATGACCAGCACATTGCGAGAGCGATTCTGGATGCGGCTGCTGCTCGATGTACGATTCGATCCGGAAAGGGCATTGGACGCCTTTGTGCGGGCAAAGTTTATAGCTGGAATTGAGCCGAAAAACAAAGCTGAAAACACGGATAGAAAGAGCGTGAACAGGATGGAACGAGCATCCAAGGACACCTCGCTGAGACGCGGAAGCTGAGCCGGTCCCAACGCCTTTAACAGTGTCAATCCGCCAGACGCAACTCCAACCGACAGCCCGCCGCCGAGCAGGCCTAGAACCAAACTCTCGGTCAGCAACTCGCGGGCGATGCGGGCGCGTCCGGCGCCTAGCGCCGCGCGGATGGAAAGTTCCTGCTGTCGCGAATCGGCCCGCACGAGGAGCAGGTTGGCAACGTTCACCGAGGCGAGCAGCATCACCAGACCGACCGTAGCCATTACCACCCACAGGAGGCTGCTCACTTGGCCGATTACCTGCTTCTTGAGCGGTCGGAAATCTGGTGTGATATGCCAGACCGCGAAGTAGTGTCCGAAGCGCCAGGAATTCATCCAGATCGGCAACAAGGTCGTGACATCCGCATCGGCCTGACCGATCGTGATTCCAGGCTTGAGCCGAGCGATACCGAAATAGCCGAACGGAGGGCCATCCTGGATGGTGCGCTCTGGGGCAAGCGGTACGAAAATATCAAAATCCCGATCCACCACCCGGAATCCGCGCGGCATCACGCCTACAATCTCGCGTGCCTGCGAATCCACCTGAATGCTTCGGCCAATCACTCCTCGGTCACCACCGAAGCGCCGCTGCCAATAGCCGTAACTGAGGATGATGGTTTTGGCTCCGTGAGGTTCCTGGTCCGCTTGGGAAAACCATCTTCCGATTGCCGGCTGAACACCAAGCGCCTGCAGCACACCGTCGCTCACAACGATGGTGTGTACCTCCTCCGGCTGTGCCAACCCGGTGACATTTGCCGTCCGCGGGGACCAGATGCCCATCGACTCAAAGCTATGGTTGTGTTCGGAGAACACGAGATACATTGACGGTGACATCATCAGCCCATCTGCAAAATCAGCGATGCCGGCCCCGGGGGCTCGCAACCACAGTGAGACCAGCCGGTCTGATTCGGGATACTGAAGAGGCTTCAAAAGCACGCTGTCGACAACACTGAATACCGCCGTGTTGGCCCCAATGCCAATGGCAAGTGTCAGCAGAATCGTGAAGGCGAAGCCGGGAGATTTGCGCAAGCGGCGCAATGCCAGCCTGAGGTCCGCAAGCACCGATTCGAGCGTTTGCCACTGCCACACTTCACGGCTGCGCTGCTCCACAAGAGAGGGATTTCCGAAAGCGACAAGAGCTGCCTTGCGCGCCTCGGCGCGAGAAAGATGCTCGAGACGCATCAATTGCTCGGCCTTCTCTTCAATGTGTTCGCGCAGCTCTTCAGAAAGGTCGTTATCAAGACGCCGACGACGGGCAAACTGGTTCCACCATCTCATCGTGTGGACCTCCTATGAGTTTTCGATACCCCGTTCAGGACCGAGCACCATCTGGATACCATCGAGCATACGGTCGAAGGCAGAGATTTCGCGCTCCAGGTGACGCAAGCCGGCTTTGGTGATCTCGTACATGCGCACGCGACGATTTGTTGTGGATGAGATCGTCCACTCTGCCCTGACGAGTTTGCCTTTCAACAGTCTTTGCAAGGCTGGATAGAGTGAACCCTCTTCCACCTGCAGTAAGTTATTGGATCGTTGTTGAATGTGTTGAACGAGAGCATATCCATGAGCTGGCTGGCGGCGAAGAGACTCGAGAATCATCATCTCGAGGGCGCCCGGGAACAAATCACGCGATGCGGTATTTTCCTTTTCCATAAAGCCTTGTCCAAACAAGCATAGAGTAAACAGGTAACAAAATGCAGTCAAGACCCATCGCGTAATTTGTGACAAATTACTCGGCTCTCTATCTGCATCGCGAGCGAGAAGTACATTTATGAGGAAGAATCAAGGGATCGTCGCCGTTAAAAATTCATTTGCAGAAGAGAACAAATCAATTCTGTGAGAATCACAATCCTATGCGAACCCTTCTTGAGTTCTGTGACCCTGACCTATAGTTGCCGACGGCCTTGCGCGGAACGCCCCGAAGAAGTTGGGGCAGAAGAGTGCAACTCCCGTTACAGGGCAAAGTGGCTTGCAGTACCGCTGGCTTGTTTGCAATTCCGGATCCAATGAGTACATCGGCAATTTGCTATCGGCGTGCTAACTGGGTGATTTCTGATTTCCTCGCAATGAATGTCAGCGCAGCTAGCTTACTGCTCTGGGCGGTCGTCGGGCTTACTTTTCGGGCGCGAGCTGAACGGCCTGCCGAATGGCTTCGATAAGGCTGCGCTCGTCGGCCTTGCCCGTGCCGGCGATATCGAAGGCAGTACCATGGTCTACGGAAGTTCGGACGACGGGAAGGCCAATGGTGATGTTCACGCCGGACTCAATGCCGAGGACCTTTACGGGGCCGTGACCCTGGTCGTGATACATGGCGATGACCAAATCGAAATCCCCACGCTGGGCGCGAAAGAATAATGTGTCTGCGGGAAGTGCGCCTTCAACGTTCCAGCCGAGATTGCGGCAGGCCTCGATCGCCGGGACAATTTTTTCTTCCTCCTCGCGGTAGCCGAAGAGCCCGTTTTCTCCGGCATGCGGATTGATTCCGCAGACGCCGATCCGCGGATTTCGGATGCCGGTCTTTACGAGAGCATCGTGGCCGCGCGCGATGGTGCGTTGAACGAGGCCGGGCTCGATGCGGCGTATCGCGTCGATGAGGCCTATGTGCGCGGTTACGTGCAGAACCTTCAGCTTCGGAGTGCTGAGCATCATGGAAACTTCGGGTGTTCCGGTAAGGTGCGCAAGCAGTTCAGTGTGACCGGGAAACTTGTGGCCAGCTGCTTGAAGCGCTTCCTTGTTGAGAGGAGCGGTGCAGATGGCAGCCACTTTGCCATCCATAGCAAGACGCGCTGCGACTTCAAGGTAGCGATAGGCGGCTTCGCCCGCTAACGGCGAGAGCTTTCCCCAAGGGAGATCGGCAGGGATGTTCTGCAGGTCGATGCAGTCGATGGTGGGCGGCTCGAAGCGGGCTTGCTGGAGATCGGACTCAAGTACACTGCGGACTTGGAGCTGTATCCCAGTGATGTCTGCCGCGAAGCACATGCGGCGGGCGTCGCCAATAACCAATGGACAGCAAAGCGCGTGGACGTCAGCGTGCGCCAGGCATTTGACGATGATTTCCGGACCGACGCCGGTTGCATCTCCCATAGTGATTGCGACGATAGGCTTCGACATATCGGTCTTCAGGATACAGGCGGAGTAGACGCGTGGGGAAACGCTGAAGAGCGTTGGAGCACCTGTAGGAATTCTCGACAGCGCAGGAGCGACTCGCGTGATCCAAAGCCGCCGGCCTTGGTGATGATGGGCAGCGGGTGGATCCAATTCTCGGCAATCGAAAATGGAATGCCGGGTTCGACTTCGCAGACGAGGCGGAGACCACGAATGCCGAGTGCGTCGAGCAGGGTGCGGGCGGTTTCGCCGCCCGTGGCGACAACGCCGCCGAGAAGTGGGGCTATCGATGTGACGAACTGCGCGATTGTACGTGCGAAGGAGTCGGCATCGCGTTCGGAGCAGCGCTCGTATTGGTCGAGCACAAGCAGAGCATCGCGTTTTGATAGCAGGGCATCCAGAAGGGGATCGAACGAACTCAGATGCGAAGTCATTTGGAAATGCAGGGTAGCTACTTTGGAGACGGCGGAGAGAAAGTTCGCCTGTTCGCGCGATACGGATGCGAAGCTACCGACTACGAAGAGCGTAGGCCCGGGTTCGAAGGCGATCGGTTGTGCAGTTCGGGTGTTAATGGCTAGACCAGCGGCCTGGGGGAGTTGTGCAACCATGCCGGCCGAACCGGCCCAAACGGCGCGGTCGTGCAAGATCATGGAGGCTTCTGCGATGCGATGCAGGTCTTCATCGCTTTCGGCATCGCACACGAGCACGTCAGCTACACGCGAGAACCTCAGCATCGAGTGCTGCAAGGCGGGCGAGACAGCACGAACGGTCGCAATGTCTATGGTCCGGCAGGAGAGCCCCTCTTGCGCAAGCAGCGCGGGAATGCCGGCTTCATGGATCGGGCGGCCATGGAGCATCTGGATTGCGCCAATCGTCGTTCGGCCTTGAGAGGGGAGTGCAGGAGCCATGACGATACATGGCTTTTCTTGATCAGGCGCCATCGCACGAAGCTGACGCAGTATGGCTGCGAGCTCCGCCGCGAAATGGCCGCGCATAGTAGAGTCAAGCTTCTTGAACAGAAGACAGCCGGGCGGGAGCGCCCCATTCTCGTGCCAAATGCGAACGATATGGGATGTTGTCGCAGCGGCGTCGGAGGCGGATAGACAGCGGGTATTTGCGTCGATCGAGACGAGGTCGCTGAGGGGCCAGGTTGTTTCGCTCCGGCGAGAAGAATGCAGAACAACGGATGCGCTGAGACCGTGCCACATGCACGCGGCCGCGGAATCGGCAGCACCGGTCAGATCGTCGGCAAGGATGATGATGTCAGCCACGGTCGAGTTCCTGGGCGGGCAGTTCCAGCGGGGCAGCCGGCGAAAGCGTCCGTGACGACCACCAGGCCGTAAGAAATGGTGCGGCCAAGGCCGTGACAATCACGCTGCACGCAACCAATAGCGTGCCGGAAGCGGCCGCAGCAGAATACCTCGGGTTTGCCGCCGCCACCAGAGCGGGCACAGCGGCGGCGTTGCCGGCTGTGGTAGATGCAGCAATTCCGGCGATGCCGGTTCCTCCCGTGAGGCGATCTACGACGACGAGAACGAAGGCAGAGACGACAAGCACGGCAAGCCCGAGCGCCAGGCCCGCCAGGCCCGCGCGCCAAACGAGCTTGAGATCGAGGGTGGCGCCGAGGGCAAAAGCGAAGAACGGAATGAGGACGTGCACGCCATTGGAGAGGAATTTGCGGAGATCTGGATCGATGTTGCCGAGCAGCATGCCAACGGCAATGGGAAGAACTGCGCCGACAAGCGTTTGCCACGGAAAAGCCGACAAACCTGCAACGCCGAGCGTGACCATAGTGAAAAACGGGCCGGACTCAAGGCCCATGATGGAGTAGGCGGCCGCATCTTCCGGTTTGCCGTATTGCGTCATCAGGGCCATGTAGAGGCCGCCATTGGTATCGTTGATGGCTGCGATGAGCGCGAGCGTAGAGAAGCCGGAAAACCATCCAGAGGCAACGGGTCGAATGCCGATCCAATGGCCTGCCGTTACACCGACCGCGACACCGAGGAGGATCTTGGTGCAGAAGATGACTCCGCCCTTTCGTACGACTGCGGGGAGAGACCGCACAGAGATCGTCGCTCCGATGCAGACGTAAAAGACAGCAAGGATAGGGAGCGCTCCTGTGAAAAGCGCACCCGTGAACGAGCCAAAAAAGCTGCCCGCATGCGGCGCAAAGGTGGAGATGACTGCGCCGGTGGCGAGAGGTATCGTCATCAAGCCGCCCGGTACGCGTTCCATGGTGCGCTTGATGGGGACGGGCATGGACTCGGCTTGCCTCTGCGATTAGGATGGCTCTCGAACTGCGGTGAGTTTAGCACTGAGGCGGCTAGCTCCACCGCTCTTGATCACGACCCGTGCGTGATGATCCTTCGTGCAAGGTGGAAAGGTTCCGCTTATGAATCGACGCAAGTTTCTCATTCGTTCGATGGCCGCCAGCGCCTCGGTCTCCGTCCTTTCGAAGCCGTTGCTGGCGAGCGCTGTTGACGCGGCCGCGGCCCCGAGGGTCACTCTTCTGGCTGTTGACACCGACAGAATTTCCACCCCGATCGATGATCGGATCTACGGGCAGTTTCTTGAGCACATCAATCATTCCGTTGTGGACGGGCTTTTTGCCGAGCAAATTCGTGGCACCGGGTTCGAGGGTGAAGACTTCAAGACGTACTGGGAGCCTTTCGCAGATGGTGGGCGAGTGGAGATTGCGAACGTCGTATTCCAGAACGGCGCGACAAGCGTACGGCTCGACGTTGAGGGCGGCCACGCGGGCATCCGACAGGGGCGGGTGTTCCTCGACAAGGAAATCGAGTACGACGGGTCGCTCTGGGCCAAGCGCGAGACGGGCTCTCCCCAACTTGCGTTCCGCGTGAAGAGTTCTAAAGGCGACACAATCGCTTCTGTGCCGCTGATGCTGGCGGGGTCGGAGTGGCACCAGCTCCATTACTCGTTCACCAGCCCTCTGCGGGACACCGGAGCCTCAGTTGAGATTGAGGCGAAGGGCAATGGCGCGTTGCTGGTGGACTTCGTGTCGATGATGCGGGCGGATGCGCGACGGGATGGCATGCTGCGGCCTGACCTGCTGCAGGCCCTGCTCGGTCTGAAACCATCGTTCATTCGCTGGCCGGGTGGCTCTTTCGCTTCGAGTTACAAGTGGAAAGACGGCATCGGCCCCCACTCTGCGCGCCGGTACCACCCTAACCCCATCTGGGGCGGCTACTCAGATTACTACGGCTTTGGCACTGAGGAGTTCCTGGGTTTGTGCAAGAGGCTGGGCGCCGAACCACTTATCGTGCTGCCTGCGTCCGGCACCAAACCTGAGCAGGTTAAGTACGCGATGGACTGGGTGCATTACCTGAACGATCCGCCGACGACGGAATGGGGACGCAGGCGGGGAGAAAACGGCCATGCTGAGCCGTATGGCGTCAAGCTGTTTCAGATTGACAATGAGCCCATGAACAATGGCTTTAGGCCGGAGGCTTATGCAGAAGTTGTGAACGTGTATGGGAAGTACTTGCGGACCATTGCTCCCGATGCTCGGATTGTGGCGTGCGGGCAGAAGCGCTCAAGTGACATGGATTGGAGTGAAAAGCTGATTGATCTCGCGGGCGCGAACTTCGACATCCTAGGCTGCCACAATTACGAATACGAACCGGCAAACTTCGAGACTGGGTTGAGGCGGATCCGCGATTATCTCGTGAAGCTGCGCGAATACGTCCGAGTTTCAAAGCATCCGCAAATTGAGATCGGCGTATTGGAGTGGAGCCTGCAGCACACCTACGACTGGCGGGCTGGGTTGCATGCGGCGGGCAGCCTCATGATGTATGAGGAACTGAGCCCGGTCCTGACCATGACCTGTCCGGCTTTGCTCATGCGTAACACGACCGACAATCCGACATGGACCTCGTCGATCTACCACAATTATGTTTCATGGTTTCCGGGGGCCAGTTATGTTGTCGAGAAGCTCTTTCGCGAGCACTACGCCGAGCGATATCTTGCTTCGGCCACGGGATCTATTCGGGACGTGGCCGATCGCAAGGTACTGTTTGACAAGGTCTCGACGGCTATTCCGGCGGAATGGCAGCCCGGTACAGTCGATGCCGTGGCGACCGCGAGTGCTGACGGACAGCGGTTAGTGATCAAGGCTGTCAATTATCAGGCCGAGCGGAATACATTACTCGTTCGGTTGGAAGGGGCAGGTATTCCTGAGAAGGCTGTCGCGACGTTAGAGACCATCACCGCTGGGCCGACCAGTGCCGCGTCACTCGAGCACCCGAATGCGATTGCTCCAGAGAGTCGCCCGTTCGCTTATGCGAGGGATTTCACAGTGGACCTTGAGCCCTTCACGGTTGCCGTCCTGGAGATCCGAAAACCATGATGTTGACCGGAGCAGCCGACGATTGGTCCCGTAAACGAATTTGACCGTCATTGTTAGTGCGACGTGCCCGTTCTGTCGTCACCGATTCTCTTGCAAACTGCAAAGTAAGGCTGGTTCGACAAGGTCTCGTTGAAGCCCGGGTACATCCATTGCGCTCCTGTGCCGTCCTCCATCTGAAAGTAGTATTGAAGTGCGAATTCGCTTTGGGTGTACTCTGCCGGAATCGCGGCAATGTAGGCGCCGTCTTCGCGAGTAGCGTCCAGAGCGCGCCAGCGTTCCGCCTGGTCGACATGTCGATAGCGAAGCCGCACTGAGCGAACCGTGAGGTCAGCATGTCCCTTTGAGATTATCAATCGCAAAGCAAGCGGCTCTCCCGGCCGGAAGTTCTCTGGCGGCCTATGGCTGCTGATTGTTTTGCCGACCGAATGCTCTCTGCCCAACTCTCCAGACTCTTTAGCAGACGTGA
>Ga0105240_10009814_pt1 | contig 13511 bp, 10 predicted proteins | sample KBSC54metaG_FD_80426 | JGI IMG/M metagenome (GOLD analysis project Ga0105240, IMG submission 80426) | Corn rhizosphere microbial communities from Kellogg Biological Station, Michigan, USA - KBS C5-4 metaG | ecosystem: Host-associated > Plants > Roots > Rhizosphere > Soil | place: Michigan, USA... | reverse complement strand
CGCCGGCGGCCGCATCGGCCGCCATTCGATCATGCTCCGTCGTGCGCTTTTTTCAGCGCCGGCAGATCGAGTTTCTTCATTTTCATCAGCGCTTCCATCGCCCTGCCCGACTTGACCGGATCGGGACCGCTGATCAGCTCGGGCAATTGCACCGGAACTATTTGCCATGCGACGCCGTATTTGTCCTTGAGCCAGCCGCACATCTGCGCCTTCGGATCGCCGCCGGCCGTGAGCTTGTTCCAGTAGTAGTCGATCTCGTCCTGCGATTCGCAGTTGACGACGAACGAAATCGCCTCGCTGAAGGTGAACTGCGGCCCGCCGTTCAGCGCCACGAACGACTGCCCTTCGAGCTCGAACGCGACGGTCATCACCGAGCCCTGCGGCCGCCCTGACGCCTTTGCCGAGCTCGCATCATAGCGCGTGATCCTTACGACCTTTCCGTCCTTGAAAATCGATACGTAATATTTGACGGCCTCTTCCGCCTGCGAATCGAACCACAGGAACGGAGTTATCTTCTGGAATTTCTGTTGCATCGTGATTCTCCATTTGTTTCAACGAATTCGGGCGTCGACCAGCATTGATTCGAGCGCCCGTAACAGTACGACAACCGGCACCCCGCGATGGTTGCGCGGCGCCGCAGGATTCGCCCCGCATCAATCGAGGAACGTGACGACCCTTACCGCCATCTGCTGGTGCCTGCGAAAGCCCATTCGCTCGTAGAGCCTGCGCGCAGTCGCGTTCGCGCTCATCACGTGCAGGAACGGAATCTGGCCGCGCGCGAGCTGCAGCGCCACGACGCGCTCCATCAATTTCCGCGCAAGTCCTCGCCCCTGGAAATCCGGATGCGTGCAGACACCGCTGATCTCGCGCAACAGGCCCGCATGCATCCGTTCGCCGGCCATCGCGATCAGCTTTGCATCTTCGAATAGGCCGAAGTAATCGCCCAGCTCCGGCGTGCGTGCGGCGAACGGACCCGGATGCGTCAATGCGACCAGGGCCAGCGTCTGTGCCGCGTGTTCCGGACCGAGCCGGATTGCTTGCGGCAGTTCGACAGGCGCCGGCGATGGCGCCGCCCAGACATACTGTTCCATCGTCGAATCGAAATCGACCCGCCAGCCTGCCGGCGCATCTGCGCTCCATCCGGCGCAATAGAACTGTTCGCCCGCGTCGCAATATCTGGCAAGCGCGGAGAAATCCGGAGCGTCGCGCTCGCGCGCGCCGATCAGCGGCGAAAAGCCGCGCGCATAACGCTTTATCGTATCGGTGCCGGAAGAGAATTTCGCGTGCGGGCCGGCGAGGCAGTTCCAGACGATGTTGTCCAGCAACTGCACCGGATCGTCCGCCGCGCTTTCCATTTCGACAGCCCGTCAGCCGGGCTGCGAACCGTCGTAACCCTCGATGATTACGAGGTCGATCGTCGAGACGTCGCGGCGCAGCTTGATCGCCTCCTGGTAGTCGGGCGCATGCCAGCAATCGATCGCCGCCTGATAGCTCGGGAATTCGATGATCGCGTTGCGCGCGCGGCAACTGCCTTCCGGATTCTCCATCCGTCCGGCCCTTGCGAGAAAGCGCGCGCCGAAGCGGCCGAAAGGTCCGGCGTTGGCCGCGATATACGCCTTGTATTTCTCCGGATCGGTAATGTCGACGCGTACGATCCAGTATCCCTTCTGCATGCCGGCTCCTCGTCTTGTTCGAATGTCCCGGATGATTAGAACGCGGTGCTGGCAGAGCGTCAAGCCGGGCTCAACGTTCCGGCAGCACGGAACGCGTGCCAACGCCGTGCATGGTAGTGGTTCAGTTTGCGCCGTCGCGTGTTACAAGAAATTCGTGAACGTGAAATCGTTTCCCTTGGAGGGAATCGACCACGCGCGATCGGGCCGACTCAAAGCCTGCCGACTCTGCAGCCTCCCTCAGCGCGTCCGGGGAAACGAGCCGCATGCATGGCACCAGCACTTGCAGGCTCAAAAATCTCGAAGGCGTCACGGCGGCGGCGACCGCGTTCGGGAGTTGAACGACGGCGACCAGCACTCCGCCAGGATTCAGCATCAACCGGATTCTGCTTAACGCCGCCGCAGCTTCTACATACTCGAACACTAGGGCAGCGAACACTACGTCGACCGGCGCCTGCGCTGGCTTAGCCGTTTGAATGTCCTCGACGTACAGTTCGAGTTGCGGTATCCGTGCCGTGAAGCGCATGCGAGCTTGCGCGATGTAGTCAGGGTTGATGTCGACACCGACGACTCGGGGTGTCGACTTAGGATCGACTCTCTCGAATCCATTCCCGCCCGCACAGCCGATAACCGCAACTGATCGCGGAGAATGTTCCCTCAATACCTTCTCAAAGATGTCGGCTACCAGTTGGGCTTGCGCAACCTGGGTCATATGACCCTCGTAGTCGGACAGCGGAATCTCCGTCCACGGATTTTTCACGATGTTCGCGCCCATCACTTTCCCGACACTAGTTTGCATCAGAATCATAACAATCTCTTCCATCTTCCAGACGTTATCGTCTATCCCGGCCTCCGTCGCGGGCGTGACACGCAGTCACTTGTGGATCTTGCAGAAGTTGTCCGCGCGGGGAAAAAGTTGCTCTCCGTGAAAGGTTCGCGTATACTTCGCCGGCCTTGCCGCCTTGCAACAGGATTTTATGCGGCAAGCAGCATCGCGCTGACCCCTTCCTGCAGTTCTCGCGAACTCTTCGCAGTCCGCAAAAAGTCGTAGTGCCGGGTTCATGTCGATGTCGCCATTTGGCGAACCTGGCTTTACGCGTCTGCACGCACACGAGGCATTGCCTCTCGACACACCGTGCCGAAACGGAATCCGGGCGCTTATTGGAATCGCGCCCGCTCTTGTCGCCTGCCAGCTTTTTTGTACGAGTGTGCTCGTGATGTGTTCACGCGCGCCGTGCCGACTTGTTCGAGCCACGGGTCTCGGCGATTCCTGAAAGTGCATTCGATGAGTTTCGACAACCTGGGGCTCGACCCCAAGATCCTGCAAGCGCTGACCGACAGCGGCTACACGGCGCCCACGCCGGTGCAGACTGACGCAATCCCGATGGTCCTGGCCGGCCACGACCTGATGGTCTCGGCGCAGACCGGCAGCGGCAAGACCGCCGCATTCATGCTGCCCGCGCTGCACAAGCTCGCCGTGCCGTCGCCGGTCGACGGGCGCGGTCCGCGCATCCTGGTGCTGACGCCGACGCGCGAACTCGCGCTGCAGATCACGACGGCCGCCGAAAAATACGGCCGGCATCTGCCGCGCATCCGGATGGGCAGCATCCTGGGCGGCATGCCGTATCCGGTGCAGAACAAGATGCTCTCGTCGCGGCTGGACATCCTGGTGGCGACGCCGGGCCGTCTGCTCGATCACATCGGCCGCGGCCGGATCGACTTCTCGCGCCTCGAAATACTGGTGATCGACGAAGCCGACAGGATGCTCGACATGGGCTTCATCGACGACGTCGAGGAAATCGGCCGCTCGCTGCCGAAAACGCGGCAGACGCTGATGTTCTCGGCGACCTTCGAAGGCCCGATCGCGACGCTCGCCTCGTCGACACTGCGCGATCCGCAGCGCATCGCCATCGCGGGCGCCAAGACCCGTCACGAGAATATCGAGCAGCGCCTGCTGTTCGCCGACGACATGGGCCACAAGAACCGCCTGCTCGACCACCTGTTGCGCGACATCGAAGTCAACCAGGCGCTGGTGTTCACCTCGACGAAGGCGCATGCCGACGATCTGGCGGGCCGGCTGGCCATCGAAGGATTCGACGCAGCGGCGCTGCACGGCGACATGTCGCAGCGCGAGCGCACCCGGACGTTGAACAGCATGCGCGGCGGACGGATCCGCATCCTCGTCGCAACCGACGTCGCCGCGCGCGGCCTCGACGTCGACGGCATCACCCACGTGATCAACTACGACCTGCCGCGACAGGCCGAAGACTACGTCCACCGGATCGGCCGCACCGGTCGCGCCGGCCGCTCGGGCATTGCGATCAGCTTTGCCAACGATCGCGATGCCGGCCAGATCAAGGTGATCGAACGCTACACGTCGCAGCCGATCCCGATTCACACCGTCGTCGGCCTCGAGCCGAAGTTCGCCGGGCGGCGCGACCGCAAGCCGAGCCCGCGCAGCGGCAACCCGCGCTTCAGCCAGCCTGGCGCCGGCAACCAGCGCAGCGGCTACTCGCGCGGCAGCAGCGTGACGACCGCCAACGGCGATCGCCGCCAGCCCTGGGCGCCACGCCCGGCGGCTGCCAACGGCGACACCGCCTGGAAAAAGCACCCGAAGCCGTTCGAACGCGACCGCCAGAGCTTTCGCGGCGACGATCGGCGCGGCGGCAGCGCGGATTCCACCGGCGGCGACGCCGCGCGCAACGCACAGGGAGCGCGAAAAAAGCGTTGGTAAAGATCTTCAGCATGCCGCCGCGCAGCGCACCGGCGGCATCCAGATTCGCGCACAGTGACGGCCGGACACGAATGTTTCTGCTTCGTGACCAAACTTTTTGCCGTCAATCGAATCGAACGTTGTAATAACGAGACGACAAAACATCGCTCCCTCGATCAATTCCCCCGGTGCGACGCCAGCAAGGCGTTTCCCCCGGGGTATACTTTTTTCACCGCTGGCCAACCGGTCGCCCGCGGTGCTCGAAACCAGAAGTCCACAACGTCACGCAGCCTGGACCGGACCCTCGAACAGGGAGGCCGTGTTTGGAGCATGCAATGACTGATGCCACGCCCGCATTTGCGGACCTGGGTTTGCGCGAGGAAATCCTGCGCGCGGTTGCCGAAAAAGGCTACGTAACTCCCACCCCGATTCAAGCCAAGGCCATCCCCGCGATCCTCGCCGGGAAGGACATCATGGGCGGCGCCCAGACGGGAACCGGCAAGACCGCCGGGTTCACGCTGCCGATCCTGCAGCTGCTCGCCCACCATTCGAACGCCAGTCCCAGCCCGGCCCGGCATCCGGTGCGCGCGCTGATCCTCACGCCGACGCGCGAGCTCGCGATCCAGGTCGCCGAATCGGTTGCCGCCTACGGCAAGTTCGCCGGCCTGCGTTCGACCGTCGTGTTCGGCGGCGTCAACATCAGCAGCCAGATCGCCATCGTCCGCGGCGGCATCGAGATCCTGATCGCGACGCCGGGCCGGCTGCTCGACCATATCGAACAGAAGACGGTCAACCTGGGACAGGTCGAGATCTTCGTCCTCGACGAGGCCGACCGGATGCTCGACATGGGCTTCATCCCGGACATCAAGCGGATCATGGCGCTCCTGCCCGCGAAGCGGCAGAACCTGCTCTTCTCGGCCACATTCTCCGACGAGATCCGCAAGCTGGCCGACAAGCTCTTGAACAAGCCGGAGCTGATCGAAGTCGCGCGCCGCAACGCCGCCTCCGACCTGGTCACGCACCTGGTCTACAAGTGCGCGCAGGACCAGAAGCGGGCGCTCCTCGAGCACATCGTCAAGAGCCGCAACGCCGAGCAGGTGCTGGTGTTCATGCGGACCAAGCATGGCGCATCGCGACTGGCCCGGCAGCTGGAAAAAGACGGCCTCGCCTGCACCGCGATCCATGGCGACAAGAGCCAGAGCCAGCGGATCGAGGCGCTCGACGGCTTCAAGGACAACAAGGTCCAGGTGCTGGTCGCGACCGACGTCGCCGCCCGCGGGCTCGACATCGAGGACCTGCCGCTCGTGGTCAACTATGAGCTGCCGCACGTCGCCGAAGACTACGTGCACCGGATCGGCCGCACGGGCCGCGCCGGCGCAACGGGCGAGGCGATCTCGCTGGTCGCGCCCGAAGAAGAGAAGCACCTCGTCGAAATCGAGAAGCTGCTGAAGCGGAAGATCGACGTCGAGGCGCTGCCGGGCGACCTCGCGGCAAGCGGCAGTCGCTTCCGGGAGGGCCGGCCGCATTCGCACGACGCGGCGCGCCCGGCGCGCTCGCATGCGGCAGCCGATCGCAGTGTCGCGCACACGCGACGCGAGCCCCGCACCCATACGGCCGAGCCGCGTACCCTCACGAGCGAGCCCCGGACGCATTCGGCCGAGCGACGCACACACGCGGTCAACGGCCATTCGCATCCGGACGCGCGCCGCGCCACACAGACCGCAGCGCCCGCCGGCGCGCCGCGCGACAAGAGTCACTACGACCTGAACCCGGACCAGCCGCTGCCGCGCGCACCGGCGGGCGGCCTTGCGCACGCGCCGGCAGCGGGTCACCACCGTCCTGCCGCCACGCATTCGCGGCCCGTCGCCGCGCTTCTGCGCAAGCGCCAGCCTTCCTGAACCTTTCGCTGCGGCGTCACCCCTGCGAAGGCGCGAAAAAATCATCGCGCAAGGTTGACGCATCGCAGCGATCACGGTAACTTCGCCCTATCTCGTTCTACGAGGACACTGCCTTGGGTAGTTGTCGCAGTAATCCAGAAACGGATCTGCTGCAGTAGCGAAGCACCTCACTTCCCCCGATTCCGGTCGTGATCGCTTCCTGCTGACAGCGCAAGGGAAGCGGAACGATCGGACTGCAAGCCGGAACGGCTTCGCAGACTGATTCCGCAGCAAGCATTGGTGGACCGCAGCAGCAACGCGGTCGGCGTCCGGCTATTGCCGGCCGAGGGACATGTCATGCGCGAAATTCGTGTCGTCGAACATCGTGGCGGAGCCGGACAATGATCCAGCAGCTCACGCAGCACATCACCGGGCATCCGGCGGTCAAGCACCTCGGGCCCGGCCTCATCACGGGCGCCGCCGATGACGATCCGAGCGGCATCGCGACCTATTCGCAGGCGGGCGCGCAGTTCGGCTACAACATGCTGTGGACGATGGTGCTCACGTATCCGCTGATGACCTCGATGCAGATGATCAGCGCGCGCCTGGGGTGCCTCACGGGGCGCGGCCTGGCCGCCAACATCAAGTCGCAGTTCCCGGCCTGGGTGCTGTACGGCGTGGTCGCGCTGCTGATGGTCGCCAACACGATCAATATCGCCGCGGACATCGCCGCGATGGGCGAGGCGATGCACCTGATGATCGGCGGGGTCCCGCACGTCTATTCGATCGGCTTCGGATTGCTGAGCCTCGGGCTGCAGGTGTTCCTGTCGTACCAGACGTATGTGCGTTACCTGAAATGGCTGACACTGGCGCTGCTGTCGTACGTCGCGGTCGCGTTCACCGTCAACGTCGACTGGCTCGACGTGTTCCGGGTCGCGATCGTTCCCCATCTCGAATTCAACAGCGACACGGTGACCATCATCGTCGCGGTGCTCGGGACGACGATCAGCCCGTACCTGTTTTTCTGGCAGGCCGCGCAGGAGATGGAAGACCTGCGCGCGAACGGCAACCCGCGCGACAAGCCGCAGGGCGATGCGGCGCGCCGGCACCTGACCCGAATCAAGTGGGACAGCGCCGTCGGCATGGGCTTCTCGAACCTGGTCGCGTTCTTCATCATCCTGAGCACTGCGGCGACGCTGCATGCCGCGGGCGTGACGAAGATCGAGACCTCGGCGCAGGCGGCCGAGGCGCTGCGCCCGCTGGCCGGTCACTTCGCGTTCCTGCTCTTCAGCATGGGCATCATCGGAACCGGACTCCTCGCCGTGCCGGTGCTCGCGGGATCGGCGGCCTACGCGGTGACCGAGACCCTCGAGTGGAGGTCGGGGCTCGACAAGAAGCTGCACGAGGCGAAAGGCTTCTACGCAATCGTCGCGACCGCGACGCTGGGCGGCGTCGTGCTCAATTTCACGCCGATCGATCCGATCAAGGCGCTGTTGTGGAGCGCCGTGATCAATTGCGTGATCGCGGTGCCGATCATGGTCGTGATGATGCTGCTCGGGTCGCAGCCGAAGATCATGGGCCACTTCGTGATCGGCAGGCGGTTGCGCATCATGGGCTGGCTGGCGACGGCGGTGATGGCAGCGGCGGTCGCGGCGATGTTCTGGACGCTTTGAATGTCATTGTCGTTCCGGCGACGTGTGCGAATCGGCTGTCCCACCGCAGAACGCTCCTCACGAGAGCCGGAACCCAGCGTCGTCCGGCGACCCGCTCAGAACACGAATGAGACGCTGGGTCCCGGCTCTCGCGAGATTCGGTCTTCGACGGCTTCGAGACCTCGCACACGTCGCCGGGACGACGAATTCACAGTTCCCCGGAAAAAAATAGCGAGGCAGGACCGCAAGGAGAATAAGACGGTCATGCCCCGCTTCAACGTACTACACTCTCGGGGACTACCACAACACCGGTTGCTGCTGCCGCGCATTCCTGCATCGAACGATGCGCTGCAGAATCATGGTGGCACAATAGCAGGGGTGCCTTGCATCAACCTTTCGGATACTCCCGTGCGCATTCTCCTCATTGAAGACGACCCCGAGCTCGGCGACGGGCTGCATCATTCGCTGGCCCAATCGGGCTATGCGGTCGACGTGGCGCGCACTGCGCAGGATGGACGCACCGCATGCGGGGTCACGCGCTACGAAATGCTGATCCTCGACCTCGGCCTGCCCGACGCCGACGGCCTCGAGCTCTTGCGCGAGTTGCGCGCGCAAGGCGTCGTCGCGCCGGTGCTGATCCTGACCGCCCGCGGCGGCCTCGACGACCGCATCGCGGGGCTCGACGCCGGCGGCGACGACTATCTGGCGAAGCCGTTTGCGCTGGGTGAGCTCGAGGCGCGCGTGCGCGCTCTGCTCAGGCGAGGCAGCGAATCCTCGCCGACACTGATGTACATCGGGCAGCTGACCTACGACGCGACTGCGCGGCGTGCGGTGGTGGCCGGTGTCGACCTCGAGCTGACTGCGCGCGAGCTCGCGGTTCTCGAAGCGCTGCTGCGGCGCCCCCGCGCGCTGACGAGCAAGGAGCAACTGTTCGAATCGCTCTACACCTGGGACAGCGAAGCCAATCTCTCGGCGGTCGAGGTCTACGTGAGCCGGCTGCGCAAGAAGCTCGAGCCGGCCGGTGTGGCGATCCGGATGTTCCGCGGGCTTGGCTACCGGCTCGAGGTGCATGACGCAGCACCCGCCGCCTGAAAGCCTGCGCGGCCACCTGCTCCGGCGGCTCGGCCTGCTGGTCTCGCTGGTCGTCCTGCTGGGCGCTGCCGTCACCTTCGCGCTCGCGCGTCATTTCGCATCGAGCGTCTTCGACCAGTGGCTGTACGATTCGGCGTCGACGCTGGCCACGCAGATCAAGGCCTCGCCCGAGCGCACGCGGCTCGAGCTGCCGCGCAGCGCCGTCGAGATGTTCGAGTTCGACGCCGTCGATCGCGTCTACTACGACATCACCACTGCGAAAGGCGAGCACATCTTCGGCAACGCGCCGCTCGCGGTTCCGGCCAATGTTCCCGCGAGCGGCGCGCCGTTCTTCTACGATGCGGGAGTGCTGGGCAAGCCGGTGCGCGCGGTCGCCATCCGGCTGCACGGCACGGGCGACGGGTCCGATGCGGTGACGGTGCAGGTCGCCGAAACGACGAACAAGCGCGACACGCTCGTCACGCAGATCCTTATCGCGACGCTGGGCCCGCAGATCGCGCTGCTCGCGCTTGCCGCGCTCGCGATCTGGTTCAGCGTCTCGTCCGGCATGCAAAGCCTCGACGAAATCGCAAGGCGGCTTTCCGGCTACCGGCCGGACAAGCCGGCCACGCTGCCCGCGCCGCTCGCGGCGCCGGCCGAAGTGCGCCCATTGCTGCTCGCACTGCATCAGGTGGTCGACAAGCTCGCCGAAGCGCAGGCCGGACAGCAGCGCTTCATCGCCAACGCATCGCATCAGTTGCGCACTCCACTGGCGGCGTTGCAGGTACAGGTGGAGCGCGCGCTGCGCGAAGAAGACCCGGTCAAGCATTCGGAGGCGCTCGAGAGCGTGCTGAAGACGCTGCGGCGGCTGCGCCATCTGTCGCATCAATTGCTGATGCTGGCGCGCGCCGAACCCACCGGCACGCCCGGGATCTCGATGCGCGAGCTCGACCTGGCCGAACTGGCGCGCGAAGAGCTGAACAACTGGACCGATGCGGCGATCGCGGCCGGCGCCGACCTCGGCTACGAGGGGCCGTCCTCGGGCGTGGCCGTGACGGGCCAGCCGCAACTGCTGCGCGAGCTGATCGGAAATCTGGTCGACAACGCGATCCGTTATGGCGGGCCGGGCGTGCGCCTCACCGTCGGCCTGCAGGGCGGCCGCGAGCCGCGACTCATCGTCGACGATGACGGCCCTGGAATTCCGGAAAGCGAGCGCCCGCTCGTCCTCGAACGATTCTATCGACGCGCGCAGGCGGGCGGCGAAGGAACCGGCCTGGGCCTGTCGATCGCGCGCGAGATCGCCCACCGGCACGAGAGCGAGCTGCGCATCGAGGCGGGACCGGGCGGCAAGGGGACGCGAATGATGGTCGTGTTTCCGGCCTCAGGCTAGGACATCGCCGGGCGCGCCAGCCGGCGGCCGGCGCGGCGTTCAACCCGCCTTCTGCAGCACGCGATAGCCGCCCGCTCCATCTTCCACCGCATAGCCGCGCGCCGCGATCGCATCGCGCAGCCGGTCGGACTCGGCCCAGTTCTTCGCCTGCCGCGCCGCCCAGCGCTCGCGCGCTAGCTGTTCGACGTCGGCAGGAATCGATTCGACCTTCGGCGCCCATTCGCCCAGCCGCAAGCCGAGGCAGCGATCGAAGTCGAGCAGCGTCGCTTTCTTCGCCGGATCGGCGAGCGACGACTTCAGCGTCTCGGAGACGAGCGCCATCGCCTTCGGAAACTGCAGGTCGTCGTTGACCGCGTCGCGAAACCGTTCGCGCCATCCGGCATCGGGCTCGCCCGGCGCGCCGAGCTCGAACACGTTGCGCCGCAGGCGGTCGAGCCCCGTTTGCGCGGCATCCATCGCGTCCCATGTGAACGACATCTGCGACCGGTAGTGCGCAGTCAGGCACAGGAAGCGGTACGCGAGCGGATCGTAGCCCCTGTCGGTCAGCAATTTCAGCCGCAGGAAGTCGCCCGACGACTTCGACATCTTCGCGCTGGACAGCGTCAGGAAGTAGCCGTGCATCCAGAAATTCGCCAGCCGCGTGCCCACGCGCGCCTCGGTCTGCGCGATCTCGTTGGTATGGTGGACCGGAATATGGTCTTCGCCCCCACAATGGATGTCGAAATAGTCGCCGAGATACTTCTGCGCCATCGCCGAGCACTCGATGTGCCAGCCGGGGAAGCCGGTGCCCCAGGGGCTCGGCCATTCCATCTGCCGGTGCTCGCCCGGCGCGCTGAATTTCCACAGCGCGAAGTCGGTCGCGCTTTTCTTCTCGCCGATGTCGATCCGCTTGCCCGCCTCGAGGCCGGCCTTGTCGAGACGCGCCAGATAGCCGTAGTCGGGCTGCTTCGCCGTGTCGAAGTAGATCCCGTCGCTGGTCCGGTACGCGAAGCCGTTCTTCTCGATGTCGGCGATGAAGGCGATCTGTTCGGCGATGTGGTCGGTCGCCTTGCACCATATGTCGGGCTCGCCGATGTTCAGCGCCGCGAGGTCCTCGCGGAACACCTTCGTGTATTCGAGGGCGATCTCCCAGGCCGACTTGCCCGTGCGCCGCGAGCCCTTCTCCATCTTGTCCTCGCCGGTGTCGGCATCGGAGGTCAGGTGGCCGACGTCGGTGATGTTCATCACGTGCCGCACCGTGTAGCCGTTCAGCACGAGCACGCGCTTCAGCAGGTCCTCGAACAGGTACGTGCGCAGGTTGCCGATGTGCTGGAAGTCGTAGACGGTCGGCCCGCACGTGTAGAGGCCCACCTCGTTGCCGGAGAGCGGCCTGAATTCGCGGAGCCTGCGTTCGAAGTTGTCGTAGAGAAGCAATGGCATCGGGTTCAGCAAAGCAAAAGCCGCCGGATCACTGCGGCGGCATCGGCCGAGTCTACTCAAGCATCGCGTCCCGGGTCAAGCCGAAAGGGTGGCGAAGAGTCCATCGTCTATAATCCGCGCCTTTGTCCGAAGTGCCCCGTGTGACCAATTCCAGAATTGCCGGCGTGCTGTTGTTGCTGCTGCTCCTCGTCTGGTTCACGGGCCTCGAGTCGCGAAAGCTCATCCGGCCCGACGAGGGCCGCTATGCGGAAATCCCGCGCGAGATGACGGTTTCGGGCGACTGGCTGACCCCGACCCTGGACGGCCTCAAGTATTTCGAGAAGCCTCCGTTGCAGTACTGGGCGACCGCATTCGCCTACGAAACCTTCGGACTTCGCCACTGGACGGCCCGGGCATGGCCTGCGCTGACCGGGCTTCTCGGGCTGGCTTTCGTCTTCTGGATCGGACGCCTGCTGTACGGTCCGGCCGTCGGCGTGGCCGCCGCGGCGATCCTCGGCTCGTCGCTGTGGTATTTCGCGATCGCGCACATCAATACGCTCGACATGGGCCTGACGTGCTTCATGACGCTGACGCTGTGCGGATTTCTCCATGCGGAACGCGCGGAGGCGACCGCGCGGCAGCGCCTTCTCGGAATGATGGTGGCATGGGCCGGAATGGCGCTGGCGATGCTGTCGAAGGGCCTGATCGGCATCGTGCTGCCGGGAGGCGTGTTGCTGTTCTATTCGCTCTGGCAGCGCGACTGGAGGATCTGGGATCGCGTGCACATCGGCTACGGGCTGCTCGTGTTCATGGCGATCGGCGCGCCGTGGTTCATCCTGGTTTCATTGCGGAATCCCGAATTCGCGCCGTTCTTCTTCTTTCACGAGCATCTCGCGCGCTTCGCCTCGACCGAGCACAAGCGCGAGGGCGCGCCGTGGTACTTCGTGCCCATCCTGCTCGGGGGGATGGCGCCCTGGACCTTGCTGTTTCTCTCGCGCATACGGCATATCGCCGCGCTGGCCGCGCAGCCGAAGCCGTTTCATCCCGAGCGCCTGCTGATCGTCTGGTGCGTGTTCATCTTCGTCTTCTTCACGATCTCCGGCTCGAAGCTGCCGTCGTACATCCTGCCGATCTTCCCCGGACTTGCCTTGCTGATGGCGCCGAGCATGGCGCTGACCAGCCCGCGCGCGTACACCTGGAATCTCGCCGCGGCATTCACCTTCGCACTCGCGTGCGTCGGCGCGATGATCAACATCGACTGGTTCGCCAGCGACGAAATTCCGGTCGAGCTTTACATGAACATGCGGCCGTGGCTCGCGCTGACGCTCGCATCGCTGATGATCGGCGCGGGGCTCGCGCTGCACTGGCGGCTGCAGGCGGCGACGCTGCGCCCGGTGCTGACGATGGCCTTCTCCGGAATCATCGCGTGGCAGTCGGTCGCGCTCGGCTACGACGAGCTCTCGCCGGCGACTTCGTCGTATCATCTGGTGCAGCGGATCGTCTCGAACGAGGGCCCGTTCCGGCCCGACCTGCCGTTCTTCAGCATCCAGACCTACGAACAGACAATGCCTTTCTACCTCAAGCGGACGATGACACTGGTCGACTTCTACGACGAGATGAGCCTCGGCATCGACATCGAGCCGCAGAAGATGATCCAGACGCTCGAGGAATTCCGGCAGCGCTGGGTCGCCCTTCCCGCGGGCTATGCGACGATGAAGCCCGAGACTTTCGACGAGCTTG
>Ga0105240_10009809_pt1 | contig 13515 bp, 15 predicted proteins | sample KBSC54metaG_FD_80426 | JGI IMG/M metagenome (GOLD analysis project Ga0105240, IMG submission 80426) | Corn rhizosphere microbial communities from Kellogg Biological Station, Michigan, USA - KBS C5-4 metaG | ecosystem: Host-associated > Plants > Roots > Rhizosphere > Soil | place: Michigan, USA... | reverse complement strand
TTGCCATTTTGCCGCATCGTGCTGAAACCACTGCCTGAGTTCCGTGCTGGGAGCAACGTCTTTCAGCCAAGTATCCAATGACAAGGCCTCTTTCTTGATGCCTCGAGGCCAGAGGCGTTCGACCAGGACTCGTGCCCCGTCAGTTTCGCTAGTGGGTTCGTAGGCTCTTTTGGTCTGAATCATTCGGGCCTCCTAACGGCCGAGCGCGACTGCCGAGTTGCTGCCGAAATCCAGCTAAGAGCGATGCTCCACTTCGTTTCAGACAACCGCACTCGGGATTTGCATCCATGGTGGATGTATAATCTATCGTACTACGATAGATTTTCGATTTGAACCTGATAATCCTTTTCTGGTTGTCCTTTCCATTCAGGAGGAGCTATGGCAACTCTTACTTCCACTTCGGTCCACACTTCGAACCTGTTTAGTCGAGAGGCGATCGCTGAAGGCACCATGGCATTCCGCTTCACCAAGCCGGCAGGTTTCGAGTTCCGCGCTGGACAGTCGATTGACATCATCTTACTGAATCCGCCAGAGACCGATGAAGAAGGAAACACACGAGCGTTCTCTTTGGTGAGCGCGCCTTTTGATCCTGATCTGATGATCGCAACCCGCATGCGAGACACTGCGTTCAAACGAGTCCTCCGAGACGCTCCGGTTGGCATGCAGGTGAAACTGGAAGGGCCGAGTGGCTCGTTTGTCCTGCATCGCAAGGCTGAAAAAGCGGCTGTGCTTCTTGCCGGAGGAATTGGGATCACACCGTTTCTCAGCATGGTACGCCAAGCCACGAACGACAAAATCCAGCATAAGATCTACCTCTTTTACTCCAATCGCCGGCCCGAGGATGCGCCCTTCCTCGACGTTCTCAAAGAAGTTGCAAGGCAAAATCCTAACTTTCACCTGATAGCAACCATGACACAAGTGGCACAGTCGAAGGGCGAGTGGAAGGGAGAGACCGGTCTGATTAATGAAGAAATGCTGGCCAAACACCTGCCAACGCTGCAAGGTCCCATCTACTACCTGGCTGGTCCGCCCGCGATGGTCGCGGCCCTGCGACGCATGCTGATAAATGCAAAGGTGGACGCAGATGACATCCGCACTGAGGAGTTTTCCGGCTATTAACGAGCTTATGGTGCCGGCCTCACTGCGAGAACCGGACAAATGGAGCGTCAACGCATTGCGTTTCTTAGCGCAGGAATGGAACAGCTTGGGGCGGCGATCAAAACAAACCTCAGGAAAAATGCTTATACAAACAGGAACCCGGCTGGTTTACAAGAGTCTGGTACGAGGACAAGGGCGCTCCATGGAACCGAGTAGGGCTGTCCACAGTGAGAACGCGGCATTTTAAACAGCGGCAGATGACAGAATATCCATACTTCACCTCGTACTACTTAGCTCTTGCTTCGCACCGGTTCCGCCACCGATCTCGTGTAAGTTCGTCCGCTCCAGCTCAAACGTTCCGCTGGGAATAACAGGCGTATCACGGTCGCCTCCCAACACTTGTGCGGGAACTACCGCGACAGAACTCCCATCAAAGCGCAGCAACAGCTTTGACGAGCATTCCTTGCACAGCCAAAAGAAAACTGACATGTGACTTGGTGAGACGGTGTACACAGCATTGGCCACAGCCTTTGGACTGGCCGATGTCGTTCTGCCGTCGAACCGGTACAAACGCCCACCACGCAAGTAATGAAAAGGCTTATTGCAGGCCGGGTTAGCACATCGTGAAATCATGAGACCTCCTTCAATATCTTTCGCACAATTTGTCGAAGGAGTTCAATGAAACATCCATACCGTTCGTGGGGCACGGATATTACGGCCGTTTGCTAGATCAATTTTCGCTGCAGAGCGTTCATGACTGCTTCCAGCCGATTGTGGGTGCGAAGCTTTTGATTAATATGATGCAGATGGTTCCGGAGAGTCTGCAGAGTGATGCCGAGTGCTTTAGCAACGTCCGGCGAGTCCTTGCCCTCAGCAAACAAGCGTAGAATGTGCTTCTCTTGATCAGAAAGTGGCGATATCGGTGTGGGGCGCCCAACGCTGGCGCCAATATCGCCGAGCTGTTGCGATAGGTCGACCACCTTGCGCACGAGTTGCTCGGTTGTCTTCTGCTCGGTAATGTCGTGTGCCAGATGGATGAGCGACCGCTGGCCGGTCCGCTGGTTATCGAAGACCAAAGTTGACATGTTGATCCAGATCCTCTGGCCGGATCGGGTTCTAACGCTCATGTCAAAATTGGGTATGTCCGTCTGTTTGCCCGCACAATCCATGACTGTGCAGCCATCATGGCAAACCTGGGTTCCGAGGGGCCCCGTGCCCTGCAGCACTTCATAGCAGGTCTTGTGCAGGACCTCTTTGCTGGAATATCCAAGAAGCCGTTCTGCTGCCTTGTTCCAATATTGAATGCTCCCTTCATTCGAAAGCACGAAGGCGGCGTCGGAGGTGTGCTCCAGCAACGCGAATAGCTCGCTCTCAAGCATTCACAATTCCGCAAGACTTTCGATGCATCGTACTACGACAAGTATAGAACTGATTTAGAGGCCAGATCCTGCTTGCGTGTCGCAATTTCATCCGAGGCGTCCCATGACTTTTGTCACAGCCCTTTCTGATGTGGCAGCTTATGCTAAAGATTCAGGAGGTCCGCAATTGTATGGCATACGTAATCGCTGAACCTTGCATCGGAACCAAAGATACGGCCTGTGTGGATGCATGCCCGGTTGACTGCATTCATCCGCGCAAGGACGAAGACGCGTTCACAACCGATACTCAGCTTTACATCGACCCAGTCGAGTGCATTGATTGTGGCGCTTGTGTCCCGGTTTGCCCGGTGTCGGCGATTTTTGCCCAGGATGATTTACCCGAGAAGTGGAAGCACTTTGCTGAGATCAATGCAAACCATTACGCACACAGCCACAAGTAGTTGGCTCAAGGAGCTTCGACGGGCCAGGGCCGCACTTTGAGGAGACAATGGGCTCGTTCACGTTTGTCCTGAAACCAAAGCCACCATTTCGCTTGGACCTAACGGTCTGGGCTCTCCGCCGACGAGCGCGGAACGTCGTCGACCAGTGGGATGGAACAACATATCGGCGCGCGCTGGTGATCAATAACACTCCACTGGAGATCGCCGTCAGGCAAGCAGGGTCGATGGATCACCCCGACTTAATTACTGCGCTGAACGGACCTCCCGGCCCGATCGTGCGGACCAAAGTCTCACATCTGCTAACGCAGATGCTTGGACTAGGAATTGACCTTGTGCCTTTTTATAGGAAGGCAAAGCACGACCGGCGCCTTGCACCCCTGGTGGAGGAGTTTCGTGGACTCAAACCCCCGCGATTCCCAAGCGTTTTTGAAGCATTGGTCAACGGAGTTGCTTGCCAACAACTCTCGTTAACGGTTGGCATCGAGTTGCTGAACCGCATGGCGCGAGAATGCGCACGCGCGATTATTCCCAGCGAGGCGAGCCAGCCTGCATTCCCCACGCCCGAAAATCTGGCGCACTTGAATGCCCACAGGTTACGCCATCTGGGATTCAGCTACGGAAAGGCGCGAGCACTATTAGGGTTGTCACGTGGAATCCTCAAGGGGGATATCCATTTGGAAGGCCTGGACGATATCGACAACAATGGTGCGGTTAGGCGGCTAATGAACTTGCATGGGGTTGGACGATGGACCGCCGAATACGCATTGCTGCGTGCGCTTGGCCGCATTGACGTCTTCCCCGGCGACGATGTCGGTGCGCGAAACCGCCTTGCGCGCTGGCTCGGGCATAAAGATCCATTGGACTACCCAGGAGTGCGTCGCGCCGTTCAGAGATGGCGTCCATATGCTGGTATGGTGTACTTCCACCTTCTGATAGCGGGACTCGCGGAATCGGGCGAAATCTGCTCACCGGCTCTGCGCGCCTGAGTGCGTAAGTGTGCCCTCTGCACTGCCCTTCTGCACAGGCATGAAACCAGCCCTCTGCCAAGCCTGGAAACCTCCGGTAACGGGCAAACGTGGGAAAACTCGCGTTCCGAAATGTGATTTTTGTCCCACTAAGGAGGATTCCCGTTCCATAGCCGCGTCACACTTACGGCAGTACGCTGAAATTGCTCAAAGAAATGAAGTTCAGGATGCAAACACACATTGCCGTTCAGCAAGCCGGTTCAGCAAACGCCTTACCTTCGATGCGGGTATCTTCCACGCAACTCGACCTGGAATCCGAAATCGCACAACTACACCGCAGCCCTCAATGGTCGACAGGAATTGCCCGGAAGGTTCTCATCCAGTATCCGGACCTGCAGATTACGTTGAGGACAATGAGAGCGCGCACCCGAATTCCGAAACACCACAATCTGGGGCGGATCTGCGTCCAGACGGTCCAAGGACACATTCGTTTGCATGCGGATGGCGAGATTTTCGATTTGCCCAAAGGCAAAATGCTAGTGCTTGACCGCGCCATCGTCCACGATGTCGAAGCCTTGGAGGAGAGCGCATTTCTGTTGACAGTGGCTTACCCCCAGGGCATTTCGCATTAAGGCCTGACCGCACGGGCACTGAGAAATTGTTCCTGCGCTGACGAATTCGAGAGGAGGACTCATGAGTACCATCACAGCGGCAACAACATTAGGCGAAATAGCGGCGTGTGTACCTGAAGCCACACAGATATTCGAAGACTTCGGCATCGATTATTGTTGTGGCGGGAAGAAGTCTCTAGAGGAGGCGTGCGCGTCTTGCAAAATATCCGCTCAGGAGGTGCTGCACTTAATACGCAGCTCCCAAACTGCAAAAGAAGAAGCGGGACAGACGCACGATTGGGCTCATGAATCGCTTGCATCGCTAATCGCGCATATCAAAGGCACGCATCACAAGCACACTCGAGCAGAGATCGCCAGGATCACGCCGATGCTCCGCAAGGTTCTCTCTGTCCATGGCACAAATCATCCTGAGCTGCGGCGTATTCACAGCGAGTTCGAAGCCCTGGCGAGTGAACCCTTGACCACATGATCGACGAAGAGATTGTCTTGTTCCCGTACATTACGCGAATGGAGGAGTGTGCACAGCGCAAACAAACAGCTGAACCCTCGGGATTGAGCTCTTTGCGTGGCCCGGTGGCAACGCTAGTCTTTCAGCACGATTCTGCCGGCGACAAGCTACGAGCGATCCGCCAAGCCAGCGGCAACTACCGTGTTCCCGAAGACGCTTGCATGACTTATCGTTCAGTTTTCAGAGCGCTGGCGGATTTGGAGGCAGACCTCCACCAGCACATTCATTTGGAGAACAACATACTTTTCCCGCGTGCCACCGCGGTCGAAGAAATCCTGCCCTGCTAAAGGAAGCCGATGGCAACCGGTTAAGCAGGTCAAGCGACATTCGTGCGCGCCAGTTGCGCGTGCGGCTTGGATATGGGTATACGAGCACACACCGTAGTGCCGCCGCCATTTGAGGATAGTTCTAAACGACCGCCTAATTCCTTCATTCGCTCGCGCATGCCCGATAAACCGATTCCAACTCCAGACCCGTGATCGCGAAAATCTCGTATCGTTTCTGCCGGAATACCGCGGCCGTAATCTCGAACTGTCAATGAGACTTCCTCTCCACCCACAGCTACCTTGATATCTACAGCCGAAGCACCTGAGTAGCGATGCACGTTCGTGAGGCTCTCCTGCAGGGCACGGAAAAACGCAAGTTCAGCGGCATCTGGGAATCGAGGGAGCCCGTCGGGTAAGTCTAAGCGTACCTCGATCTTGCTCCGCTTCGAGAAACCCTCGACCTACCAGCGCGCGGCAGAAGCAAAGCCGGCTTCATCCAACAATGGCGGATGGAGAAGGTGCGACATCGTGCGGGTCTCAACAATACAGCGCCCAACCGTTTCCAGGCATTCCGACAACAGTTCGGCGTTGCGTTTGCGTGCGAGTTCAGTGACAGGGCCCGCGCCAGAGAGTTGGTCGAGATCAATCTTCAATACCGCGAGGTATTGGCCAAAGCTGTCATGAAGCTCACGAGCAAGTTTACGCCGCTCTTCATCCTGCGCCTGCAATAGCTCGGCGGAGAGCCTTCGCAGGTCTGCCGTACGTTGTTCAACTAGAACTTCCAGCATAGATTGCGACTGCTGCAGGATGGATTCCACCTGCTTGCGCTCGGTAATGTCCTGCGCGATACCGAAGAGATGCGAGCGATCATTTGAGCGTGCGAACATTCTGCCCCTGGCGTGGATCCAACGCATTCCTCGGGACGGGTGTTGGTAACGGTAGTCAAACTCGAAGTCAAGCTCGGGCGAGCATTTCGCAGTGGCGGTTTTCAAAGCGTTCAGATCGACAGGATCTATCGAGCTCATCCATTTCGAAGCAAAGGTTTCATCGCCGGGATTAATGCCAAATATTTCGTAGCACTCTTCCGACCATGCATACGCGTCGTTTGCTGGGTTCCATTCCCAGCTGCCGATATGCCCAGCCGACTGAGCCAGATTCAGGCGTGCTTCGCTCTCGCGCACTCGCTTTTCGGCAGCCTCTGTGGCGGCGACCGCGGCCTCCAATAAACGGTAGCTTCGTACGCGGAGATCGATAAACCCAGCTACGAGCAGGAGAGCGCCGAGGCCGAACCAACGATTAGCCCAATCCACCCAGGAGAGAGGCCCTGCAACCGGAGGCGGCGAGAGGAGCAGTCCGGGCATGGTCACAACCGCAAAGATTGCGGTAGTAATCCATAGGAACGTCAGCGACCGTGACCAGGCGCAGAGAACGATCACGAAAGAATAAAAAATTGCTACATTGAGATCGGCGGGAACCACCATGTCGATCACGAACACCAAGAGGCCTAATAGACAAACCAAAACCTTGGCATGGACGGGTTTAATACGAAGAAGGGCGCCAGCCATTCTGCAACTCCACAGGTTGAACTCTGAACTAGCATTCTAGCCCACATTGAGCTGATCCAATAAGCGCCGGCATGCGCCAGCCCCGATTACGAGTGGTACAAAAATGCTTTTGGGAAGTATTTCTCCTCCATTGCGCCGAAGGACCGGCAGGGGTGGAAATGGAAGTAGCAAGGAGGAGAAACGCGATATGAAAGCTACAGAGAGCCTGGAAATCGAGCATCGAAAGATCGCGAAGGTTGCCGAGGCGTGTGGTGTTTTTGCCGATGAACTGCAGCAAGGCACACGCGTGCCTGTGAATGTCTTAGAAGCTCTGGTGAACTTCCTGCATTTGTATGCAGAGCAATATCACCACCAGGAAGAAGAATGGCTGTTTAGCATGCTCAGACAAAGGGGGCTTCCGGCGGGAACCTACCCCATGGCAGCACTCTTGCGCGAGGATGACAAACTGAGTGCACTGGTTCATCAGCTCTCGAACGGCATGGAAGTCTATGCAAGAACGGAGCGCACTGTGGACAGCGCCCTGGTAGACAGCCTGCATTCTCTTGCAGAGCTCTATTGTGATCACATTTGGAAAGAGAATTATCTTTTGCTGCCAATGGCGGACAAGATCCTCTCTGACAGTGATCAACAGGCCCTTGTAGAAGCCTTTTGCATAATCAAGGCCAACGTCGGCCAAGAAGCGTACCGATCTCTTGCGCAGCTCAGCGGTGCAATCAAATCTTGTATGCGTTGCTCTGATCCGCAAGAGCAGGTCACCTAACAGGTCACCTAAAAAGCAAGGCGAACGGTCCGCAGTGCGGTTGCCGATTTTGGAGGATTGGGATCGACCTAACGCGATACGTCGTTACAGGTGGTATTCCCGTTTCATTGCTCAGGACAAATGAACCATTTCGCCGAGGTCTGTGTCCGAGTAGTTCTAAACTGAGTTGCAAATTCGTCGAGTGGCGACGGACAGGACGGAATAGACATCGAAGATTGAAGGCTTCGATCATAGGCGTCGTTCAATACGAGGAGCCTGCACTGTGGAAAACTCACTTTATCCCGCAGCAACACTGGAAATCGCAAAACAGCGCGAACAGCTTACACCTGAAACATTGAATGCGTGGCGTACCTTTAGCCGGCAGGTCTTTGCCGACGGAGCTTTGCCTGCGAAGACGAAGGATCTGATCGCAATTGCGGTCGCTCATGTAACGCAGTGCCCGTATTGCATCCGCACGCATACCAAAAGTGCTCTTGCCAAGGGCGCAACCGACAAGGAGGTCATGGAGGCCATCTGGGTGGCCGCCGAGATGCGGGCCGGGGGCGCCGTCGCGCACTCAGCCCTTGCTATCGATGTCATGAAAGAGGAGGCGTCGCTTAAGGAGGAACGATGACTGTGGCCGAACTCGACCAACGTGCATTGGTGCAGCGCCTCATGTCTGCCTGTTGAGGGAGTTTCTCGCAGATTCGCCGGCGGCTCCATATCACTGGACCCCCAATGGGCCGCTTCGTATCGAGGCCAGGCGCTCTTCCACGCCCCCACGCGCGAACCGCCGCGACCAAATAGATGAAAGGAGCTTTAGCATGACAAGTGGAGAAAACCCGCCAACAGGGCGCGAGCATGAAGTTGGTGTTCTGGCAGGCCCACTGCTAACCTTCGATCTCGAGCAGGAGATCCAACAATTACGATCAGAAGGCCGCTGGCAATCCGGGCACACGGCAAAAACGCTGGCGAAGTATGCTGATTTTCGTGTGGTACTTATTGTCATGACGTCCGGTGGCCGGCTAGTCAACCATCGCACGGAAGGCCGCATTTCTGTTCATGCCCTCAGCGGCCGGATTAACTTCAAGACGGCTGAGCAGTCTGTAGATCTGTCTGCCGGTCAGATGCTGACGCTCGAACGCGATCTTCCACACGATGTCGAAGCTGGTGTAGACAGCGCATTTCTACTGACTATCGCCTGGCCAGGTGCGCAAACTGCTAGCAGCAATCCCTAGCACGGTGGAGCACGATGAAATCGAATGATGAAACCGAGTTCGAACGCCTCAACTTCAAGCGACTCGTTCCTGCCGCGTATCGCGCAATGTTGGCTTTGGAATCGTATGTCCACGAAACCGGCTTGGACTCGTCGCTGCTGGAGTTGGTGAAGATGCGTGCGTCACAGATCAATGGTTGTGCCTATTGTCTTGACATGCACAGCAAGGACGCCCGTGCGGCGGGTGAAACCGAGCAGCGGTTGTACGTGCTCAATGCCTGGCGGGAGGCTCCGTTCTATAGCGATCGCGAGCGCGCGGCATTAGCATGGACCGAGTCAGTGACATTGGTGAGCGAATCGCATGTGCCCGAGGATGTCTATCAGCAAGCAAGGTCGCATTTTTCCGAAGAAGAGTTGGTTAATTTAACCATTGCAATTGTCGCAATCAACGGTTGGAATCGATTGGAGGTTAGCTTTCGGGGAATCCCGGGTCGATACATTCCAAGAGTCCTCCGGAGTCAAGAACGGGATAGTCATTCATGAGGCGTAGCATCCAGGGCCATAAGCGGGCTGAGTATTGGATTCACCGCCTCGTAGTAAGACGCTGGAGCACTCACCGGCCGACGCATCTGGAACAACGTTCAATCGTTCGATCCCATGGTTTCGTTCTTGCGAGCTGTGGAGATTAAGGGGGGAAGGGATGGATTTCGGGGATCTTGAGCTCTGGTTTGTGGTGGGCAGCCAGCACTTATACGGACCGGAAGTGCTGAGAGAAGTTGAGGACCACGCGCGGAAGATTGCCGAGCGATTGTCGGCATCATCGCACATTCCGCTGAAGGTCGTTTGCCAATCGGTGATGACCGGCAGTGACTCTATCCGTCGACTCTTTCTGGACGCCAACTCTGCAGATCACTGCGTAGGTGTGATTACGTGGATGCACACTTTTTCGCCGGCACGAATGTGGGTTGCCGGTCTCCAGTCGCTGCAGAAACCGCTACTGCATCTGCACACACAATTCAATCAGGACTTGCCGTGGTCGACCATTGATATGGATTTCATGAATGTCAACCAATCGGCGCATGGCGACCGTGAGTTCGGTTTCGTTGGTGCACGCAGAAGATGTATCCCCAAAATTGTTGTCGGCTTCTGGCAGGACATTGAGGTGCAGGCTGAGATTGGCGTCTGGGCGCGTGCCGCCTGCGCATGGCACGATGCCCACCAGTTGAAGATTGTTCGCTTCGGCGACAACATGCGAGATGTTGCAGTCACGGAGGGGGATAAGCTCGAAGCTCAACTCAAGCTGGGCTGCACGGTAAATGGTCATGGAGTAGGCGACTTGGCGCAGCGCGTCGAAAGTGCTGCGGAAGCCGAAGTTGCCAGCGTGATCTCCGATTATGAGCAGTCATATGTGGTAGCGGAATCTCTTCAGGCGAGTGGAAGCCATCGTCGATCACTCCGTGAGGCAGCACGAATCGAGGTCGGGTTGCGTGCTTTCCTTGCAGAGGTCGGCGCCTACGCCTTCACGGATACATTCGAAGACCTGCACGGCCTCACCCAGCTTCCTGGAATCGCCGTGCAGCGCCTTATGGCGGACGGGTACGGATTTGGCGCTGAGGGCGACTGGAAGACCGCCGCCTTGGTGCGGGCAATGAAAGTCATGAGCCGCGGGCTAAAAGGTGGGACCTCGTTTATGGAGGACTACACTTATCATCTCCGGAACGCCGGGCAGGTGCTAGGCGCTCACATGCTCGAGGTTTGCCCCACTCTTGCCGACGCAAAGCCATCGTTGGAAATTCACCCGCTCGCCATCGGTGGGAAGGCCGATCCAGTGAGATTAGTGTTCACCGCATTGAGCGCGCCTGGGGTGAATGCATCGCTTATCGACATGGGCAACCGCTTTCGACTGGTTGTAAACAAAATTCAGGTCGTTCGTCCTGAAGAACCGCTGCCCAAACTCCCCGTCGCCAGGGCGGTATGGCAGCCAAAGCCGGACCTTAGAGTGGCAGCAACGGCTTGGATGACCGCCGGCGGCGCACACCATACCTGCCTGAGCATCGCATTAAGCCCGGCGTACCTGGAGGACTTCGCGCAGATAGCTGGGATCGAGTACGTGGTGATCGACGAAGAAACTAGGCTGAGCCAGTTTCAAAAGGAGCTGCGCTGGAACGAGCTCTATTATGGCCTGGCCAGCGGATTCTAGCCCCTATCATTGCGGCCGGATCTTGTTCACTTTCCCGCGTAATGGCCCTCGTTTCCTCTGAATTCTTTTTCTCGAAATTGATCCGCTCAAACAAACATGCCGTGCCGCTGGTATGGATGTTCCATTGCGATCCTTCGCTTCCCGATACAACCATAAGGTAGTCAGCAAGTTATACCGCTTCGTGACAGGCGGTTTAATGCACGCATGACGTAAGCCATCGTGCTGAAACATAAGAAGTCACAAGATGGTTGTAGATATGAGCAGCGAAAGCGAAGGATTTATGAGAACAAAATATTTCGACGGCTTACATATACGAATGTTCCTCTCGTTCCTATTGTCTCTACTCCTTGTCGGAGCCAGCACTGGAATCGCGCAAACAGCTAAACATTCAGATCACGTCAACGCGGGTACAAAAGCAGCGGATATTGTTCGTGACCCGACCGATCTTCCACCGCCCGTTGGCAAGCGAGACCCGAGCGTGGTCCATGTCACGCTCACAGCTGAGGAAATCATTGGGACTCTCGATTCCTCAGCTCCTACTACCTATCGGTATTGGACATTCAACGGCAAAGTGCCTGGCCCGATGATTCGCGTACGGCAGGGAGATACCGTCCAGGTCACACTTCATAACGACGCAAGCAGCCACATGACCCATTCGATCGATTTTCATGCCGCCTTGGGGCCCGGGGGCGGAGCTGCTCTTACGCAGACTGCGCCAGGGCAGTCGAAGACGTTCACATTCGAAGCCACTACACCGGGGCTGTTTGTGTATCACTGCGGAACGCCCATGATTGCCGAACACATGGCGAACGGGATGTACGGACTGATCCTGGTTGAGCCAGATGGTGGACTGCCGCCGGTTGACCATGAATATTACGTAATACAGGGCGAGATCTATAGCGGTGCCCCAATAGGGAAACAGGGCTTGCAGCAGTTCAGCGCAGCTAAACTCATGGCCGAGACTCCTGAATACTTTGTGCTCAATGGCGCGGTGGGTGCGCTCGTCACCGAGTACCCCATGCCCGCCAAAGTGGGCGCGACGGTCCGCGTGTTTTTCGGCAATGCGGGCCCCAATGAGACTGCCTCAATGCATGTGGTCGGCGAGATTTTCACCCGCTTGTACGAGTTGGGATCACTGACGTCTTCGCCGCTTTCAGGCATCCAGACGGCCGGGGTGCCGCCGGGCGCGGCGGCGATCCTGGAATTCGCGGCTAAGCAACCCGGCAAGTTCGACCTGATGGACCATGCTATGGCGCGCATGGCGAAAGGTGATATGGCCGTTTTCGATGTGACAGGTCCCGAGAATGCCGGGCTTATGCATGCAGGTCCTGCGAGCTCCGAGTCTGGTTCCACCAGCGCGTGGATTGACGGAATTACGCGGGCGGATGAGGCTGCGAATCAGAACCCATCCGTGGCATCAAACGCCGGACCCACAGCCCAGAGTTCTTCCGCTGCAGACGATATGGGTGGGACGATGCACCTGCAGCAACATGCAGCCAAGACAACGCACCGGAAAGTCCAGGATGCCCGGGTGACAAGTGCAAATGCTAAAGCAGGGACAATGCTGAACGGGTGTCTAGTCTTAGCAGCAGATGGTAAGGCGTTGCTTCGCAGTTTTCCTTCATCGAAGATGTATCGCCTGGAAGCCCGGCCTCTGCTGTTTTCCGAAAATGCGAACCGCTTCGTGCATATCACTGGGCAATTCGGCAGCGTGATGCCGGTGGAAGATCCACACCTGCCAAGTTTCGTGGTTGACACGGTCGAGGCAATCGCACCGACGTGCGGTGGCAAGATCACGACTGCTCAAATTCAGAGAGTCCTCGCAAAACATGTGCAAGCCTCGCGTGGAGTCGTCGGCATGAGCGAAATGGGGTTCCTGCCGAGGACAATGGAGATCAATGCTGGCGAAACCGTGGTTTGGAGAAATTCATCCGAAGTCACTCACAACGTGGTTGCCGATCCCGGCAGGGCGGTCTACGCAATTGATGTAAAGCTCCCATCAGGAGTGAGTCCTTTCGGATCAGGGTTTTTGCAGCCAGGACAGTCCTTCAGCCATACCTTCACCGTCCCTGGAATCTACCGTTACGTTTGCACCCTTCATGAGACTTCCGGCATGAAAGGCGTGGTCATCGTAAAAGGGCCGCAGGTGCTTGAAGCAAACAAGCAGGGTGAGGAGTCGAATCGATGAGTTATGTCACCGAAGCTACCAGCGTCGCAGATATTGTGAGAGGTGGATCCGATGGCAAGCAAAAAAGAAGAAGCGCCGGAAGACGTACGCTTAGTGGTGGCAGATGTTGACGGAGCACTGGTCTCCCCCGATAAAGTTATAACGTCACGAGCACGCAGCACCTTTTCGAAAATCATTGGGCGTTTACCAATTACCAGCAGCGGGCCTCCGCGAGAAAATGACCTTCGTTGCGGAAATGGAACTATCGAACTCAGCACCCAGTCGAGCTGTTCTGTGAAGATTGGATTGAATGGGAACTCGACAGTCAGGGTAGTGATAC
>Ga0105240_10009804_pt1 | contig 13519 bp, 11 predicted proteins | sample KBSC54metaG_FD_80426 | JGI IMG/M metagenome (GOLD analysis project Ga0105240, IMG submission 80426) | Corn rhizosphere microbial communities from Kellogg Biological Station, Michigan, USA - KBS C5-4 metaG | ecosystem: Host-associated > Plants > Roots > Rhizosphere > Soil | place: Michigan, USA... | reverse complement strand
GAGAGGGCTTTCGTGCTGCTGCCGTTGTCGGAGATCGCGCCGGGCGCCGAGATTCCGGGCCGGGGCATTGTGCGCGACCTGCTGCCCGGTATTGGCGGCCAGCGCATCGCGCGGATCGGCAGCGGCGCGTTGCCCGCGGACCCCTGATGGACCTGTCGCGCGCCCGCTATCTCGTCGTCGAAGGCCCGATCGGCGTCGGCAAGACGAGCCTCGCGCGCCTGATCGCGCATCATGTGCAAGGCGACCTGCTGCTCGAGACGCCGCAGGACAATCCGTTCCTTCCGCTCTTCTACAAGGACATGGCGCGCTATGCGCTGCCGACGCAGCTCAACTTCCTGTTCCAGCGCGTCGACCAGATCCGGCCGCTGTCGCAGCCCGACATGTTCCGGCGCGCGACAGTTGCCGACTTCCTGTTCGACAAGGATCCGCTGTTCGCCCGCCTGAACCTGTCCGATGACGAGTTCGCGCTGTACGAAAAGATCTACTCGTTCCTCAAGCCGCAGGCGGCGACGCCGGACCTCGTCATCTACCTGCAGGCGAAGACCGAGACGCTGGTCGAGCGCGTCGCGAAGCGCGGCGCGGCATTCGAGCAGGGGATCAGCGAAGCGTACCTGGCGCGGCTGGCCGATGGCTACAGCCGCTTCTTCTACCGCTACGACGAAGCGCCGCTCCTGATCGTCAACAGCGACCAGCTCAACCTCGTCGACAACGCGGACCACCTCCAGCTGCTGCTGCAACATATCGCGGCGATGCGCGGCCGCCGCGAATTCTTCAACGTCGCGGGGACATAGCCTGTCGTCCCGGCGCACGCCGGGACCCATCAGCGTCACACGCTGAACCCTGGATTCCGGCCTCCGCCGGAATGATAGTTACGTTCGCTTGCGCATCACCAGAAAATTGCCCGCCACCACCAGCGCCATTCCGGTCAGCGCCGGGACCGTCCACACATAGTTCTCGAACACTGTCGAGAACAGCATCGCAACCACCGGGATCACTGCCGACGTGTAGCCGGCGCGGCCGGCGCCGATCCGCTTCAGCAGCGTCAGGTAGCCGCCGAACGCGACGACCGAGCCGAATACGGTGAGATACGCGAAGGACAGCTGATACGCGAACGAACCGTCCCACGCGAATCCGATCCCGGCGATTGCGCAATAGAGCGCCACGCCGAGCGCGCCGTACAGCATCGCCCACGCGGTGCAAGGCATCACCGCGATGTTCTTCGCGTACAGCCGCTGCGAGTACAGGTTGCCGGCCGATGCGGCCATCGTTCCGACCACCGCGAGAATCAATCCCTTCACCGACGCGTCGTCGGCCTTGAGCGCCGTGAGCTCCGGCCAGAACACGAGCGCGACGCCGACGAGCCCGCACGTCGCGCCGGCGAGCAGCCGCGAAGACAGCGCTTGTCCGAACAGGAAATGCGCGCCCAAAAGGTTCCAGAACACCATCATCACGAACACCACGGCGACCAGTCCCGAGGTCAGGTATTCCTCGGCGAGATAGACCAGCACATAGTTGAGCGCGAACTGCAGCGAGCCGAGCAGGACAAACGCCAGATGCGTGCGGATGCCGAACGAAAGGCTCTCGCGCCGCGCGAGACACCAGCCGAAGAGGATCAGCGCGGCGAGTCCGAACCGGTAGGCAACCGACGACTCGGGCGCGACGACGCCGAGCTGGTACTTGATCACCAGCCACGTCGAGCCCCAGATGCACGAGGAGGCGGTGAACAGGAACCAGTTGGGGAGCAGTGGTGGCGAAGAAAAACGGGGACAGACCACGTTTTTCGCAAGACCGTCGTTGGCGAGCCTTTGTCCTTCACTCGAAAAACGTGGTCTGTCCCCGTTTTTCATGCGCGCAACGCGTCGACGATCTTCATTCGCGCCGCGCGCACCGACGGCAGGAAGCCGCCGACGAAGCCCATGAAGCATGCGAAGAGGACTGCCTTCACCGCGATGACCGGAGTCAGCGTGAAATTGAACGCGAGCTCGGAGAATGACTGGAAGTTCGTCGTCGAGAAGCTGACCGACTGCATGAAGCTCGCCAGCGCGACGCCGGCGATCCCGCTGACCAGGCCGAGCGCGAGCGCCTCGAGCAGGAATGTGGCGAGGATGGCGCCGCGCCCGAAGCCGAGCGCGCGCAGCGTGCCGATCTCGGTGACCCGATTGGCCACCGATGCGTACATCGTGATCGTCGCGCCGATCACCGCGCCGATCGAGAAGATCACCGACAGCGCAGTCCCGAAGATCGACAGGAAGTTCGACAGCGCTTTCGACTGCTCGGCATAGAACACCGTCTCGCGCTTGACCTGCAGCGTCAATCGCGGATCGTTCTCGAGCGTCTCCGTGATCTTTGCCAGCGACGCTTCGTCGTCGAGCTTGACGATCACGCTCGAGAACGCGGTGCGGCGAAACGCCTGCATCAGCTGCTCGACATCGCCCCAGATCTCGGAATCGAACGCGCTGCCGCCGCCGTCGAAGGTGCCGACGACCGTCCAGTCGCGCTGGCCGAAGCGCAGCGTCTCGCCGATCCCGGCGCCGATGAATTGCCGCGCGACCGACGCGCCGGCGACGATTTCCGACGTGCCGGGCGTGAACATCCGGCCTTCGAGCAGCTTCACCTGCGGCCGGATCGCGAGCCCGAGATCGCCGACGCCGCGGATCACGACGTTGGACGGCTTGTAGGAGCCGCGCTTGACGAGGTTGATCAGCACCACCGTCTCCTTCGACACCATCGGCGATCCGTCGGCGCGGCGAACCACGCCGGACTGGGACTCGATCACGCTCGCCTGCTCGCGCGAAACGCCGCTCTGCACTTCGGTCTCGGAGCCTTTGCGGATCACCAGCGCGTTGTCCGGCGAGCCGGTTTCGACCAGCGTCTTCTTCAGCCCCGCATCGAGCATCTGCATCGCCGTGAACACGAAGACGACGAGCGCCATGCCGCCCGCGGTCAGCAGCGTGGTCAGCTTGCGCGCGCCGAGGTTGCGCACGCTGTAGAAGACGGGGACGGCCATCAGTGCACGAGTCAGCCGATGCTGCGCAGCCCGTCGACCACGTTGACCGTCGCCGCGCGGATCGACGGCAGCACCGCCGCCGCGACACCGACGACGAGCGCGCATCCTGCCTGCCACAGGAACGTGTCCGGCGCGACGCGGAACACCGGGAACAGCGTCGCCAGCGCCTGGCCGAAACCGCCGGCGACCGGCACCGTGAGCAGGATGCCCAGCACGCAGCCGATGAACGCGATGAAGAGCGATTCGCCGGCGACCAGCGCGACCAGGAATCCCGGCCCGAAACCGAGCGCCTTCAGCGTCGCATACTCGCTCATCCGCTCGCGCGCGGTCATCGCCATCGTGTTCGCCATCACCGCCATGATGATCAGCACGACGACGAACGACACCAGCTTGACGATGGTGATGATCTGGTCCGACATCGCGACGAACGACAGGTTGAACGCCTTTTCCGATTCGGTCAGCGTCTCGGCCAGCGAGTTCTTGAACGTCGCGTCGATCGCCTGGGCGATCGAGCCCAGATTTTCGGCGCGGTCGATGTCGACGATGAACGTGCCGATCTGGCCTGCCCGGCGCGGCGACAGCGCGCGCATCGTGTCGTCCAGGTACTGCCAGTGGAAATACAGGTTGGTGATGTCAGCGCTGACATTGGCGCCTTCGTAGCGATAGATGCCGCGGACCGTGAAGTTCCAGGTGCCGGGGTAGATGGTGCCCTTGATCGGGATGACGTCGCCGAGCTTGAATCCGTATTTCTCGGCGAGCCTGGTGCCGATGATGCAGCCCTTCCGGTCGCGCAGGAACGCTTCGCGATCGCCCTCGATGAAATGCAGCTCCGAATACATGTCGAGAAAGCTGCGCGCGTCGGCCGCGAACTGCGGGAAGAAATTCGACGGTTCCTTGTAGATGCCGCCGAACCAGTTGAGCCAGGTGACGGCCTTGACGCCTTCGACGCCGCGAATCCGGTCGCGGTACGCGAGCGGCAGCGGGAACACCAGCGAGATCGCATTGCGCGATACCAGCCGGGTCGACGAAGCGAGATTGGCGCCTTCGTACCACGCCGTGACCAGCGTCTGCAGCATCCCGAACGACAGGATCGCGACGACGATGCCGAGAATTGTCAGTCCGGTGCGCAGGCGGTGACGAAATGCGTTCTTGAAGATCAGGCGCAGCACATGCATCCGGCGATTATAGCGAGCGCAGCCCCGGCGCCGCCCCGATCGGGAGCGGCGACGGCCGCGAGGCCGACGTTGCGTTCACCAATGTGAACCGGCAGTTCTCGCTTTGTTGGAATGCATCATGCTTCACTGTATGATTCAGCGACAAATAGAGCGCGGAGAAGCGGTGCGAAGCGTGATCAGGGACGGTCTGGCGCCTCGTGGGATGAGCGCAGGCTGCAGTCGATTCGATGCGGGCACGCGCGATCGCGCGCACGTGCTGCTGCCGGTCGTCGCCTTCGTCGCCCTGCTCGCAGTTGCCCCATCCAGCGCGGTGCGCGCAATCGGCCTCGGCGGATACGAAGTCCAGTCGTCGCTCGGCCAGCGCCTGCGCATGGTCGTCAATGTGACCGCCCGCGCCGACGAAACGGTCGACGCCAGTTGCTTCAAGGTCAATCCGTACACGGTCGCCAGCGACGGCCTGCCGCAGCTGACCAGCGCGCAGATAGCCCTCGAGCGCGCGAACGGCGCACCGCGCCTGATCGTCACCAGCCCGCGATCGATCAACGATCCGATCGTGCGCATATCGATCGAAGTCGGCTGCGACACCACGTTGCGGCGCGACCTGACGCTGCTGCTCGATCCGGCTCCCGCGATCAACACCGCCGCTGATGGCGCCGGACCGGCTACGTCTGCCGTCGCGCCGCCGCAACAACCGGCAGGCGCGCCGATCCCTGCGCCGTCGCCCGGCCAGTCGGCGGCCCCTGCGTCAGCAGCGGCGGCCGATTCGTCTGCGACCGGCGCGCAGCAGCCGGCAGCGCGGCGCGGCCGGCCGTCTTCTGCGACCCGCGCCGCGACATCGGCAACCCCGCACGCCGCGGCGCCGGGCCGGGCCGGAGAAGCGCGCGCGGCCGAGCGAGCCGGGCAGAACGCTCGCGCATCGGCGGCCGCGCCGAGCATTGCCCGCCCTTCCCCGCGCGCTGCGGCCCGTGCGGTGCCTGCCGAGAGGCCGGCGCCGCGCGCAGCGGGTGCGCCGCCGGTGGCGAAGGCATCGCCTGCGCAGGGTGACCGGCTGTCGATCTCGACGTCGGGCCCTGCTGCCGACACCGCGATGTCCGCGCCCGTGACGCCGCACCTGACCCTGTCGACCTCGCTCTCCGATCGCACTGGTCAGCAGCCGCTGCCTGAATCGGTGCTCGGCATCCTGCGCCAGAAGCAGGCGAGGCTCCGCGCCGCGCCCGCCGAGGAAGATATCCCGAGCCTCGAAGCGGAACTCGTCGTGCTGCAGAAACGGACCGCCGAGTTGCGCGGCCAGCTCGATACGGTGATGGCGAAGATGCAGAAGCTGGGCGGCGCCGCACAGGCTGCGGCCGATCCGGCAACACCGGCGCAACCTGGGCTCGTGCCGGCCACGCCTGTCCAGTCCCTTCCCGGAACCGCGTTGTCGCAGCGCAGCGGCCCGGACATGCGCTGGGTTTATTCGGCGCTCATAGCGATACTGCTCGCCCTGCTGGCCGCCGGCTTCATCGTCTGGCTGCGCAACAAGCGGGCAAGCAGCGATCGCGCCGAGCGCTGGAACGAAGCGCCGTATGTGCCTGCGACGGGCGCGCCCAGGATGGCGGCTGCGCCATTCGGGTCCGACCCGCCGACGAGGTCCGGGCCGTCTGCCGCAGTCAAAAGAGACCGCACGCTGACCCAGGACAGCTACGCGTTTTCGCCATTCTCGGGTAACGCCGCGAGCCAGCTCGGCGTTTCCGATCTCGCGCAGGCCACCGAAAAAGCGAGCGTGTTCGTGACGGTCGGCCGGCCGGAGCAGGCGATCGACGTGCTGCGCGATCATATCGACCACGAGTCCAAGCCCAGCCCGATGGCCTGGCTGATGCTGCTCGACCTGTACAGGCAAACGGGAAGACAGGCGGAATTCATCGGGGTCGCCGACCGGTTCCACCAGAAGTTCAACGCGGAAACGCCGCAGTGGGAGCTGGTCGAAGGGCGCGAGGATCCGGGACTGGCTGCGTTTCCGCGCGTGATCGGACATATCCGGCGCGACTGGCCGCGCACCGAAGCGCTCGCCTATATCGAAAACCTGCTGCATGACAATCGGGGCGGTTCCCGGATCGGGTTCAGCCTCTCGGCGTTCCGCGACCTGCTGCTCCTGCACAGCATCATCGACGATTACCTCAGTGAAGTCACCGGCCCCGCGCGCGCAGATCCCGTCACCGGCGCCCTGATTTCGCCCGAGATTCCGCCGCCGCCGCCGCATCTGGCGAAGATCTGGGCCGACTGTCCCGCGCCGCCGCCGCGGCCGATTCCGCCGTCGCTGCAGCTCGACGTGAACCTGCTGGCCAATTCTCCGGAAAGCTGCGCGCTCGAAAAAGGGCTCCCGGTCGTAGCCGAGGCGATCATCACGCGCTGGGGCAAGCCGGGGACCGCCGATTACCTGACCAACCTGATCTCGCTGTCGAAGGACGACCGGAACTCCGATGTATCGAGCGAGATGATGTCCGAGCTCCTGATGCTGCAGGACGTCGCCTGCGCGCTCGAGGAAGAGCGCTCGACCGACCACCTGTCGTTCTAGACGGGCTCGGCGGAAGCTGGGGAAGTTAGGCCGGACCCTCCTCCTCGATCCGGCCCTTCTCCAGATGCACCAGCCGGCGTGCCTTTGCGGCCGCCTTCGGGTCGTGCGTGACCATGATGATCGTCTTGCCGAGCTCGCGATTGAAGCGATCGAGCAGCGACAGGATTTCCTCGCCGGTAGTGCGGTCGAGGTCGCCCGTTGGCTCGTCGGCGACGATCAGCGCGGGATCGGTGATCAGCGCCCGCGCGATCGCTACCCGCTGCTGCTGACCCCCCGACAATTCGTTCGGATAGTGATCGAGGCGATCCGACAGCCCGACCAGCTCCAGCGCCGTGGCGACATGCTCGTGCCTGGCTTTGCGCGACAACGAGGTGAGCAGCAGCGGCAGCTCCACGTTGTCGAACGCGTTCAGCACCGGCATCAGGTTGTAGAACTGGAAGATGAAGCCGACCTCGCTGGCGCGCCAGCGGGCGAGCTCGCCTTCGGACAGCTGCGCGATGTCGGTGCCGTCGACGACGATGGTGCCGGCAGTCGGCTTGTCGATTCCCGCGATCAGGTTGAGCAGCGTGCTCTTCCCGGATCCCGATGGTCCCATCAACGCGACGAAATCGCCGCGCGCGATGTCCAGGTTGATGTCGACCAGCACCGGAATCACCTGGACGCCGCGGCGATACGCCTTGGCCAGGTCGCGGATCTGGACGATCGGCGCCGCGGCTGCCGCAGTCGGCGCTGCCGCGGCGGCGGGACCGGCGACAGCAGGCGCGCTGTCCGCCATCGCTATTTCGCCTCGATCTTGACTGCTGTGCCGTTCTGCACGGCATCGGTCGGCTTCTGGACCACCTTGTCGCCGATCTTCGCATCGCCCACCACCGCAACGAGGTCGGAAAGCTTCGCGCCCTTCGTTACCGGCACTTCGCTTGCCTTGTTGTCGCGGATCACGAAGAGGACGCTACGACCGTTGCGCTCGACGATCGCGTCGGGATTCACGGCCATCAGCGGCTTCTGCTGGTCGGCAGTGACTTGCTGCGACAGGAAGCTCACCTTCGCGCTCATCTCGGGAAGAATCCGCGGATCCAGTTCGTCGAAGCGGATCTTCGTCATCACCGTCGCCTTCGCGCGATCGACAGTGGGCACCATCCGGCTGATCGAGCCGCGAAAGCGCGTATCGGGCAGCGCATCGAGGACGATCTCGCAGGGCTGGCCGACCTTCACTTTCGCCAGGCTCGATTCGGAGACGTCGGCTTCGACTTCGAGCGTCGACATGTCGGCCATGGTGACCACCGCGCCCTTCGAGTCGGCGGCCGACGAGAACGGCGTCACGATGTCGCCGACGTTCGCGTTCTTGGTCAGCACGACGCCGTCGAACGGCGCGCGGATCATCGTGTAATCGACCGACACCTGCGCCACATGCTGCCCCGCTTGCGCCGCCGCCAGCGACGAGCGCGCGCCGCCGGCCGCGCCGCGCGCCCGCACTTCGCGCGCCACCGCGGTGTCGAGCGCGGACTGCGAGATGAAGCCTTTCGCGAACAGGTCCTTGTTGCGCTTCAGCGATTCGGTGGCTTCCCACAACTCGGCATCCGCCTGCGCGATGTTCGATTGCGCGACCTTGACCGATGCGGCGGCCTGGTCGAGTTGCGCACCGACGTCGCGGTTGTCGAGCTTCGCGATGACGTCGTTCGCCTTGACGACGCTGCCTTCGGCGACGCCCAGCCATTCGAGGCGGCCGGTGGCCTTCGACGAGACGGCGGCTTTGCGCTGCGCGACGACGTAACCGGTCGCGTTGAGGATGACGAACTGCTGCGACGGATAGGCGGTGACGATGCTGACCGATTGCACCGCGACGACCTTCGGCTGCCGCGCGTAGAAGACCGCGCCCGCCGCGATGGCCAGCGCAAGCACACTCCAGAGCATCCACTTCCGGCGTCGCTTTCCGCCGTGCAGCGGAGCGCCGCGATCGATTTTCAGTGTGTTCAGGTCAGCCACTCAACTTCCTCTTTGGCCTCGCATTGGATCGGCCGGCAATTATAGGCGAGCGCACCCGTCGCAACTGCGCTACCATTTTGTAAAAAGAGTGTGGAAAAAGAGTTTGGAAAACTGGAGGAGCGCAATGAACATCGACTGGACAGCTTTCACGCCGTGGACGGCCTTGGCCGGCGGCATCCTGATCGGAATCGCCGCGGCGATTTTCGTCCTGGTCAACGGACGGATCGCCGGCGTCAGCGGAATCATCGGCGGGCTGCTGCGGCCGTCGCTGCCCGATGTCGGATGGCGGCTCGCGTTCATCGCCGGGCTGATCATCGCGCCTTCGCTGTACGGCGCCTTCGTCTATCTGCCGACTTTGAAAATCGATCCTTCCGACGCGACGCTGATCGCCGCCGGACTGCTGGTCGGGATCGGCACGCGCTACGGCGGCGGCTGCACCAGCGGCCACGGTGTCTGCGGCATCTCGCGGCTGTCGCCGCGCGCGCTGGTCGCAACCGTCGCCTTCATCGCGACCGGCATGGCGACCGTGTACGTAGTGCGTCACCTGCTCGGTGCGGGAGCCTGAGATGGCCATGTACGCAGTCTATGCATTCGTCACGGGACTGATCTTCGGGATCGGCCTCATCATCTCCGAGATGTACAGCCCGGCGAAGGTCCAGGGCTTTCTCGATGTCGCCGGCAAGTGGGATCCGTCGCTGCTCGTCGTGATGGGCGGCGCGGTCGCCGTCGGCATCGTCGCCTTCGCGATCGCCGGCCGCCGCAAGACCACCCTGATCGGCACGCCGATGCACATGCCTACGGCGCGCGACATCGACTTGCGCCTGATCCTGGGCAGCGTCGTCTTCGGCATCGGCTGGGGACTCGCCGGGTTCTGTCCCGGCCCTGCCGTCGTCGCGCTCGGCACGGGTCACGTGAAGGCATTCCTGTTCGTCGTCGCGATGATCGCGGGCATGGGCATCTTCGAACTGATCGAGCGCAGGCGCGCCGGAGCGAAGCCCGATGTTGCCGCGCGGACGCACGACACACCCGAGCGGCACCGGGCGCATGCAACGCACAAGCCACGGGGATCGCACGCGAAAGGACGCGGCTGATGCTGACTTTCCGCCAGCTCTTCGATCCCCAATCGTCGACGTACACGTATCTGCTGGGTGACGCGTGGCGCGGCGAAGCGATCCTGATCGACCCAGTGTTCGAGCAGGTCCGCCGCGATGCAGCGCTGCTGCGCGAGCTCGGAGGATTGAAGCTCGTGGCAACGCTCGAGACCCACGTCCACGCCGACCACGTGACCGGCGCATGGCTGCTGAAGCAGCAAACCGGCAGCGCGATCACTGTCTCGGCAGAAAGCGGCGCCGAGGGCGCCGACCGCTACGTTTCGCACGGCGACCGGATCGTATTCGGCGATCGCAGCCTCGAGGTCCGCGCCACGCCCGGGCATACGCACGGCTGCGTCACGTTCGTCCTCGACGACGAGAGCATGGCCTTCACCGGCGATTGCCTGCTGATCCGCGGCAGCGGCCGCACCGACTTCCAGCAGGGCGACGCACGGCAGATGTATCGCTCGGTGCGCAGCCAGATCCTGTCGCTGCCGCCGGCGTGCCTGCTGTATCCGGCCCACGATTACCGCGGGCTCACCGTGACGAGCGTCGAAGAGGAGCGCAGGTTCAATCCGCGCCTCGGTGGTGACATCGGCGAAGGCGATTTCGTCGGCTACATGAGCAACCTCGGATTGCCGCATCCGAAATTGATGGATGTCGCAGTCCCCGCGAACCTGCGCTGCGGCAAGCCCGAACACGACGCCGCGCCGGCGACGGCGCCGCAGTGGGCGCCGCTGACCTTCACGTTCGCCGGCATCTGGGAGATTCCGCCCGAAGACCTCGAGGAGCTGAAGGCCAACGTGCAGGTGATCGACGTGCGCGAACCGGACGAATTCAACGGCCCGCTCGGACGCATCCCCGGCTCGTCGCTGATTCCGCTTTCGCAGCTGTCGGCGCGGGTGAAGGAACTGTCGCCGGACAAGCCGATCGTCACCGTGTGCAGGTCCGGCGCGCGCTCCGCGCAGGCGGTCGTGATGCTGCAGAAGGCAGGGTTCACGGACGTCGCGAACCTGTACGGCGGAATGCTGCGCTGGCGTTCGGAAGGCTTTCGCGTAGCCGGTGGCCGCGACCTGTAAAGGGGTCAGGGTCGATTGCTGATCAAGGCCAGCTTCAATCCGCTGATACGACCGTATCTCGTCATCACGATCGGCTTCACGCTGATGATGACCATCGTCGGCATCCCGTTGGCGATCATCTGGTTCTGCGGCGCGGGCCAATGGTGGGCGCGGCACTACTTCGACAAGCTGGAATGCGAATTGAGCGATCGCATCCTGCGCTACCGGAAAGGCATCCTGGTCCAGATCGAAAAGACGATTCCGCTCGAGAACATCCAGGACGTGACGTTTCTCGAAGGCCCGTTGCTCAAGCGTTTCCAATTGTCGACGCTGCGCTTCGAAACGGCCGGCCAGGGCTCGTCGAAGGGCAACGATCTGAAGCTGACCGGCATCATCGATGCCCACGAATTTCGCAACCGGATCATGCAGGCGCGCGAAGCGCTCCGGAGGCCGCAGCCGGATGCGCAGGCGGCATCGGGGAGCGCGCAGATGCTGAGCGAGCAGTTGACTGCGCTGCGCGCAATCGAGGCGAAGCTGGACGAGATTGCAACGCTGCTGCAGAAGCGCGACTGAAGGCGCCGTCAATTCGCAGGCGGGACGACGAAGACGATCTGGCGGTCGGCGCCGAGCGCGATCGATCCGCCGGCCGGGTTGATTGCCCGCACCCGAAGCCACGCGCGGAACGATTGCGTCGACGCGTTCGGCGTAACCGTGGTGTTGGCCTTGGGTGTCACGTTGAAGCAGTAGAGCGGCGCCGGGTTGATCTGCCTGATCGTGTCGTTGACGCCATCGGCCCCGGCGGCGAGCGCCTTCGGGCCGATGAAATCGTCGGCAAGTTGCGCGGGTGAAAACGTGAAGCAGACCTGCCCGGTCACCGGGTCGGTGCCGCCGCTCGGGTCCGGCTCGATCTTCTGGATGAAATTGCCGACCACGTCGATCACTTCGGCCGCATCGTTGTACGCCTGCACGAAGACATCGAACTGGATGGAATTGAGCAGCGCCGTCACCGAGTTCACGACCTGCGCCCCCACCCCGGCGCCGTCGTGATTCACGTTGAACACGAGCCGGCAGGCGCCGCCCGCGCCATCGGGTGCGACGCCGGCGCCATTGAAGCCGGTGCAGCACTGGCCCACGGCGCACGACGCGTCGTGCGCGAACGCGCCCGGCGGCACCAGCGACCCCGTCTGGTCGGTCAGGTACGCCATGTCGCCGTAGGCGCCGAAGTCCCAGTTCGCATTGCGCGCGGCGCTGGTTCCAGCGATGCCCGCACTCGGCCCGCTGGTGTAGACGGTGCCGCCGGCAGGATTGCGCGCGGCGCGCGAGTCATCGACCGCGCCACCGACGAATCGCGCGCCGCGCGCCGTCAGCGCGCTCGCCAGATCGCTGATGTGGGGCTCGGTGAAAGCGTAGCTCTCTTCCGGCGCGTACGCCGCCGTCGAGCAGGTCGCCGAGCCGGGGCTGTAGATGCACCATGCCGGCGAGGCACCCGGCATCGTGGCTGTTGCATGTACGCCGTTGTGGAACTCCGCAGAGGAGAATCCCACGACGATCGGCAACGCATCCTTGCGGAATCCGAGCGCGCCGAAATTGGTCGAGGTCTCCACAACTGCCGGGCGCGAGCCGGCTGCGCAGTTATTCAGCGCCGGCCAGGACAGCGCCGCACCGGACACGGCACGATGCAGCGCCAGCACCTGTCCCTGCGGAAGATCTTCGCCGTTGCCCAGGCGCAGGCCATTGGCTGCGCTGACCGCCGCACTCTTGTCGGTGGTCACGCCGGTGAGCTGGTAGTACGGATCGTCGCTCGCGGCCAGCCCGTTTCCGCTGAACAGGGCGACTGTATTGTCGCAGCTGCTGTAATCATGAGCGTTCGGGGTGCACCAGTTCCCGGGCGTCCCGTAGCTGAAGCAGGAGAAGCCGGCCGGACAGGTGTAAAACGGCGCCGGCCCGCACATCGAATACTTCGCCGTCGGAATGTCTTCATGCCCGGCGATCCCGACGCCGAGGTCCGGTACCTTGGCTTTCAGCGAGTCGATGATTGTCGCGGCGCTGGACTTGAAACTGGACATCGCCCCGTTCATTTCGAAGTTCGTGTTGACGACGAACCCTATGTCGGTTCTCGGCGGCGTGGTCAGGCCGAGCCTGGCCGATGCCGGCGAGGGCGGCGCGCTTCCGTCGACGCTGTAGCGCTCGACAATGCAGGTGTCGGGGCAGTCGAAGGTGAAACCGGCAGAGACCGCCCTGGCGGCGTCCATCGTAACCATGCACGACCCGGAACCCGAGCACGCGCCAGACCAGCCGCCGAAGGTCGAGCCGTTGCTGGCGGTCGCCGTCAGCGTCACCATCGTCCCCGCGGCATAGCTTTCGCTGCAATCGGCGCCGCAATCGATTCCCGCCGGCGCGCTGGTCACCGATCCGAATCCCGTGCCGGTTCGGCTGACGTTCAGCGCATAGGAAGGTTCCGGAGGCGTGCACAAGCTCTGCATCTGCGTCTGGATGCCGGAAGCATCGTGGATGGCGCCGGATCCCGTCGCGTTGGCGACCAGGCTGCCGGCGCGAAAGCCGAACATGAAGCGCAGCGCCAGCAGCCCGTCGGTCAGCGGATCGACATGGCCATCGCCATCGATGTCGAGCGCGGGCTTGACGTCGAGCAG
>Ga0105240_10009803_pt1 | contig 13519 bp, 10 predicted proteins | sample KBSC54metaG_FD_80426 | JGI IMG/M metagenome (GOLD analysis project Ga0105240, IMG submission 80426) | Corn rhizosphere microbial communities from Kellogg Biological Station, Michigan, USA - KBS C5-4 metaG | ecosystem: Host-associated > Plants > Roots > Rhizosphere > Soil | place: Michigan, USA... | reverse complement strand
TGCTGAATGATGAAATTACAACAGAGCATCGGTTATCAAATTATTAAAGATTGGCTCTCTGCTGAAGATTTATCTGCTTTCAAATTCCAGGAAGAGACATGGGATTCCATTTACAAAAATAAAAGCGGACTGGTAAATGCTCCTACCGGTTCTGGAAAAACATTCTCTGTTTTTTTAGGTGCACTCATACAATTCATTAATCAAAATCCTCTTAATTATAAAATCAAAAAAAATAACGGGCTGCAGCTTTTATGGATATCTCCACTGAGAGCACTTGCAAAAGATCTTCAAAGGGCAATGGAAGATGCTATCAACGAAATCGGCATGGCATGGAAAGTTGGATCAAGAAATGGAGATACACCTTCCAATGAAAGGCAAAAGCAGCAACGTAACATGCCGGAGATATTAATCATTACTCCTGAAAGCTTTCACTTAATGCTTGCGTTGAAAAACAATGCCGATCTGTTTTCTTCATTAAAAATTATTGCTGTAGATGAATGGCATGAGCTGCTTGGTACCAAACGTGGTGTGCAGGTTGAATTAGCCTTATCACGTGTTAAAGGAATGAAAAGCACATCGAAAGATCTGATGGTTTGGGGCATCAGCGCAACGATAGGAAATTTAAATGAAGCAAAAGATATTTTAATGGCTTCCTTTTCTAATGAAGCGAAAATTATAAAAGCAGCATTGAATAAAAAGATAGAAATTCATTCCATCTTTCCTGATGAAATTGAAAAATATCCATGGGCCGGACACCTCGGATTAAAACTGGCTGATAAAATTATTCCCATTATTGAAGAAAGTAAAACAACACTCATCTTTATTAATACAAGAGGAATGAGTGAGAGATGGTACCAGGCAATATTAAATTTAGCGCCTGATCTTGCAGGCCTCATCGCATTACATCACGGCAGTCTTGATCGTGAGTTGCGTGAATGGGTAGAAGAATCATTGCACACTTCAAAATTAAAAGCAGTCGTATGCACAGCAAGCCTTGACCTGGGTGTTGATTTCAGGCCTGTTGATACAGTTATACAGGTTGGATCTCCTAAAGGAATTTCAAGATTTTTACAACGTGCCGGCAGAAGCGGCCACCAGCCGGGAGAAACAAGTAAAATATTTTTTCTTCCGACACATTCATTGGAGTTAGCTGAAGTTGCTGCATTGAAACAGGCTATTAAAGAAGATATCATTGAAAGCAGGCAACCTATGCTTTTATGCTATGATGTGCTTATACAATATTTATGTACGCTTGCTGTTGGTGATGGATTTATTGCAGATACTGTTTTTAATGAAGTGAAAAAAACTTTCTGTTATAAAGATATTACAGAAGAAGAGTTTGGAAATATATTGTACTACATAACACAAGGCGGCAATGCATTGCAACAATATGATGAATTTAAAAAAGTAGAAATTGAAAATGGTATTTATAAAATTAAAAACAGGCGGATTGCCATGCGGCATAGAATGCATATAGGAACGATTGTAAGTGAAGCAATGCTGAAAGTAAAATTGATGAGCGGAAAATATGTTGGTGTTATTGAAGAATGGTTTATCAGCAGACTTGATCCGGGAAGCGTATTTACTTTATCAGGAAGAAACCTGGAACTGATTGCAATAAAAGATATGCAGGTAATTACAAAAATTTCTTCTTCTAAAAAATCAATCGTACCAAGCTGGCAGGGAGGCAGAATGCCATTAAGCTCAAATCTTGGAACAATGCTTAGAATAAAATTAGCAGAAGTTTCTAAGAAGCAAAACAAACCACTTGAGAAAGAGCTTGCTGTTCTTCAACCATTATTTGAACTGCAAAGAAACATTTCTGCAATTCCTGCTGTTGATGAATTATTGATTGAGCATATTGAAACCAAAGATGGCTTCCACGTTTTTATTTATCCCTTTGAAGGAAGATTGGTACATGAAGCTATGGCAGCATTGATTGCATACCGAATATCACGTTTTGTTCCAATCACATTTTCAATCGCAATGAATGATTACGGTTTTGAATTGCTCAGTGATAAGCCAATACCTATTGATGACAGCACGGTATATGATCTTTTTACTACGAAAGATCTTTTGAATGACATAAACAGAAGTGTCAACAGTGTGGAAATGGCTAAAAGAAAATTCAGAGACATTGCAGTTATTGGCGGTCTCGTTTTCCAGGGATTTCCGGGTGAGAATGTAAAGGCCCGCCATCTTCAGTCTTCTGCTTCACTAATATTCTCAGTCTTAAGTGAATACGAACCGGGAAACTTATTATTAAAACAATCTTACCAGGAAGTATTAGATCAGCAAATGGAAGAAGTAAGGCTGAGAAACGCTCTCAGCAGAATCATGAACAGCAGGATCATCATACAATATCCCGATCGGCTCACTCCTTTTTGTTTCCCGATAAAAGTAGACAGCATGCGTGAAAATCTTACCTCAGAAAAATTGGAAGACAGAATTGCACGCATGCAGGAACAACTTGAAAAATAAATGAACCACTTGTAATAAATTTGCATGTGCGCCTTACTCAACATATAATTTATAACAACGTCTTCCATCTTTCGTCAAGCCGAAGTCTTTATTGGGAAAATGAAAATACCATTATTGTTTCTGATCTTCATTTTGGAAAGACAGGACATTTTCGCAAACATGGTATTCCTATCCCCCAGGATATTTATAAAGAAGATATCTATCGTTTGTTGAACATCATAACCTATCATAAAGCCAAACGTGTAATAGTTGTTGGCGATATGTTTCACAGCAGTGAAAATGAAGAGTTGAGTTTATTCAAAAAATGGAGAAAAGAAATTCCGCATGTGCATATTGATTTGGTAAAAGGAAATCACGATATCTTAAATAATAGCTGGTACGCAAATGCAGATATTATCACTCACACAGAATTAACGATCGGAGAATTTTCATTTATACATGACATTACTGATGTTGATACTTCAAAGTCCCATGCACAGTATTATTTTTCTGGCCATGTTCATCCGGCCGTTCTGGTGCAGCTTGGCAGCAAACAACAACTCAGGTTGCCATGCTTTTACTTTAGCAACAGGCATGCTATACTTCCTGCATTCAGCAAATTCTCAGGCATTGCAGCGATTGATGTGATGCGGAACGACACTGTGTATGCCATCCTGGATACTGATAATTCATGCATAAAAATCCAATGATGTAGTCGAGTTGCAAATCGACGATTAATTTTTTCTGAAATTATTAATTTTTGAAAGCAGTTCTTCAGTTAAAAAAGGCTTTTCCAAAATATCATCAGCCTGGTACTCTTTATAATCTTTTAAAAGCAATGGGTTTCCAGACATTAAAATAACAGGAGTATTTTTAAATTGACTGTTCTGTTTTAATTCTTTGCAGATTAATCTACCATCCGTATCACTAAATAATGCATCCAGCAAAATGATATCCGGTAATATTTTATTCAACTGGCTCCATAAAGCTTCTTTGGAATTTGCAGTTATAAGTGAAGTTTTTTGTCGCCTGAAAACAAACGAAAGCATTTCTAATAAATCTTCGGAATCATCCGCAACAAGTATATGGTCCATTGGTTGATTAAGTTCAAAATAAATATAAATTCAATTAACTTAAAAATGCAGAATCAGGCAGTGAAAATACAAATAAGGAATGAGACATGCAATTGAAAAAATTATGCAAAGTCGTTCTATTATTATGCAAAAACAATCGCCAGCCTGTCCGATTGAAATGTTTTGATTTCTATTATTTTAGATAATGCAGATGTCATGAATAAAGTTTAACTTATGGTATAATCAGCCGTGACAGAAAAATTATGCTTAAAATTATAAAACAATCTTTTTCCGATTTCATAGACAACAGCGTACTTAAATTAAGCGCCGCGTTAGCTTTCTATACAATTTTTTCTTTGCCGGCAATGCTGATAATAATTATATCAATCAGTGATATTTTTTATGGCAGGCAAGCAGTTGAAGGAACATTGTATCACCAGATATCAGGTTTTGTCGGAAATGATGCAGCTATACAGGTTCAGCAAATAATAAGTAGTGCAGCGATGTCGCATAACAGTTCGTTTGCCACCATGATTGGTATTGTAACTTTAGTTATAGGTGCTACCAGTGTCTTCAATGAAATACAGGATTCTATTAATAAAATCTGGAAGCTAAAATCAAAACCACGTAAAGGAAAAGGAGTATTGAAAGTGCTTATAAATCGCCTGCTTTCCTTTTCAATAGTCATAAGTCTGGGCTTTTTATTATTAGTCTCACTTATGGTTAATGGACTGATGGATGCACTTATTCAAAAGCTTACACAAATTTTTCCTGCATTGACAGTTATAATGGTTTATATCTTCAATTTGATTCTCACTTTTGGAATAACCGCTTTATTATTTGGTATGATTTTCAAAGTATTGCCCGATGCTCACATACAATGGAAGCATGTAAGAGTTGGAGCTTTTACTACCGCTGCTCTTTTTATGATAGGTAAATTTTTAATTGGTTTCTATCTGGGCCATAGTAAATTATCGACTGCATATGGAAGTGCAGGCTCTGCAATTGTAATGCTGTCGTGGGTATATTACTCATCAATGATTTTGTATTTTGGCGCCGTCTTCACACATGTATATGCCTCACATACAGGCTCTAAAATATATCCAAATAGTTACGCAGTTTTTGTGGAAGAAATCGAAGTGGAATCGGATAAGCCAATTCAGGGTCCGGCTGATATTTGACATTCCTAATGAACAAATAATAAGATGGAGACGTTGTAATAATATAAAATCTCAAAAGGATTCGTTCTTTAAAATTTTAATGTATGTATCATTTAATAAAAATAAAATCAATAAAACATGCTACGCATGATGTCTTGCAGGTTGTAACTGAAAAGCCTTCAGGCCTTGAATTTATTCCAGGCCAGGCAGCAGATATTTCTATCAATAAACCGGAATGGAAAGACGAAAAAAGGCCTTTTACATTTACATGTCTTCCTGGTGACAATTATCTTGAGTTTAATATTAAAACATATCCATCACACAAGGGCGTCACGAATCAATTATTACAGCTTAAAAACGAGGATGAGTTAATTATACATGATGTATTTGGAGATATTGCCTATAAAGGCGAAGGAATATTTATAGCTGGTGGTGCAGGCGTAACACCATTTATTTCTATTATCAGGCATCTTCAATCAAAAAAAGAAATAGGTAATAACAAACTCATTTTTGCTAATAAAACAAAAGCAGATATTATACTTGAACAGGAATTTAAAGAACTTTTGGGTGATAATTTCATTAATATCTTATCAGATGAAAAAGTAGATGGTTATGCAAATGGATTTATTACAGAAGATTTTCTTAGAAAAAATATTTCATCAGCCGGCTCCTATTTTTATTTATGCGGTCCCCCTCCTATGATGGATGCAGTGGAAAAGGAACTAAATAATTTACAGGTAAATGAAAAAATGATTGTAAAAGAAGCGTTGTAGTCTTTTATCCGAGGCAAAAAAATCTGCCAATTAAATTTCAATCGAATATATTTTTTCAAAAGCAATAGATTATTTTTTAATTAAAAAATAGATCAACCCTATTGCGGCTATGGTCATTATGAAAAGCGTTATAAAACCAAGAATGTTTGAAAGCTTTGTGTTCACATGAGATTTCATTATTTTTTTATTATTGCCAATATGAATAACAATGGCAATCAAAACCGGCGCTGTCAGGCCATATGAAACGGCTGTATAAACTAAAGCCTTTATCGGGCTAACACCAATAAATTGAAGAGACAGGCCTACCAGCAAGGATATTATAATAGATACATAAAACCCTTTAGCCTGCGGAAATTTTTTATCAAGCCCTGCTTTCCATCCAAAAGTTTCAGCCAGCATGTAAGATTGCGAACCGGCCAGAACGGGTATCGACAAAAATCCTGTACTGATCACTCCAACTGCGAATATGATATAAGTAAATTTGCCGGCTAAAGGCTCGAGGGCTTTTGCAGCTTGATCGATTGTATCGATTTGATGTATACCGGCAGGAAATAAAACACTACCAGCCGTCAGTATTATAAAAAACATTACAAGATTTGAAAAGAACATGCCAATATTTACATCAGCTTTCATTTCATTGATCACTTTTTTATCAATTATAATTTTTTTCGTGTTGTGATTGATCTCTTCTGCTTCCATAGTTGCTTGCCAGAAAAAAAGATAGGGTGATATTGTTGTACCTAAAATAGCAACCAGGATAGACAGGAAATCTTTGTTAAAATGCAGCGTTGGAATAAACGTGCTTTTAAAAATTGTTTTCCAATCCTGTTTGATTAGAAATGGAACAAAAATGTATAATAATAGCGAAATACATAGCCATTTTAAAACCTTTGCAATTTTCTGATAAGGATATTTGATAATGATGTACATCAAAACAGCAGTAAAAAAAATACAATAAGCAAAAACAGGAATTGCCGGAAAGAGCATATTGGCAACTGCTCCCATTCCCTGGATATCTGCACCAATATTTAGAGTAATCGCCGGAAATCCAAAAATTAACATGATATAAGCTAAACCTTTAGGATAATGCTTTTTCAATGTCACCGTCAACCCTTGTGAAGTAACCATTCCAATTCGTGCACACATACCTTGGATAGCAGCCATCAGAGGAAATGTAATCAATGCCGTCCACAAGGTTGCAAAACCAAATTGAGCACCTGCCTGCGAATAAGTTGCAATCCCGGAAGGATCGTCATCACTTGCACCGGTGACAAGACCTGGGCCTAAAATGCTTAATATTCTTTTGATTTTAGATTGTGGTTTAGGTGGTTTGATATTTTTTTTCATCTGGCAAGCGTTTGAGTACAAAGTTGAATTTTCATTTTCATTTTTCAAATACCCACATCCATATAGCAAGTTGATACAAGAAAATGCAAAAAGAGTTATTTCATTTTACTTCAACTACAACTTCGGTGCCGATACCAGCCTTAATTTATCCCTTGCAGAATATCGTTTCTTTTTGTAACTTATAATTACCATTACAAAGAATCGAGCGGCTAAGACAATGAAGATCTCATGAGTGGCATTATTTTAGTTCTTTTAATTAGGCACTCACAACCGTTGTATGAAAAATTATAAACTTATCGAATGGGGTATTCAACTATTCTTATTTATGCCTCTCTATTTAACGGCACAAGAGGACATTACCGGTGTGTGGAAAGGTACACTGTATGATGATTCCACTCAGCAATATCTTCCTTACGAAGTCGCCATAAGTAATAATAAAGGAGAACTTTCAGGTTATTCTTATACGCTTTTTAAAAATGACAGCGTTGAGGATATGGGCATTAAAAAAATATGGATTAAAAGAAAGAAAGATAACATTCTTATCGAAGACATTTATTTGCTGACAAATACTTATACAGTTCCTTTTCCCAAATATGTAAGCAAGCGTATTGATCTTATGCTTACAATCAATGACTCTGCTATGGAAATGAACGGTTCATGGAAAATTTACCCGATAATTCATTATCTCCCTGAGTCAGGAACTATAGTAATCCGCAAGACAAATGATTCCTGGAAGGACGAGCCACTGATAAAAAAACTGAGTGAAATGAATTTACTGCATACACTTTCGTTTACAGGATTGAATAAAAAACAGGAGCTATCAGTGACGAATAAACGAAAAAACGAGAATCCGGTATCAAAAACTGACAACCAGGGCTGGCAGAATGAAATATCAATAAGTTCTCCTGAAAAAGAAAAAAAAGCTGCTGCCGATGTTGACAAAAGAAAAACAAAGATCATTCAGGATATGTATTTCGAAACAGATAGTCTTGTATTTACATTGTACGATAACGGGATTGTGGATGGCGATACGGTGAGTGTTTTATTAAATGGAAACATAATTCTTCCAAACCAGGGACTAACAGAAAAACCGGTATCCAAGGTGATTTATACAAAAGATATTCCTGATTCTTCTGTATTTGTTTTATACGCAGAAAATTTAGGAAATATTCCTCCTAATACAGGCTTACTTTTAATTTATGATGGAAAAACAAGGCATGAAATTTTCTTTAGTACGGACCTGCAAACAAATGAAGCCATAATTTTAAAAAAGAAAAATAATTAAAGAGAATATCTCTATTTATTTTTTAAGATCATTCCCTTGGCTGTGGCCAGAATATGATCAACTGTTAATCCATAATGATTATAAAGTTCTTTATACGGAGCGCTTGATCCAAAATGGTCTACCCCAATCATTTTTCCTTCGTCGCCTATCCATTCATGCCAGCCGAAAGAAGACCCAGCCTCAATTGCAATTCTTTTTTTAGAAGCAGGAGGTAATACTACACTTCTATATGCTTCAGGCTGCGACCTGAATAACTCCCATGAAGGCATGCTGATTACTCTTGTATCAATATTTTGCTCTTCTAATTTTTCCGCAGCCTGCAGAGCCAATTCAACTTCTGACCCTGTAGCTATTAATATGATATCGGGAGATGATTTTTTTTCGTTTAATAAAATATACGCTCCTTTATAAACTCCTTCTGCTGCTGCATATTTATTGCGATCGATAATAGAAAGTTTTTGCCTTGTCAATACTAACATAACAGGGCCATTTTTATTTTCAATAGCTGCTCTCCAGGCATAAGCAGCTTCATTTGCATCTGCAGGTCGTATTAAAGTCATACCGGGCATTGCTCTGAATGAAGCAAGATGCTCTATTGGTTGATGTGTTGTACCATCTTCTCCTAATCCGATTGAATCATGTGTCATTACATAAATAACGGGCAGCTTCATGATACATGCAAGACGGATTGCTGGCCGTGCGTAATCAGTAAAAACAAAAAAGGTAGCTGCAAATATTCGTAAACCACCGTGCAAGGTTATGCCCGAGCTTGCTGCACACATCACATGTTCACGAATACCCCATGCCATATTTCTGTTCTGATAAGAATTCTTTTCAAAGTATTTTGATGATTTGATTATGGTTTCTGTTGAAGGCTCCAGGTCTCCGCTTCCACCCATTAACCAAGGCAATTGTGATTCGATTGCATTAATAACATCAGCCGATACCGATCGTGTTGCCTTGGGAGCATCTGTTGATTTGTATTCTGGAATTTTATTATCCCAGCCGGAAGGCAATTCCTGGTTTATATATTGATTCAGCAACTTAAATTCTTCAGGATATTTTTCTTTATAGTTATTTAAATGATAATTCCAATTCATTTCTGCATCTCTTCCTTCATTACGGTTATCCATAAACGATTTCACATCATCCGGCACCAGGAATTTTTCATCTTCAGGCCATTGATAAAATTTCTTAGTCAGCTTAATCTCATCTTCACCCAATGGTGATCCATGTGCAGCAGATGTATCATGCTTGTTAGGAGATCCATAAGCGATGTGCGTACGAAGAATAATAAGCGTAGGTTTTGTAGTTTCTTCTTTTGCTTTTGAAAAAGCATCAGAAATGGCTTCAATATCATTTGCCTTGTCTCCTAGGTTTATCACTTGCCAGTTATATCCTTCAAATCTTCCCGCCACATTATCTGAATAGCTAATGGAAGTATTGCCTTCGATAGTAATATGGTTATCATCATACAAACATATCAGCTTACCTAATCCCAGATGGCCTGCAACAGATGCAGCTTCATGTGAAGCACCTTCCATTAAATCGCCATCACTGCAGAAAGCATATGTGTAATGATCTATTACTTTTTCTTCTTCTTTATTAAAAATTGCTGCAAGATGAGCTTCGGCAATAGCCATTCCTACAGCATTCATAATTCCCTGACCCAATGGTCCTGTAGTTACTTCAATGCCTGGTGTTAAGGAATATTCAGGATGGCCGGGAGTTTTACTCTCCCATTGCCGGAATTGCTTAATATCTTCCAATGAAAGATCATACCCGGTTAAATGCAACAAAGCATATTGCAACATACTTGCATGTCCGCATGAAAGAACAAACCTATCCCTGTTAAACCATTTAGGATTGGAAGGATTGTAAATCAAATGACGATTCCATAACACAAATGCTGCAGGCGCAAGAGCCATAGGTGTTCCGGGATGGCCTGAATTAGCTTTTTGCACAGCATCCATAGCCAAACACCTGATGGTATTAATGCATTTAGTTTCAATATCCATAATTAATAAGCTTATCTTCTTAACTCATTAAATAATCGTGCCTGTTTACGTCAAAAAATAACATAATGTCGACGATGAATTTTTTAACCCTTTAACGATATAAAAATCCGGGATGACAATAACATGTAGATCTATTTCCCTTATGTGAAAAAATATACACGATAACTAATAAAACAGATAATTACCGGGCGTCGCAAATTCATATTTGTATAAAACAGCCCGAATATACCCAGCAATGCATGGCAATCTTGCCCTGCATGTCGCTAAATCAAATTTGTAGTTAATTGATGATGGTGAAAGAAACTCACTACAAATCACACCTGAATTCGGTGAGCATTTTAGTGAGTAAGTACGTATTAGTGAGCAACTGATTTTTGAAGTGCGCTACAGTGCTCAATCTTGTGCGAAAAATAGTCTTGAACTTGCGGACCGGACGGGACTCGAACCCGCGACCTCTGCCGTGACAGGGCAGCATTCTAACCAACTGAACTACCGATCCTTATGAACTTTGAAAAATGACCAAACAGCGTTTTATCATTTTTCGGGAGTGCAAAGATATAGGATTTTTATTTTTATAGGGCAAATCTGTTAATAAAAAATTGAACTACGTAATTTTACACCCACAGTTGCTATTTTCACAACTTATTTCGAATAAACCGATACTAAAATGCCAAAAATAGAAAGCCGACAATTTTTAGACTTTGAAAAGCCCATTAAAGAACTTTACGACCAGATTGAACAACTGCAAATTGCATCTGAAAAAACCAAAACTGATATGACTGCTTCTATCAACATGCTCATGCAGCGTGTGATGGAAACAAAAAAATATATTACCGATAACCTCACTCCATGGCAGAAAGTTCAGCTGAGCCGCCACCCCGACAGGCCTTATACATTAACTTATATTGAAAAAATGTGCAACAATTTTATTGAATTGCACGGCGACAGGAATGTAAAAGATGATAAAGCAATGGTTGGAGGTTTTGCAGACCTGGACGGCGAAACAGTAATGATCATCGGGCAGCAAAAAGGAATTAATACCAAAATGAGGCAGGCAAGAAATTTTGGTATGGCCAACCCGGAAGGTTATAGAAAAGCATTGAGGCTGATGAGGCTTGCTGAAAAATTTAATAAACCTGTTATTACTTTAATTGATACTCCCGGCGCTTACCCTGGACTTGAAGCCGAAGAACGTGGGCAGGGCGAAGCCATTGCCAGAAATATTTATGAAATGATTCGTTTGAAAGTGCCTGTTATCTGCGTGATCATCGGCGAAGGTGCCAGTGGCGGCGCTTTGGGCATTGGTGTTGGCGATAGGGTTTTTATGATGGAGAATACATGGTACACGGTTATCTCTCCGGAAAGCTGCAGCAGTATTTTATGGCGCAGCTGGGATAAAAAAGAAATTGCAGCAGAACAACTTCGTTTAACCGCAACCGATATGATTAAATTTGGCTTAGTAGATGGCATGATACCTGAGCCATTAGGCGGCGCTCATTGGGATTATAATGAAGCTGCAGAGATTCTGAAAAAATTTCTGATCCCTGTTATAAAAGAACTGAAAAATATATCGCCGGAAGATCGTTGTAATCAGCGGATTGAAAAGTTTGGCAAGATGGGATTCTGGCAGGAAACAACTTAAATAAATTCCAAGATTCAAATTACAAATATCAAAGTTGAATGTTGGAATTTGCTATTGGGAATTTTGCTGAATAATGCTGAAAAAGTACAAGTGAGTGTCCGCCAGCTGGCGGATGATTAAAGAACAGATGTTGGTAACAAAAAAATTATAACTGTCAATCTGTATTTACATTTGATAAAAGGAATATGGCTATGCTAAAAATTGGAGTTTTTGGAGTGGGGCATCTGGGTAAATTTCATTTGAACAACTGGAAAGAGATTGACGGTGTTGAACTCGTTGGTTTTTATGACCCCGAGGATGCCGTTGCAACTGCTGTTATTGAGAAATATGGGTTGAAACGATTCGATAAAGCTGAGGAATTGATTAATGCCAGTGATGCCATTGATGTGGTGGCGCCTACCTCCTATCATTTTGAAATTTGCAAAGCTGCCATTTTAAAAGGTAAACACGTTTTTGTTGAAAAGCCTTTGGCTAATACGATGGAAGAAGCAAGAGAACTGGTGAGCTTGGTGAAAGAAGCAAATATTAAATTCCAGGTTGGACATGTTGAGAGATTTAATCCTGCTTTTTTAGCATTGGCAAAATATACATTGAATCCGATGTTTATTGAAGTGCATCGCTTGGCACAATTCAATCCTCGTGGCACGGATGTTAGTGTGATACTTGATTTGATGATTCATGATATTGATATCATTTTGAGTTTGGTGAAAAGTAATGTGAAATTTATTTCTGCAAACGGTGTTTCTGTGATGAGCGATACGCCTGATATAGCGAATGTTCGTATTGAATTTGATAATGGCTGTGTTGCCAACTTAACCAGCAGCCGCATCTCAATGAAGAAGATGAGAAAGATGCGTTTGTTTCAGAAAGATGCTTATATCGGAATTGATTTTCTTGAAAAGAAAACTGAAATCATTAAGCTGAATTCACCGGATGATACCAATGTTTTTACGTTTGATATAGAAACAAGCAATGGTAAGAAAACAATTGCAGTTGCCAACCCTGTTGTGAAAGACGGGAATGCCATTAAAATGGAATTGCAGGATTTTTATAACTCTATTGTACAAAATACGCCTACGCCTGTGAATGTTGTGGATGGTTTCAGAGCGATGGATGTTGCCCACCAGATACTTGAAAAAACAGGTAACGGATTTCTTCATTAATATACACACCTGCAAATAGTATTTTAAAAGATTGTGAACCAGCCCCGGATAAATATTAAATGGTATGTCGCTGTAGATATTGCTGCTGCTGCATTTACGTGGCTTTGCTTTTATTATTTACGTACACTTATTTATCATTGTCACTTTACCATTCCGCCGGGGTTTTATATTGGTGGATTTTTATACATCATCGGATGGATATCACTTCACTTCCTGACAGGCGCTTATGAACCAATGTATGAAAAGACAATTCTGAATGAATTTTTCAGAACACTTATCATCAGCATCATTGGTTGTTTATTATTATTATTCTTTTTTATTTTAAAAAATCCGCAGGAAGATAATCATGATTATTATCTTGAATTTTACAGTTTACTAATTCCTGTTTTTATAGTTACATTTTTATTCCGTCTTCCACTTTTAAGAAAAGCTAAAAAGCAAATAGAAAATGGAAAAATTTTCTTTAATGCATTATTAGTTGGTACAGGAACAAATGCAACCCAGTTTTACCAGTTGTTTTCAGGATCTAAAGAAAAGAATGGATTTCGCATTGTCAGTTTTTTGAACACCGGCGGAATGAATCACAACAATTTCTCTG
>Ga0105240_10009800_pt1 | contig 13522 bp, 10 predicted proteins | sample KBSC54metaG_FD_80426 | JGI IMG/M metagenome (GOLD analysis project Ga0105240, IMG submission 80426) | Corn rhizosphere microbial communities from Kellogg Biological Station, Michigan, USA - KBS C5-4 metaG | ecosystem: Host-associated > Plants > Roots > Rhizosphere > Soil | place: Michigan, USA... | reverse complement strand
CAACCCGGACAATCCCCTGATCAACCGGGCTATTCAAGCGCAGTTTGCGCCCGGATCGACATTTAAACCCCTGGTCGCGATGGCTGGCCTGGAAAGCGGGGCCGTTGATGAGAATTTCAGCGTGCGCTGCGGGGGCGGCGGCACATTCTACGGCCGTTACTTCAAGTGTTGGGAAAAGCGCGGGCATGGCGGCGTAAATATGCACGCCGGTATTGTCCACTCCTGCGACGTTTATTTTTACACCATCGGCAACAAGATCGGGATCGACGGCATCGCGGAATACGCCGAGCAGGCCGGTATCGGCAAAAAGACCGGTATCGATCTCCCCGGCGAAGCCGAAGGATTGATGCCATCCTCCAAGTGGAAGCTCCGAACCCAGCGAGAAAAATGGTATGCGGGTGAAACCATTTCCGTCGCCATCGGACAGGGAGCGGTGACGGTCACTCCGATTCAGCTCGCCAGCGCCATCGGCGGAATGGCCAACGGCGGCGTGTGGTTCAAGCCTCATCTGGTGAAAATGGCTGCGGCGCCGGATGCGGCGCGAAAAGAAAACTGGAATCTCGATAACATTGCCAAAGTCGTGTCCGGGATGTATGGCGTCGTGAACGAAGGGGGAACCGGCGGTTCTGCGGCAATCCCCGGAATCACCGTGTCCGGCAAGACCGGCAGCGCCCAGCGCGTCTCCAACGATTTCAAGAAGTCAGGCAAGGCTGACGCCGACGACAAAGATAATGGCTGGTTCGTTGCATTCGCCCCGCGCGAGAATCCCGAGATCGTGCTGGCCGTGCTTCTTGAAGGCGGCGAGCACGGCGCCTTGGCTGCACCCACCGCACGCGATGTCATCAAAGCCTATTTCGACAAGAAGACCCGCTTGTCGAAGCTCACGCAGCCCACCTTGGCCCTCATCCGCCATCCCGGCAAATAAAATACAGAGGGCGGCTTCCGCCCTTTCACCTACTCTGGTTTACCTATTTTGGTTCTAATGTCTCCACCGGCTTTCCCACCGCTAAGACATGCAGATGGAATTTCGTTGCTCCCGCTCTCCAAAGTAACCGCAGCTTCCCCTAGAACGGCATAGAACAGTCCTCTCGGCGTCTTTATGCTCCGGTACTTTCGCCCACCTCCTTAGGTGTTTTGTCCTAGTGTCAAATGTTCACTTTTATCAAACAATTGAAGGTGGAGCAGTACATCGGAGGCAGACTATGCTACGAAAGATCCAAAGCAGCATCGCAATTAAACGACGCGGTGCCGGGAACCAGGGTAGGGAGCGCGGTTTTGTGCTCATCACCATGGCAATTACAGTCATTGCTCTGGTGGGTGTCCTCGGCATGGCTGTCGATATTGGAAGAATGTTCATCGCCAAGAATGAGACGCAGGCATACTGCGACTCCGCGGCACTCGCGGCAGCGCTGGCGCTCGATGGGACCACCGGAGGAATCGCTAACGCCAAGACCGCGGTCACCAATTCCACCAACACCTGGAATCTCGATACCACCAAAGTCAGCAGTCCCACAGTCACGTTCGCGACCGCTCTGGCGGGACCCTGGGACACCAATCCGAATCCCGCGACGGGGTACATCTATGCGCGGGTTTCCGCGACCGTGCCACTGTCGATGTACTTCCTCCCGGTAATCGTGAATCAAAATTCACAGAACGTGACTTCCTCGGCGACCGCGGGTCAAATTGCCATTACCTCGTTCCCTCAAGGTCTCTCGCCGTATACTGCCGTCAGCACGGTCAACACGCCACCGAACTTTGGACTAGTCGTCGGGCAGTCCTACGACATCCAGTGGCCTGCGGTTTCAAACGGAGCCAACTGCGACCCACTCAACGTAGCGAAAATCGATAACTGCTTCATCAAGCCGCCGTGTCACGACGATACGTTTGCATCCAAGCAAGCGGTGCTCAATAACTGGGCCTCCGCTAATAGCGGCTATTGGGGAGCAAGCTCCAATAGCACGATCGAGCAAGAAATTGTTGATCTCAATAATCAGACTACTCCGGTGGCCGTCGGCGACAATATTATGCCTGTCCTCACGAATGGGGACAAGCAGTCCCAGGCCGGATATCTCGATGAACGCGTGAACCAGGACGTAAACCTAACCGACAACGTCCCCGGTGTCCCGAACGGGTCAAACGTGTATCCGGCAGGCACGTACTTTGGCGACCTTCACAATGGCCGGCGGCTGCTTCCCGTGCCCATCGTGGATCCAACCGACCCGACTCACACAACCGTGCTCGGATTTGGACAGTTCCTGCTTCAATCCAACGGGAAAAGCGATTATTACAAGAAAGCCACCAACGGCAACGATCCCTACTGCGCCGTATATGCGGGCTCCTGGGACATTGGGAGCATCAGTTCTGGAGCCGGGGGATCTACGGGTGCGACGCGGGTCAAACTAGTCCAATGAAACACTGGGTTCACAAAGCTTTCCCGCTCCTGCGTAATCGCAAGGGCAGTGTCATGGTGGAGTTCGCTATTGGTGCGGGTGTAATGCTCGCGGCATTTACTGGGACGTTTCAGTTCGGCTACACCTTTCTCCAGTACAACAATCTGGAAAATGCGGTTGCCCGGGGCGCCCGCTACGCTTCGCTGGTTCCTTACGATTCACCCACCGACAAGCCTTCCGCGGCATTTAAGACCGCTGTTCAGAACATGGTGTTGTACGGGACGCCGACCGCGGGCGCAACGCCGGTGCTGCCGGGTCTGACAGCAGCCAACGTCAACGTGGTCCCCAATTTTGGGACACTCGGAATCCCTCTCACCATGACGGTCTCGATCAGCGGCTACACCATAGATTCGATCTTTGCGAAATCCGCGCTTACCAACAAGCCTCAGGTTATGTTTGCCTACCAAGGGATCTGGTCGCCAATATGATGAAACCTACGACACATAGGAGCATTTCCCGCCGCCGGAGCAGCAAGGGCGCGGTGCTTGTGGAGATGGCGCTGATCTACCTCGTCTTTGCGTGCCTGCTCATCGGGGCGTTCGATTTCGGGCAGTTCCTATTCGTTCATCAGGCATTAGTGGAACGGGCCCGTTATGCGGCGCGCTGGGGCGCGATCAACGATCCGACGAATACTGCCTCCATCAAGAATATGGTTCGCTACTTCCAGGCGGCGGATCCACCTGCGGGAACAGCCTCCTACTTTAACCTGACCGACGCAAACATAACGGTCGCGAATAATGGCTCTGGAACGGACCAGAATCGCCTGGACCTCACCATCTCGGGCTATTCGTTTACCGTATTGTCCCCTTATATCGGCGGTAATTTGCCTGGGATCCCGGTTACGATTTCTGTTCCGTTGGGTCTCTACAATTAGCCTTCATCAGGAATCCCTAGCCCCGTGGGCGGCGGCCGCGGGGTTACACTGTAGATTCAAGCATGGCCCGTTACCGCTCATTCCGCGATTTGGACTGGTCGCTCCTCGCCATTACCCTGATTATCTGCGGACTGGGGATCCTCCAGATCTACTCCGCCACCCAAAATACGAAATGGTCTGACGCGTGGTGGAAGCAAGCTGTCTGGGTCCTGGTGGCCATCGGGATCATGTGGGTGGCCTCGTCCATCGACTATCACACGCTGCTGGGGCAGGTTCCCATCCTCTACGGACTCTCGATCGTCGCGCTCCTAGCGACCTTTGCAGTCGGGAAGATCGTCTTCGGCTCCCGCCGCTGGATCCGCGTTCCTGGCGTGGGGTTCAACTTTCAGATCTCGGAATTCGTTAAACTAGTGATAATATTTCTGGTAGCACGCTACCTCTCGGAGCTGAAACGCGACGAGGTGGGACTGCGTGACCTGTTGAAACTAGGAGTATTAGTCGGAATTCCGACGGCGCTGGTGATGGCTCAGCCAGACCTGGGCACGTCCCTGACGTACCTGCCGGTTCTGGGCGTCGGGATTCTGTTGGCAGGCATTCGATGGCATTATCTGGCGGCAATAGCCGTGGCGGGCGGGCTGACGATCACCGTCGGTTATCACTTTCTGCAGGATTATCAGAAAGCGCGGCTGATTTCGTTCGTCGATCCCTCCCAGGATCCGAAGGGACGCGGCTATCAAGTGATCCAGTCCAAGATCGCGGTCGGGGACGGCGGCCTGTGGGGCCGAGGCGTCACGCACGGCACCCAAACTCAGGGCGGGTTCCTGCCGGTTCCGCACACCGATTTCATTTTCTCGGCCTTTGCCGAGGAACACGGGTTCGTAGTTGTAGTCGTAGTGCTCGGGCTTTATTTCTTATTGCTGATGCAGATCGTGCAGAATGCTCAAATGGCTCCGGATCGCGCAGGTATGTATATCTGCATGGGCGTGGCGACCATGTTGTTGTTTCATTTGCTGATCAATGTGGGCATGGTAGTTGGCAATATGCCAGTGACGGGGATTCCCTTGCCGCTGATGAGTTACGGCGGCTCGAATCTGTTTTCGATTTTTATGATGCTAGGGCTGGTAAACAATGTCCGGCTCCGGCGGTTTACGAGTTGAGTTTGGTTATAGCGCACAGCCGGGGCGCCCTTTGGGCCGTGGCGTTGTTCGCGATTAGATTAATGTACGGACCTGCGTGTTGTGTAGGCGTGGGGACGGAAGGCGTCTTTCGGTAGAAGATTTTAAGAGCTTTCGGGAATTGCGATGGGGTTGTTGCAATGCCCCTTTTTCCGGCAGCTTTGTTTGGGTTGGTCGAGTCGGGAGTGTTCGAGTTCGGACTCCACTTCGTGTGACGAGACAGCCGCATACTCCGAATCGCCTCAGTACTGTCCCGCCCTTAGCCGGGTCGTGTAGCACCCCGCGGAAAAGCCGCGGGAGGGAGGCTGAGGATGAGCAAAGAACTGGTGATTTCGTCCAATCGGCACGAAACCAGAGTGGCACTGCTCGAAGACGATCAGTTGGTGGAGGTTTACTTCCAGCGAGCCAACGAATACTCGCTCGCCGGGAGTATCCACAAGGGCCGCGTGACCCGCGTGCTGCCAGGCATGCAGTCGGCCTTCGTCGATCTGGGCCTGGAGCGCGATACGTTCCTGTACGTATCGGATTTCCTCGAAGAAGAGCATGAGGATATCGATCGTGTCACCGGCGACGAACGCCCTCCTCGCGAGAGCCGCGAGAACAATCGCGATCGAGATCGGGATAGAGACCGCGATCGGGAGCGAGACCACCGTCGTCCCGCGATGCGTCCTCCGCAGGAACCCCCGGCTGCCGTTTCGACCACAAGCCTCCCGGCTCCCGAAGCTCCCGTGTCCGAGATCGAGCCTCCCGCTGCTGCACCAGAAGCGTCCGGGACATTGCCCGCCCAAGATCGCGCGGGGGACCGGCCAGCCGACCGGGGATCCGAGGACCGCGACAGGCGAGGACGCCGCTCACGCCGCCGCCGCAATCGCGGACGAGGATTCCCAGAGTCGAAATACGCCGAGGTCGGGCCCGCCGTTGCACCCGTCTCCGCCGAGCCTGTGGAGACCGAGCCCGCCGTTACTGCCCCTTCAAGTCAGGGGCAATCTCGAGCCGAAACTCCGCTGATTCTGCCGGGAGAATCTCTGGCCAAGTATCGGGGCGGCCCGCAGACAGCGCCGGTCGAACACTTTGCAAGGCCGGAATCGGTGCCACCGCCGCTGCCGATTCAAGAAGAATTGAACGCGGAAGAGCTGGACGTTCAGATAGAACAGAAGGTATTCGAGGAGCCGATTCACTATCCGCCTGAGAACGCGCTTCCCGACGCTCCCGCGCACTCGGCTCCGGATGGCTCGCTCTCTTCCGATGCTGTTCCAGTGGAACCCCCGCCGTTGCCGCTTCTGTCAGAAGAAGCCGTCAGCGCGCAGGAAGCGGAAGACTTGGAAGACGCCGCCCAGTCCGGCCCCATAACCGCGCCCATGCTCGACGAGGACGAAGACCTCGATATCCAGGCGATGATCCTGGGCGAAGCCACCGCGGAAGATAGCGACGATGAAGAAACCGTTCCCGCCGATATGGAGGCCGATCTCGAAGGCGAGCCAGATGCTCCTGCCGCTGGTTTAGCCGGAGAAGCCGGCGCCACGACTGAGCCGGTCAGTGGTACCGCGGAAGTTCGCGAACGTGGCGGGCGCTTTCCGCATCGCGTGTCCCGCCGTAATCGCCGCCGTGGCGGCCGCGGTGGGGACCGGCCCGACAATCGCGGTCCTCGGGAGCAAGGTCCGCGTGAACAAAGCACCGCGGAACAAGCCGCGCGTCCCCCGCGTGAACAGGGTCCCGAACAACGGGAACGAGGTCCCCGTCCCGAAGGCGACCGGCCTCACGGACGCGAGCGTATTCTATCCGCGCAAGTGCAGCAGATTTCGATCGCCGACCTGCTCAAAGAAGGCCAGGAGATCATCGTCCAGATCGCCAAGGAGCCCCTGGGCCAGAAGGGTGCGCGCATTACCTCGCATATCGCTCTGCCGGGACGGTTTGTGGTTTACATGCCGACGCTCGAGCACATGGGCGTCTCCCGCAAAATCGCCAGCGACGAAGAGCGCTTCCGGCTGAAACGCATTCTGCAAGGCAAGCGTCCCGGTCCCATTGGCGGATTCATCACCCGCACCGCAGCCGAGGGCCGCAGCGAAGAAGAGATCGCGGGGGACATGGAGTTCCTCTATAACCTGTGGGCCGACATTCGCAATAAGGCCGAAAAGAAGCCTGCACCGGCACTGCTGCATCACGACCTCGACATCGTACAGCGTATCCTGCGCGACCAGCTGGGCGACAGCTTCAAGGCCATCTGGATCGACAACGAAGAAGCCTATGAAAGCGTTCTCCGCTTCGTCGAGCGCTTCCAGCCCGCGCTTGTCGGCAAAGTGAAGATGTACACGCGCGAGGCGCCCATCTTCGACGCCTTTGGCGTGACCAACGAGCTCGAAAAGGCCCTGCGTCCCAAGGTGTGGCTCAAGTCCGGCGGCTATATCGTGATCAACCAGACTGAAGCGCTAGTGGCGATCGACGTCAACACCGGCAAATTCGTGGGCAAATCCAATCGCCTGGAAGATACCATCGTCAAAACCAATACCGAGGCGATCAAGGAAATCGTCCGGCAGGTTCGCCTGCGCGACTTGGGCGGCATCATCGTCATCGACTTCATCGACATGGACGAACGCAAGAACCGCCAAAAAGTGATGCAGGCGCTCGAAGAAGCCATGCGTGCGGATCGGGCTCCTTACAAGATTCTTCAGTTCAATGACTTCGGGCTGGTGGCGATCACCCGTAAGCGCGTGAAGCAGTCACTCGAGCGAACCCTGTGCTCGCCTTGCCCCCACTGCGATGGAGCTGGTTACATCAAGAGCGTCCAGACGGTCGTCAGCGAGATCCTGGCGGAGGCCCGCAAGATGGCATCGAGCGTTGAAGGTAAAGAAGTTGTTTTGCGCGTTCACGCCGATGTAGCCAAAGTGCTGAAATCGCATCAAAATAAGTATCTGGAAGAACTGGAAGAGGTGCTGCGGCGTCCCGTGCTCATTAAGAGCGACTCGCAATTGCACCACGAGAAGTTCGATCTGGCTTAAATGAAAACAGGAGGAAGACATGTCTTTGCGCATTAACGACGTAGCTCCCGATTTTACGGCCGAAACTACCCAGGGCCCGATCAAGTTTCACGAATGGATTGGAGACGGCTGGGCCATTCTGTTTTCGCACCCCAAAGACTTTACTCCCGTATGCACAACCGAGCTAGGCTACATGGCAGGGCTCGAGCCTGACTTTAAGAAGCGCAATACCAAGATCATCGGGCTCAGCGTCGATCCCGTCGACAGTCATGGCAAATGGGCCGCCGATATCGAAGAGACGCAGGGCCACAAAGTAAACTATCCGATGATCGGCGATCCGCAGTTAAAGATCGCCAAGCTCTACGACATGCTTCCGGCCGATGCTGGCGAGACGTCAGACGGCCGCACGCCAGCCAACAATGCCACGGTGCGCACGGTATATGTGATCGGGCCGGATAAGAAGATCAAGCTGATGCTGGCCTATCCCATGAGTACCGGGCGCAATTTCGACGAAATCGTGCGCGCCCTGGACTCGATGCAGCTCACCAGCAAAATGGGCGTATCGACGCCGGTGAACTGGAAACCCGGCGAAGACGTAGTTGTTCCCTCGGCGTGGCCGGACGACGAGGCCAAGAAGAAGTTCCCTGGGGGCTGGAAGACCCTGAAGCCCTACTTGCGGCTGGGGTCGCTGCCGAAGTAACGCGCGAAGTCATCCCCCTTCGCGTAGTAGGCGCTGTGGGGCCCAATTGTGGTCACTCGTCTACCAATCGCGGTTACTCCGTAGAAGGTTTACTTTCGTTTTTGCTGCCGTGAGCGTTCACGAATCATACAATCCAACGGTATCCCGGTAGTATTATGGAGAACGTCATCGCGGAACGACACAGGGATAGCTCATCACCTGAGTCGAAAGTCGAATAATACGGATGCTTGTTGCAAATGCCAAAGCTGCTGCCCGGGCCGCCCTTGAGTTCGTCAACGCGTATAGCAACGAATCAAGAGCTGCATTAGCTGTAGCTCGATTAGAGCGACGAACTCCGCAAACGATGCCTTTCCCCGCTCGCCGGCATCTGGACGCCGCCGTCGCATGGATCGCCAGAGCCCAGGACGTTAGTAATACCGGTGGGGTCGCTTGGGGTTATCGAACGCGGCGTCCGGTCCGCACGACGTACCCCATGGGGTGGATCGGCCCGTATCCGGAGACGACGGGTTACATTATCCCGACGATGCTCCGCTATGCGGACGTAACGGGGGATAAAGACCCGCTTGAAAGAGCCCGGCGCATGACGGAATGGGAGATGTCTATTCAACTGGCGGATGGCGGGATCCAGGGAGGGATCTACGGCTCACAGCCGGTGGCATCCAGCACCTTCGTTACGGGACAGGTTCTATTTGGATTCGTCTCAGCGTTCGAGCGCTTCCACGATGAGCGCATACGGACGGCGGCAATCCGCGCGGGAGACTGGCTCCTCGAGTGTCTAGATGAGACCGGCCGGTTCGTTCGGGGGCACTCTCATTTCTGCGAACCAGGGGCAAAGGCATACGAAGCTCGCACAGGCCTTGCGCTTGCGGAACTCGGGGATCTGGTGCGCGAGCAAAAGTATCGCGATGCCGCCTCAAATACAGCAGATTACGCGTTGAGCACACAACAGCCGAATGGCTGGTTCGCGGAAAACGACCTCGATTTTCACGATCAGCCGCTCACTCATACTATCGGATACGTTCTGGAGGGATTGCACGGAATTGGCATCCGCCTCGGCCGGCAGGACTGTATAGATGCGGTCGAGCGAACGTTGCGTGCGATTCTGCCGTTGATTCAATCGAATGGGTACTTGCCAGGCCGGCTCCGCAAGGACTGGACGCCGGCCGTAGACTTTGTGTGCCTTACGGGATCGTCCCAGATCGCCGGTGTATTCCTGCGCATGTATCTGCAAACCGGAAAACGCGAATACTTCCAGGCAGGCCGCAACCTTCTGGGATTCGTATGCTTCACCCAGGAACTGACGCCTAATATCCCTGGCGTCGACGGCGGGATTCGAGGCTCCTATCCGTTTGGGGGCCAATACGGGCAATGGTGCGTCCTGAACTGGGCGACTAAATTCTTTGCGGATTCCGTGGCGGACTATCTTGTGGCTGAGGACAAGGCCAGGCGCAGCGAACGTTCTTTCGCCGCACCATGAATAGTGATCAAATGCTGGCAGAATTCGTTCGTGGCGATCGCGACCACGAGGAGCTGCTGAACCGACTCGGGGAGGCGAACCCGTTCTGCACAGTAGAATACGCGAAAGCGATGCAGGCCCTCGGACGGGAGGTCTGGATCGTCGGGCTCCAGTCGAAACCATCCATATGGGACGCAGCGCTCGGTTGCATCAGGAAGGGTAGGCTGTCGGTAGAACTCGAGTTCCCCTCCTCGCCGGCGATCGCGCGGGACCTCCGCTTCTGGGAAGTTGTGGACCGCTTGTGCGAACGGGCCGGAGTTACGGATCTCATCGCGGACAGTTTCGGCTCGACACCATTTGAACTCCCAACACTGCGGGGGGAGCTTTCGCGAAACATGCGACAAGAGTTTGTACTGCGGTTGACGGACGCCGATCTGCCGTCGCTGCTTGGCTCCAATCACAAACGAAATGTGAAGAAAGCCCAGAAGGCTGGAGTGACGATCCGGCGCACCCGCGAAAGGCCGGAGTGGCTATCCGATCATACGGCCTTAATGAGCCACTCCGCTGCGAGGCGGACCGCACGGGGCGAGTCGGTTTCCATGAGCACGGATAGCATATCCTACCGCGCGCTCATGGAGAACGGAGCCGCTGAGTTATTTCAGGCGGTTTCAGGAACGAATGTGCTCTCGTCGGTTCTCGTGTTGCTTTCGCCGCGCACTGGGTACTATCACTCGGCGGGCAGCAGTCCGGACGGCATGGAAATGGGTGCATCACACTTCCTGATGCATGGAATCACCAGAATTCTCAAGGACGAATGCCGGGAGACGTTCAACCTGGGCGGTGCCGCGGAAGGCTCTTCGCTCGCCAGATTCAAACTCGGCTTTGGTCCGGAGAGGCTCGTACTGCCGGCGGCGGCTTGTTACGTCGGCCCGACATGGCGACGCAACATCATTACCCTGATCGAGCTCGCCAGGAAGAGTTCCCGGAAATTCCGCCGGTCGACGCTGGACAGCGAACCTCGGGACACGCATGGGAGCACATGAGACCCGCCCTCTTGTTGGGAGATGAGCCTCGCATCGTGGTTCCGGTAGCCCGCTCTCTATGGCGGCGAGGAATACCCGTGTCGGTCGCCACACTCGAAACGGACTCGCCGCCTCTCCAATCACGAGCGATAGAGCGATTTCACCGGCTGATGGTTGAAGGCCAGGCCGAGAGCCCAATCGATCGCTTGCTGAGGATCATTGACACCGAGGGGGCGGACTGGCTCCTGCCGACCAGCGACTCGAGTCTGCTTTTTGTGGCGGATCACTACGCCCAGTTGAGCCCGTCGATCAAGCTGGCATGCCCGGATGCCCAGACCATCCTGACGGTTCTAGACAAAAACCGCACCATTGATGCTGCTATCCGCTGCGGCATTGAGGTCCCCCGTACTCACAGAATCGAATCGCTTGCCCACCTTCACCAGGAACGCGGGAGCTTGCGGTTCCCCTTAATCGCGAAGCCAGCCCACAAGCAGGCGGTGGTATCCTTCAAGCTCCGGTACTACCGCGAATGGGTCGAACTCGAGCGGGAGTTCCTGCTGGACTCCGATTTCGGCCGGAAGTACATACTCCAGGAATACGAACCCGGTGAGGGGGTTGGCATCGAAGTTCTAATGGCGGGTGGTTGCCCAAAGATTCTGTTCGCTCACCGGCGAATCCAGGAGTATCCCAGCACCGGCGGCGTAAGCGTGGTAGCAAGAAGTGAGGAGTTGTACCCGGAACTGGTGGAGAAATCCATCACACTACTGCGTGAAATCGGTTGGGAAGGACTGGCTATGGTGGAGTACCGGTATGACCGTGATTCCAGACGTGCCACGCTGATGGAAGTAAATGGGCGCGTCTGGGGCTCCATCGGCCTATCGGCCGCGGCCGGAATTGACTATCCATTTGCCGCCTGGCAGCTGGCACACGGACAGGATGTGCCGCAAGCCAATTACCAGCCCGGAGTCCGAGCCCGATGGACCGCCGGCGTCATGCTGCGCCTTTACGATCTGTTCGTGAACCCTCGCACCGACGGAATGCCGAGGCCATCCACTTTTCGAGAGTTCTTCCTGGCGGTGAAGGTCTTCTTTCCAGGCACGCGCGACATGCTCTGGGCTTGGGACGACCCGCGACCCGCGATATCCGAACTGTTATCGACCGGAAAGCGGCTGGCCCGTCAACCGGTGAAGGCGCTCATTAGCAGCGTCCTGCCGAAAACGATCGTCTCCTTTCTGCGGATATGGCGTTCGCTGGAGAAGGGAACCAAAGAAATCTACGCGCGGCGTCAACTCCGCCGGATAGCTGTGACCAATCGGCCGCGATTGCCCGTGAAGGTCCAGTTGGTCTTGTGCGTCTGCCACGGGAACATCATTCGCAGCCCCTTCGCCTCGGCGCTGTTGGCACGGGCAGGTTTTCGATCTGTGTCTGCTGGTTTGAACGCGCAGCCGGGCCGCGGAGCGGACGCGCGAGCGATTCGCATCGCTAGGGAGTTCGGCGTCTCCCTTGCAGACCACATGGCCAGCCCTCTGACCACCGCGATGATCGATGACGCCGACGTGATTTTCGTCATGGACGGAGTCAACGAAGCGCGACTCCTGCGCCGCTTCCCGCAAGCATGCCAAAAAACCCTGCTGCTAGGCAGTTTCGCGCCGCAGCGGCAGGTTGCGGACGAGATACCTGATCCATACAATGAAGACGACAACGCCCTCCTCCGCTGTTATGAGGTAATCTCCGGCTGCGTGACGCAGGTTTCGACTAGCCTTAGCTTGGCAGAGAACCGCGGGAAGGTTAGCAGAACGTAATGATCAAGCGGTTGAAGGGGCTCGCGGCGCGCATAGCGGACACACGGTTGGTGCGCAGTCTGGTTGTACACCTCATATATCCGACTATCGTCCGATGTTTGCTACAGGAGGTGCAGCCGGACAAGGATTCTCCATCCGGATTGGCCGAAGCCTTTGGGTGGAAGGCGCATGCCCTTCTGGTGAAGAACGAGGAACTCGCCGACGGGAAAAACTGCTGTGCCGGAGCGTCCGAATCGACGAGCGAAAGCAGGGGGCGCCTACTTGATGTCGTGCTGGAAAGCGCGGCGTCCGTACCAGGGGATGTCTTCGAATTCGGTGTGGCATCGGGAGACTCCTTCCTCACATTCCTGGACCGATGCCCGGATCGCCAGGTTTACGGTTTCGATTCGTGGGAGGGACTCCCGGAGAAGTGGTGGACCCGGCCAAAAGGGGCCTTCAAGGCGACGCCACCGGAGTTTAAGAATCCAAATGGACATCTGATCAAGGGCTGGTATAACGAGTCGGCGCCCCGTTTCTTCGACGATTGGCACGGTCACATCGCCATTTTGCACATTGACTGCGACCTTTACTCATCTACGGCGACGGTCTTTCAGCACGCGATTCGATATTGCCGGGCAGGTACGGTCGTCTTGTTCGATGAGTACTGGAATTACCCAAAGTTTGCAGAGCATGAATGGCTGGCATGGCGGAGGACACGCGCCGCGTTCTCCATTAAAGCGGAATGTATCGGCTACGACGGGCGTCGGGCTGCGTTCCGAATCCGTGAGATCGCTTCCCCTATCTTTCGGGCGAATGCGGATCGTAGGGCAGAACCGACCACCGTGTAACCGTCAGGTCGTCTGCTGCCAATGTCGCTGGAGCTGATGCGCGTCGTGGTCGGCGCGTGTTCTCGATCGGACGCGCCGCGATTCCGCGCTATGTTGGTGTCAAAACCGCCTGTATGGTTACGCGATTCAGGGTCTCGCTTGCTTAGCCCGTGATCAGAGAATTTGGCGCATTAATATGAAAGCTCTGGAGGGAAGGCTGGCCTTAGCCCAATCGGTTCGGTCCGCCTGATTCATCCTCGCT
>Ga0105240_10009797_pt1 | contig 13524 bp, 15 predicted proteins | sample KBSC54metaG_FD_80426 | JGI IMG/M metagenome (GOLD analysis project Ga0105240, IMG submission 80426) | Corn rhizosphere microbial communities from Kellogg Biological Station, Michigan, USA - KBS C5-4 metaG | ecosystem: Host-associated > Plants > Roots > Rhizosphere > Soil | place: Michigan, USA... | reverse complement strand
GACAGGCGAAAGCGCCTATCGTGCTTCGAAACGAATGGTCCGGAATCCCGAGGCCCAAAGGCGAAGAACACCGCAGCGTGGGGGCGTGCTTCGTCGCAGGTTTGTGGCTGCGCTGCTGCGCGACGCGAGTCTGGCGGAGGCCGGGGAATTCGCTAATGCGGTGGCGGCGTTCAGCGTTCAGAGCCTGGGCGGCGTCGTGGACGTGCAGCCCTACTCGGATGTCGAGTCGTGGATGCGGATGGTGAAGCAGCGGAAGTGACGGTGACCGGCTCGTGCGGTGCGGCGTCGGCAGGCGGCAGCGCCTATGGTACGCGGGCGGAATTTGGCAGACGAAAGCGACGGGTGAAAGAGCCTGCCACACGCGGACGGCGCTATCTCTGCGCGACCATGCTGGTGACCTTGCCCTCGCGCATTTCGACCTGGATTGCGCCTTCGCGGTGGACGTATGACAGGGTCTTGGTCAGCGGACTGGTCGTAATTTCCAGCGTCGCCGGACCGAACTTGCGGAGAAGTTCGTCATACGGAATGCCCGATTCGATCTTGCGGGGGTCATCGTAGTGAACGTCGGGCACAACCACCGGTGGTGCCGCGACGCGAGCCGTCACAACCGGGCCACTGGGCCGCACCGCGGGACTACTTACGCCCTTCTTCAGGGTCTTCTCCAAGCCGCGTGCGATTCCGCCGACGCTCTTTCCGAGGCCGCTCACCGGTGCGGTCGAAGTGGCGGCGCGCCCCGCGCCGAGAGCGTTCTCCACCATCGCTTGGGCCGAGGCTATGCCCTGGCACGCACAAAAGATCGCCGCTGCCGCGCAAATTACCGGAATCCGCTTCATTGAATTGACTCCCATCAGCCATGTTGCGGCCGGAAACCCGTGGATTCAATGCTCTAAAAGGTTAGCGCGGGTGGCGGCGCGCCGGCTCGTCCGTCTCAGGTTCCGTGATCACCCCGTAATACCGCGCCATCCAATAAGGCAACAGGTAGTCGATCCCGGCCGTCTCCACAATGCCCGACCCTCCGCCCGACAATTGATACGGATCGAGTTGCCAGACGAAATCCGAGGGCGGCCGCTCCGCCACGGGCAGTGGATTGCACGCTTCGTTGACGTTCCCGCAGGTCGCGACCTTGCCCTGCCAGTCCACGAAAACGTCGGTACGCGGCCGCGCCAGCCAGTCCTGCAAAGCGGCGCGCGTGTCGGTGTCGCGTCCGATATTCGGGCCATGGAGCGCCCGGTCGATCATGTTGAAAAACGCATTGTGATGGCCGATCGTGGCCGCGCGCACGGCCGCGTAGCCCGTTTCGTAATACCCGAGCGCGGCCGAGGCTCCCTGGAGCCGGATCAGGTTGTACAGATTGATGAAGTCCAGGTTGAACTTGAAGTACGAACTCTGATTATTCGCCGCATCGAAAGCCAGGGGCGTGGCGCTGGCCGAGGCGAGCGTGCCCGCTTGGCGGCCATAATCGCTACCGAAGGCCTGCAGATTGACATGCTGGCCCACCTGCAGGAATGTGAGTTCCTGATCGGGACGAAGCAGAAAGGTCGTGCTGACCGACAGGTTGGGCATGATCACGTTCCACAGATTGGTCTGCAGATTATTGATCATGCGCGTCGCGAGCGACGAGATCGAGGCGCGGATGGCGATATCGCTCACCAGATCGTAGGCCGTGCCGAGCCCGAAGAAAACGCCGCTATACTGATCGCGCGAAGTGTTGCCGATCCAGATCCACGGCTTGCCGTTCACGGTCGCATGAAAGACGCCATTGCTCGCCTCCTGGCTGGAAATGGAGGCAGCGTAGGGCGAATCGGCAGGGACCGCGCAGCGCGCCAGGACATCCGTGCCGGTGATATTCACCAGCAGCGTCAGACCGTCCAGGGCGGACCGTAGGTTGGCGAGCGCCGCCGGGCTGCCGGTCACTTTGTAGCGGAAGGCCTCGGCGGCCAGATAGTGGCCGGTCCAAAGCGCCGAATCGCCGCAGCGAGTGTAGTCCTTAATGGTAGTCGTGCCGGGTTGGGTGAAGATCGGATTCAGCACGGTGCCGTAGGGAATGTGGCGCGCCTGCAGTGTGGCATCGATGGCCATGGCATCCGATTCGGCGGAATAAAGTGAAGACGCAACGAGAAAAAACAGCAGAAGGGCCCGGGCATACATAACGCTGATCCCATTGTAAGATTTTTCTTGACCACCTTATGTAGCAATGATACATATATAGCAGATGCCTGACCTCAGCTACGTTTCCGCTTTGGTTCTCCACGCCATCGCCAGCGGCCAGGGATACGGTTTCCAGATCATGGAAGCCGCCGGCCTTCCCAGCGGCACGGTCTATCCGGCGCTGCGCAAACTGGAGAAGGCCAACCTCATCCGTTCGCAGTGGGAACCGGCCGCCGTGGCTCATGCCGAGCAGCGGCCGCCACGCCGTTATTATCAGGTCACCGGTGACGCGGAAGTCGCGCTGGCGACTGCCGGCCGGAAGTACCGGCTGCCTGAATTTGCGCGCAAGGATTGATATGCGGGTGCCGTTCGAGTCGCGCGCGCTGCTTTCCGTGGCCTCGGCCCTGGCGCCGCCGGCTCTGCGCGAAGACTGGCGGCGCGAATGGGACGCCGAAATCTGGTGGTGGATGGGCAGTCGCACCGGTGGACGGCTCCAATTGGCGGCGCACTGCTCGGGCGCGCTCAGCGATGCCGCCTACCTGAGATACACGCAAACGGATCTCCCCGGTTCGATAGCTGGCGTCCGAAGATCGCCGGCCACTTGCCTGGCCGCCCTTGGAGTGTTGATCGCGGCCGTCGTGGCCGGCAGCGGTCTGAGTGAGACCCGGCGCGTGTTGCGCGGAGAGCCGTTTGGGGGCCGGCGAATCGTCGTCTTGTCTCAGTCGTTGCCCTTTATGGGCGCGCACTATGGCGTGTCCCTCGGGAAGCTCGCCGATTGGAATGCGCGCGCCCAGTCGATCGATGGCGCGGCGTTGTTCGTGAACCGGCTCGGAGTCGTTTACGTTGGAGCGAAGTTCTTCGAAATACTCGGCACGAAACCGGCGTGGGGAACGCTGTCGGGAAACGGCGTCGTGATCAGCTACCCGGCATGGCGGAAGCGATTTCGCGGCGCGCCCGCGGCACTGAAAGATGCCGGAGTCATCGGCGTACTGCCGCATGACTTCTGGTTTCTGGGCGAGCGAGCTGACGTTTGGATGCTCTCCGTGCCCGCGGATCTGAAACAAGCTTCGGCCGTCGCCACGCTGAAGCCCGGATTTTCGCCTGCCCAGGCGCGGAACGAATTGCGCGAACTGGCGGCGCAGGTCCGGCCTGTGAGCAGCGGGACGGCCGTGATTGTCGAGCCGATTGTCAGGCTTTCTGCGCGCCCGTTCACCACCTTGGGATTACCGTGGCTGGCGTTGGTTGTGGGCGTCTGCGTGGCATCCGCGGCGGTATACCGCCGGACTCCGCGGTACGCCGCATACCTGGCGTTCAAATCGGCTTTGGCCTTGACGCTCGTGCTGGTGGCCACCATCGAGTTCGGCAGTTCCTGGATGACGATCAACAGCGGCGAAACGAATCTGGCCGCGGGCGTGGCATCGCTCTGGATCTTCCTGGCGGGACCCGCCGCCGCTCTTTACTGGTGCTGGCGCGATCAGGCCGTGCGATGCCGCATTTGTCTGCACCGGTTGGTTATGCCAGTCACTTTCGGCGAAGGCGCGCGCATCCTGTTGGAACGCGCCGGAACCGAGCTCATGTGTCCCAACGGGCACGGCACGCTAATTACCGGCGATGGCGCCGATCCAGCGTCGCAATGGGAACCAATGGACGGCTCCTGGCGCGAACTGTTCGTCAACAAATAAAGAACGGACCAACTTGCGATGGCTTACATCTGGAACGATCTCCGTGTGTCTCTACGAAGCCTGAGGCGCGGCCGGGCCTTTGCCGCGGCGTCGCTGACCGCCATCGCGCTGGCCACGGGCGCCAACACCGCCGTGTTCAGCCTGGTGTATTCTGTGATTCTTCGACCGCTGCCCTTCCCCAGCCGGACCGCCTGGTGTCCGTGACCCAACTCTATCCTTCGTTCAAGGAAACGGTCGTCACCGCGCCGATGTACTTCGACTGGCTGGGACAAAACGTAGCCAGGCTGGCTGCCTACAGCATCGGCCAGTACACTTTGACGGGCGGCGACCTAGCCGAAAGTGTCGCAGCCGGCCGGGTCTCGCACCAGTTCTTTTCTATTCTCGGCGTGAATCCAGAGGCGGGCCGGACGTTCACAGCCGCCGAGGATCGTCCGAATTCCGAAAACGTGGTCGTGGTCAGCCGCGCCTTCTGGAACGACCGGCCGCGCCGCGATTCGATTCAGTTGGACGGCCGCGCCTACCGGGTAATCGGCGAAATGCCGGCGTCGTTCGACTTTCCACCCGGCGCGAGACTCTGGGTGCCATTGGCGCTTGATTCCGACGCGTCACGTGCGGGCGGGCCGGTGGAACTCGTGCGCGTCATCGCCCGGCTGCACAACGGAGTCGACACTCGCAGCCTGAGCGCCGCGCTCGCCGGGATCTCCGCCCGGGCACAAGGTTTCAGCGCGGGTGGCACGCCCGTGGTGGTCCCGCTGCGCATCTGGATGACAGGCAAAACGCGCCAGGTCTGGCTGGTTCTCATCGGCGTGGTCGGCTTCGTTCTGCTCATTGCGTGCGCCAATGTGGCCGGCCTGTTGATCGCGCGTTCCGCCGCCCGTCGCCGCGAAACGAGCATTCGCATCGCCCTCGGTGCTCCGGCGGGCCGCCTGATCCAGCAGTCGTTTGTCGAATCGCTGGTGCTTGCCGCAATCGGTTCGGCGATCGGGCTGGCGCTCGCGGCGGCCTTGGTCCGTGGCCTCGTGCCCCTGATTCCCGACGCCATGCTGGCCGGACGGCCTGTCCACATCGACTCGCCGGTGTTCCTGTTCACGGCGGGAACCGCGGTACTCGTCGCGCTACTCTTCGGCATCGCGCCGGCCGCCCGGATCGAGATTCGCGGCGCGCTGGTGGTGGCGGAAGTGGCGATGAGTTTCGCGCTACTGACGGCCGCCGCTCTGATGGCGCGCAGTTTCGGCGCCGTCACCGCGGTGGATCCGGGGTTCCGCGCCGATCACGTCCTGACGCTCTCCGTCACGCTGCCCGCCTCCTCGTATTCCGCACCGGCTAGCCAGTTTCAATTTTTCTCCGAGGCTCTGGACCGTCTGGCCGCGCTGCCCGGCGTGCGAGACGCCGCGCTCGCTTCGGCCATCCCGTTCTCGGCGGCCAACCCCGGCTTTGCCGTCGCCAGCGTGGAGGGCGAACCCGCCTGGGACACCACGGACGTACTGCGCCATCGTGTGGAAACGGTCTTCATCAGCCCGCGCTACTTCGCCGCGCTTCGCACTCCACTGATCGAAGGCCGCGATCTTGGCCCAGCCGACGACCAGGCCGCCATCGTCAACCAGGCCTTCGCCCGCCGCTTCTTTGCCGTCGGCCCGGCAACCGGCCATCGCATCAAAATGGGACCCGTCGAGTCTCCCGCGCCGTGGCTCACGGTTGTAGGTGTGGCCCGCGACTCGAAGCGTAGTGCACTGGAAGAAGATGCGGCGCCCGCCGTGTTTCGGCCTTACCGCCAGCGTGCGAACCTGCGATCCGCCGGTTTCATTCTGCGGACCTCAAGCGATCCCGCAGCGTTTTCCGAAGCCGCCCGCCGGACGCTTGCCAGCCTCGACGGCGCCGTTGCGGCGTCGGATATCGAAGCTCTCGATCACCGGCTACAGCGTGCCATGGCGTCGCAGAAACTGCGCTCGGTCGCCTCGCTGTTGCTCGCGGTGCTGGCGCTCGGTATGGTGATCACGGGACTGTATGGCGTCCTGTCGTACCTGGTGATCCAGCGCGCGTCCGAAATCGGCGTGCGCATGGCGATCGGCGCCGGTCCGCGCCAGATATTCGAACTGGTGCTGCGCCGGGGCGTGCTGCTGGCCCTCGCCGGGATCGCCGCGGGACTGCCGCTATCGCTGTTCGCTTCCGCATCGCTGCGCGGATTGCTTTTCGGCGTCGCACCCACCGATCCGCTGACGCTAGGTATCGCATCGGTCCTGATGCTCGCCGTGGCGCTCGCTGCTTCCGTAGTCCCGGCCTTCCGCGCTACTCGAACCGATCCCATCCGCTGCTTGCGGCAGGAGTGACTCACCTATGAAACCAACGCTGACGCTTTGTCTATTGCTGACCGCGTCCCTTTGGGGACAGGACAAGAAGCCCGACTTTTCCGGCCGCTGGAGTCTGAACGCGGCCAAAACCGATTACGGCCGTTTGGCCAAACCGAAAGCCTACGTCGAGGTGATCGAACAGAAGGAGCCGTCGCTGATCGTCAATGCGACCAGCGAAGACCAGCGCGGCGAATCCAAAACGTTCCTCAAAATGACCACCGACGATCGCGATTGCATCAACGAGGTCAATGGCAACGAGTTCCACTCGAAGTCCCATTGGGAAGGTCCGAAGCTCGTGACCACCGTGACGGGTGATCGCGGGCTGTCGCTGGTAGAGGTTCGCAGCCTGTCCGCGGACGGCAAGACGCAGACCATCGAAACGTATATGGGGCAGCGGTCGGGAACGCCGGCCATGGTGCGGGTGGAAGACCGTCGGTAAAAACAAAACGGCCTCCCCGAACTGCGGGAGGCCGTCTGCGATGCTGAAACCAGACTAGGTGGTGGCGCGCTTCGCCGTCATCTTCTGGGTCATCGGCGTGCCATCCTGGCCGGGACGAGTGGTTTCGAGTTCGAGGGTGTCACCGTTGAGGGTACCCTTGTAGGTCGATACCATTTCCTGGCCGCCCATCTGCGACTTCACGGAGAAGGTCACGTTGTTGCCGTCCACCTTACCCTCGGTGATTTCCGAAACCATCGGATCGCCACCACGGCCGGGGCGGGAGATGTTGCCGGTCAACTTCGAGCCATCCACCTTAAAGGTGAACGTCGTCACGCGAGGAGCCCCGCCGTTCCGGCCGGGTTGCTCGGCAGTCCACTTACCGCTGATGTCGGCAGCCATAGCGCCGAAAACCGCGACAAGCATAATCGTCAGTACAAAAAGCAGCTTTTTGGTCATAGTGCAAGGTTAGGCGTTTAAGATAGGCTGGATGTTACCGGTAAGCAGCAGTGGGACCCAAATTCACAGCCCCACTGCCCTGTTGGAAGAGTTTTTGAAGCAGGTGTCCGACTACGTCGTGGCTTTCTTTGCCGTCACTTTGGTGGTCTGGGGATCGCCACCGCGGCCGGGACGAGTGATTTCCAGGTCGATTGTGTCACCCTTCACGGTGCCTTTGTACGTGATCGTGATGGGGTCGCCGCCGCCGCGTCCCGGCTGTTCGGTGGTGAAGGTGATCGTATCACCATCCACTTTACCGTTCTTGATCTCCGCTACCTGCGGATCACCGCCGCGGCCCGGACGGCTCGTATTCCCGGTGAGACTGCCACCGGAGGCTTTCAGGGTGAGGGTTACCGTTACGGGAGGGGGAGGAGTGCCACCGCCGCCACCGCCGCGGCCACCGAATCCAGCTTGTTCATAGGTCCACTTGCCTGTGGGGTCTGCCGCCAGGGCGACGAAGGCCAGGGCAAGTGCGAGTGTACATACAATCAGCAGCTTTTTGGTCATAGCGCAATTGTAGGCGTCATCCGCGATCAGGATGTTACCTGCCCGGCGCCCTTAGGCTATCTTTTGGCCAGTCGGTCCGCCACGCACCCGGCTTCCGCCAAGGTAAAATCATTGTATTGCCTGAAATCCTGGTCACAGTGGTGATCCCGACCCTGGCTGCCGATTCCAGGCTTCGGGATTGCATGGTAGCCTTGGCGAAACAATCGCGCCGCGACTTCGAAGTCGTGGTGGTGGATAATAGCGGAAGATCTCTTGCCCGAAATAGCGGCACGGCCCCCAGCGCGCAAATCATTGAATGCACGACAAATACGGGATTTGGCGCGGCTGTAAATCGTGGCATCGAGGCATCCCGCGCGACTTTTCTGGCCGTGCTGAATGACGACGCCGCCCCCCACCCGGGCTGGTTGGATGCCCTGGTCCACGCCCTGGAAGTTCGGCCCGATGCGGGAATGTGCGCTTCGCAGGTCCGCTTGTTTGGCGAACCCGGGCTGGATTCGGCCGGCATGCTGATCGCTCGCGACGGCAGCAGCAAGCAACGCGGTCATGGCCGGCTGCCGCAGGATTTTCCCGTTGCCGAGGAAACTCTGTTTCCCAGCGGTTCGGCCGCCCTTTACCGCCGCGCCATGCTGGACCAGATCGGCGGTTTCGACGACCAGTTCTTCCTTTATTGCGAGGACACCGATCTCGGATTGCGCGCCCGCTGGGCCGGCTGGAAATGCCTGTACGAGCCCCGGGCCGTAGTCGAGCACCACTATTCGCACTCGGCCGGACGCGCCTCGCCGGTGAAGGCCTACTACGTGGAGCGCAACCGACTGTTCGTCTTGCTCAAGAATTTTCCGACGCCCATGCTGCTGGCGGCTCCTTTCGTCTCGGCGAGTCGCTATTTCTGGCACGTCTGGTACGGATTGCAGGGTCGTGGCAGCGCCGCCCGCTTCCGCACGGAAGGGAATGCCGGGATTCGGATGCTCTGGTATGTCCTGCGTGCCCACTTCGCCGCGCTGTTCCGCGTCCCGCACCTGTTGCGCCAGCGCAAACAGATTCGCAGTCAGGCGCGCATCACCCCAGCCGTATTCCGCCATCTGATCGACAGCCATTCCATTAGCGTCAGGAGGATCGCGGCACTTTGATACGCACCAATGGACCCGATTCGCTGCTGGTGATCGTGCCCGCACTCAATGAGGAAGGGGCGATCGCGGGCGTTGTGGACTCGATCCACAAGCATGTGCCCGGAGCTCCCGTACTGGTGATCGACGACTGCTCGAGCGACCACACCTCCGCACGAGCGCGCGAGGCGGGGGCCGACGTCCTCTCGCTGCCGCATCATCTGGGGCTCGGGGGCGCCGTTCAGGCCGGATACAAACTGGCGTACGAGCTAGGTTTCGACTACGTCATCCGTGTCGACGGCGACGGACAGCACGACCCGCGCGATATCCCGCGGGTGTTCGACAAGCTGAAGGAGTCGGGTTGCGAGATGGTGATCGGGTCGCGATTCGCCGAGCCGACGGGTTCCGATACCAGCGTTGTGCGCCGCCTCGGGATCCGTTTTTTCCGTGCCGTGCTGCGGCCGATTCTCGGCAAGCCGGTCCACGACCCCACGTCCGGTTTTGTAGGCGTCAACCGGACCGCGCTGGATGTGTTTGCCGGCAGCTTCCCGCTGGAGTATCCCGAAATCGAAGCACTCGTCGTGCTGCAGCGCCGCCGCTTTCGTTTCGAAGAGATCCCTTGCAAGATGCGGCCGCGCCGTACCGGCAGGTCGTCCATCACCGCGGTCAAGTCGCTTTACTACATCATTCACGTGCTTCTCGGCGTGTTCGTCAACGTGTTGAAATTCGAGCGGCGTCTGCACCGCACCGCACCGCCGGAAGAGGGAGGGTAAATGGATCGCCTGCTGAATGTCACGACGGTGATGAGCATCGTCCTGTTGATCATGGTGCTGGCATCGGTGCGGCGCGCGCACATCCGCGTGGAATACTCGGTGACTTGGCTGGTGGCCGCCGGAGCCATGCTGGTGCTCTCCCGCGCGCGTCCCGTTCTGGATCTGTTTCGCCGGCTCACCGGACTGCCCGATACGCCCCTTACGCTTTTTCTGCTGGCAGCCGGAGTCTTCCTGATGATGTTTTTCCGTTTCTCGGTGATTATTTCGCATCTGCGGGACGACAATATCGCGTTGGCCCAGCGAGTGGCGATTCTCGAATACCATATTCAGAGTCTTAGGAATCATGAAAGTTAAGCCCCAGGTTCAAAAGCCGGAGAAGCCGCAGGTTGTGGATGCCCAACCGGCGCGCTGGCCGTTCTTGCTCGGCGCCGCCGTTGCCGTGATTCTCGTGTTCTGGGCGTACGGACCCGCGCTGCACGGCGAGTTTCTGTTCGACGACACCGCTCTCTCGTTTTCGCTGCCGAATGCCGCCGCTCCCCTGTCGGCCTGGTTGAGAAACGTCCGGCCCGTCCTGCAATTCAGTTACTGGATCAATTCGCAGCTCTCTGGCGACGATCCTTTTACCTATCACGTGGTGAACCTGCTGATTCACCTGATCGCGACGGGGCTGATCTTTTTGATCGTGCGCCGCCTGGTGGAAATGGCCGGTCTTGACAAGACGCGCCGCGAACTGCTGGCCGGAATCGCCGCCGCGATCTTTCTGCTGCACCCGGTGCAAACCGAGGCGGTGGCATACCTGGCGGGCCGCAGCGAGGCTCTCAGCACCATGTTCGCCATGGCCGCCTTCGCGATATTCCTCTATCGGCGTAAAACGGTGGTCACGTGGGTGGTCGTTGTCGAGGTGCTGGCCTTCACCGGATTGGCGCTGCTTTCGAAAGAGCAGACGATCGCCTTGCCGGTGCTTCTCGTGTTGACCGACTTCTGGTTCAATCCAGGCTTTTCGCTGAAAGGCGTCCTGCGCAACTGGAAGCTGTACGCCCCCATGGTGGTCGCGGGAGTGGCCGCGGTTGTCTATTATTCGAGTCTCATTTTCGGTTCGAAGACCGCCGGCTTCGGCCTGAAGGATTTTCGCTGGTATCAGTATTTCTTCACCGAATGGCGCGCGCTTTTCGTTTACATCCGCGAGTTCATCGTGCCGGTCAATTTGACCGCCGATTGGGATTTTCCCATCTCGCACACTCCCTTCGAGCACGGGGCCATCTTCGGCCTGATCGGGCTGCTGGCACTGGTCGGCGCGGCCTGGTTTTTCCGCCGTCGTTTTCCGCTGGCCTGCTACGGTTTTTTCGCGTACCTGGTGCTGATGGCGCCCACTTCGTCGATCCTGCCGATTCAGGATCCGATCGCAGAACGCCGCCTCTACTTCTCAATGCTCGGGCTTCTGCTCATCGTGGTCGATCTGGTGAGCCGGATCAAGCTTCCGCGCACGCAACTCGCTTACGCGGCCGGGGCCGTCGTGCTCGTGGCCGCCTTCGCCACACATGCGCGTGCCGCCGTTTGGACCGATCCCATGGCGCTGTGGCAGGACACCATCCAGAAATCGCCCAACAAGCTGCGCGCCCGCTTCCAGTTGGCCTTCGCGTATTTCGCGCGCCACGATTATCCTACAGCCATTCAGAAATTCACCGAAGCCGCGCAAGCCGGCCCGCCGCGTTCCGACCTGCTGATCGATTGGGGCCTGGCCTACAACGAAATGCACGAGACCGACAAGGCGCTGGAGAAACTGCGCGAGGCAGCCGCGCTCGAGCCAACTGCTCACGTCTTTTCGCAGATCGGAGAAGTCTGCGGATCGGCCGCCCGGTGGCCGGAAGCTCTCGACGCGCTCAACCGGGCCGAGGCGCTCGATCCGGGCTATTCGTATACGTTCTTTTACCGCGGCCTTGTGTACTTCAATCTCAAGCAGTGCGATAAGGCGGTAGCCGATTACCAGCGCGCCGCGCGGCTCGAACCGGCGATTCCCGAAGTGCCGGTCGCGCTCCGCCAAGCCGCGGCCTGCGCCAACGCCGCGCACTGACATGCGTCCCCTGCGCATCGGCGTGAACGCGCTGTACCTCATCCCGGGCGGCGTCGGGGGAACGGAAATCTACCTGCGCGGACTGCTGACGGCGCTCTCCGAAATCGATCCGCTGAATCGGTATTTCGTGTTCACGAATCGCGAGACCGGTCCCGACCTGGTGCCCAAGCGGCCTAATTTCGAACACCGGCCGCAGGGCGTGCGGGCTGTCTCGCGGCCTGCGCGCATTCTGTGGGAGCAGACGGCGCTACCTCTCGCCGCCGCGCGGCTCAATCTGGACGTAATGTTCAACCCCGGCTTTACCGCGCCGCTGCTGTGTCCTTGTCCTCAGGTGACGGTCTTCCACGACCTGCAGCACAAACGCCACCCTGAGTATTTCCGCTGGTTCGACCTGCCGTTCTGGAATTTCTTCCTCTTCTGGTCGGCGAAGATTTCGAGCATCGTGCTGGCCGATTCGGACGCGACTGCCGCCGACTTGCAGCGCTTCTACGGCTTGACGGAGCGGAAGGTCAGGGTCGCCAGACTGGGTGTGGATCCGGCGTTCTTCCCTCTGGCTGCCCGCCGGCATCCCGAGCGGTTCCTGCTATCGGCCTCCACGCTGCATCCGCACAAGAATCTCGATGGGCTGCTGCGAGCCTTCGCCGAATTCCGCAAGACGCATCCCGAGTTCCGGCTGGTGGTCTGCGGCATTCATGGCTTCTCCACCGGGCCGCTGCAGGAACTGCGGGCATCACTGGGACTTAGTGAGGCGGTGGAATTTCCGGGATGGATCCCGCGCCAGGATTTGCATGACCTGTACGCCCGCGCCTGGGCATTCATTTACCCCAGCAAGTTCGAAGGCTTCGGGTTGCCCGTGCCGGAAGCAATGGCTGCGGGAATTCCGACGGCCTGTTCGAATATCCAGCCGCTCGCTGGGATCGCCGGGGACGCTGCGCTGCAATTCGATCCTCTCGACGTCAGCGCCATCACTCAAGCGATGTTGCGCATCGTGGACGACGAAGCATTACGCGCCAGACTAGCTGACGCCGGTCCCCGCCGCGCGTCACAATTCACTTGGCGCGCGACAGCCGAAGCCACGCTGGAAGCGATCAAATCGGCCACTGCGTGAACACAGATGAACACAGATCTGTGTTCATCTGTGGCCGATGATTTGTTCGAACGCCTGCTCTACCTGCTCTTTCGTCCAATCGGTGCTGACGAACAACTCCTGGCGCGCGCCGGCGCTCAAGGCGATTGCTTTCCACCCGTTCTGCACGGGGACTGTCACCCGCACCTTCACCTTGCCTCTGGCATCGCGGACGGGACGAATCACGCCGGGGATCACCGACCGTATTTCCGCATTCTTCGCCAGCAGTTCTTCCAGAACTTCGCGCAATCCGTCGATGATGCTGTGTTCGATCTTCAGCCGGTCTTTGGCCGTGCGCAGCCTCATTGGCGCCACCCCTGGCCGCCCAACAGCGGCACGAAACTGCAGAGTGTCGCGACGCTGCTTTCAATCCGGCCGTTCCGCTTCGTCACCGCCCGCAATTCCTGATCCTGTTTCGCACCCACGGGAATGACCAGCCGACCCGGGTCGTCGAGTTGTTGCAGGAGGCTGGAAGGAATCTCCGGGGCGCCCGCCGCCACGGAGATGGCCTGGTATGGCGCCAGATCCGGATAGCCCCAGGATCCGTCACCCAGAATTACCATCACATTCTTCCCGAAGCCGGTGTGCCGAAGATTTTCGCGCGCAATTTGCGCCAGCTCCGGAACCAGTTCGACGCTGATCACTTCCGCCGCCAGTTCACCGAGCACCGCCGCAGCATAGCCGCTGCCGGTTCCGACTTCGAGCACCCGTTCATGGCCGGCGAGTCCGAGCACCTGCGCCATCAGGGCCGTCATGAAGGGTTGCGAGATGGTCTGCCCGTAGCCGATCTGGATGGGACCATCCCAATAGGCGGCTTCGCGATCGCGCGCGG
>Ga0105240_10009795_pt1 | contig 13525 bp, 11 predicted proteins | sample KBSC54metaG_FD_80426 | JGI IMG/M metagenome (GOLD analysis project Ga0105240, IMG submission 80426) | Corn rhizosphere microbial communities from Kellogg Biological Station, Michigan, USA - KBS C5-4 metaG | ecosystem: Host-associated > Plants > Roots > Rhizosphere > Soil | place: Michigan, USA... | reverse complement strand
GGGATGTTAAAGTCGTGCCGGACGGTGGCGAGCCACCATTTCCCGGATACCATCGAATGATAGAAGCGCTGAATCGATATCTGGCGCTGGTTCATCAGGATGATGGAGAAATTCTCCGGATCATGCCAAGGGTTGTGAAGGCGGGTGATGCGTACCCGGACATTGCGCTTCTTGAAAAGCGTCTACGATTGGTCGGAGATCTCCCACCGCAGGCGGGATCGGCGTCCACTCAGCCGGTTTATCAAGGCAGCGTGGTTGAGGCAGTGAAGCGTTTCCAGGCGCGCCACGGCCTGGAGGCCAGCGGCCGTATCGATGCGCAAACACTGAAGCAACTCAACACGCCCATGAGTCGTCGCGTCGTTCAGTTGCAGCTGACCTTAGAACGCTGGCGGTGGATGCCCCATCAATTTAGCCGGCCACCTATCGTGGTCAATATCCCGGAATTTCGGCTGCACGCAGTGAACGAGGCATATCAATCGAGCCTATTGATGAACGTGGTGGTGGGTAAAACGTTTCGACATAAGACACCCGTGTTTGCCAATCAGATCAAGTCAGTCATCTTCAGGCCGTATTGGAACGTGCCGCTCTCGATTACGCGGGCAGAGATTTTGCGCCATATTGAGAAGGACCCGTCGTATCTCGCAAAGAATTCGTACGAAGTTGTCGATCAACGCGGAAATATAGTCAGCGAAGGCAACGCAACGCCAAAGTTGATGGGAGAACTGCAATCGGGGAAATGGAGTGTGCGCCAAAAGCCCGGATCGGAGAATGCCCTGGGGCTTGTGAAGTTCGAATTTCCGAATCCGTACGACGTATACATGCACGGCACCCCGGCACAGAACCTATTTGCGCGCCAGCGTCGGGATTTCAGCCATGGGTGCATACGTGTCGAGGATCCGGTGGCCCTGGCGGCATGGGTATTGCGGGATCAACCGGAATGGACTACGGAAAGAATTCTAGAGGCGATGAATGGGGACGAGACGCTGAAAGTGAATCTCAAAAATCCCATCCCCGTTTTAATTCTTTATGGCACAGCGATCGTACTCGAAAACGGCAAGGTTCAATTTTTCGATGACATATATGGATATGATGCGGACCTGGAACGCACGCTAGGCGGCGGCCGTTCCGATGCGAACTAAAGCCAGCGCCGGAATCTCGCCGAATGTTACCAGCGGCGAACTCGACCAACGTCGACGTGTACGAATTGGGAAGCGGGGTAGAAACCGACGCCGCCACGGTGCAGGGATAGGGCGGCATTTCGCAGCTTAGCCGTTGGAACGCCCGGCATACGAATATCAATTGCTTCACCTTCCATATGCAAGCTGTGCACGGCAACACCCGAAAGTGGACTGCGAGTGCGCAAGAATTCGTTGCTCCACGGCGTGCGATAACCACAAACGATATCGATTTCCGCTCCAGGTTTGCCAAGCGACTCGCTTAAATCGTGAAGCAGGTCGAATAATCTCTCATCCAGTTGGCGAACGGCGCCGGTGCGGTGATCTCGTAGAAACCGATCGAGGCGATTGACCGCGTCGGGAATGTACACGTCGCCTCTGCGATAAACGACATCGATTCGCTCGTTGGTATGCGTATGGAACAGGCGCAAACGGTACTCGCGAAGGGAAACTTCCGCGGCGTTTGCGGTTGAGGCCTGAAATGAGGCCAGAAGCAATCCGGATGCCAGCAACAAGAGTGAACAGCTCCGCAGGGCACGTTTGGGAGTTAGCATGGTTACCTCTCTGATGCCGCCCAGCCTCGGAATAGTTGTTCCGCGTTGTGCCGGGAAACACGTCAATGTGTGACCTATGTCACCGTCAAGCGCTGAGTAAACGCCCATAAATGGTACGTAATGCAGGGGCCAATTGCCAGGCAAAGGTAAGCTGAACCGCCTGAATCGTAAGCGGATTCGAAGAGGGAAGGGAGATACGAAAATGAAACTATTTAGAGTTTTGACGGCGATCACGGGTCTGATAGTGATGGCCCTCTTGTTTACGCCGTGGCTGCACGCAGAAAACGATGTTTGGAATAAGAAGACGACCCTGACATTCAGTCAGCCATTTGAAATTCCTGGCGGGCAGGTTCTTCCGGCCGGGACTTACGTATTTAAGCTTCTGGATTCTTCGACGGATCGAAACATTGTGCAGATCTTTAACGAAGACCAGACGCACGTTTATGCAACCATTCTTGCGATTCCGAATTACCGCCTACATGCTCCAGAAAATACCATTATGAATTTTGAGGAGCGACCCGCGGGTTCGCCGGTTGCAATCAAAGCCTGGTTTCATCCAGGCGACACGCTGGGTCATGAATTCGTTTATCCGAAGCAACGAGCGATAGAGTTGGCGAAGGCCGCGAACGAGCCCGTTCCATTTACAGCGTCTGAACTTACCGCTGAAGCGCCGGTGGCGACGCTGGAAAAAGCGCCTATCAGGGCGGAAGAACCCAGTGGAGAAGAACTGCCGATCGCCAGAGCCTTTACGGCAATTCCGGAAGCTGCGGCCCTGCCGCAAACGGCTAGCTCTTTGCCGCTGGTCGGCTTAATCGGTTTACTGTCCATTTCGGCTGCGTTTGTTCTCTTGCTGGTCACAAAGAGAATTACCTAGCAGGAAATTGCCTGGAGGAGGAGCCAAAGGGCCTGCCCATTTACAGAGGTTCCAGTATCAAGGGCAATTTCAGGGACCTGGGCGGGTCCTTTGGTGAATTCCAGCAGCGGAGTTACAGAAATGTCCAAGCTCTCCAGTTCGCCTCCAACCGCCGGTGGCATCACGTTACTGCTGGCTTGCACGATCCTGCTCATCGCCGTCTCAACAATCGCGCCGCTTGCCTCCTGGTCGAACGCCGGGTCCCATGAGCGCCCAACTCAATCCAATCAATTTGAAATCAAGTCGAATGTGAACGTTGTTTTGCTGCAAGTGACGGTACGAGACCGCGAGAATAATCTTGTCGGCAGCCTCAATCAACAGAACTTTCGTATTTATGAAGATGGCGCTTTGCAGCAAATGGAAACTTTCAGCCACGAAGATATTCCGATCACCGCTGGACTGGTCGTCGACGATAGCGGAAGCATGCAAACCAAGCGTCCCGAAGTGATCACCGCGGCGATGGCCTTTGTGCGATCCAGCAATCCGCAAGATGAAATGTTCGTGGTAAATTTTAACGATCGACCCACGTTTGGCCTTCCGCGGAACGTGGCATTTACCGATCAACCCAGCCAATTGCAACTGGCTTTATCCGGAGTTGAGGCCACGGGCAGGACGGCACTTTACGATGCGATCTACGACGCCATAGATCGCCTGGGACAGGGATCGCATGATAAGAAAGCGCTCATTGTTGTCAGTGATGGCGGAGATAACGCGAGCAGGCACACGCTGTCAGATACTCTTTCCGCCGCGATAAAATCTGACGCAACAATATATACCATTGGAATTTTTGACGAGGATGACCGTGACAAGAATCCGCAGGTGTTGACCAAACTCGCCAGGGCTGCCGGTGGCAACGTCTTTTTGCCCGGATCTCTCATGGAAGTTCGAAAGATTTGCGAAAACATCGCCGTTGAGATTCGGAATCAATACACGCTGACCTACGTTTCGTCGAACAGAAAACTGGATGGATCGTTCCGCAGCGTCAAGATAAAGGTGGATGCGCCGGATCGTGGGCACCTGATCGTTCGCGCGCGCCCAGGCTACTACGCACCTGCAAGCTCCGATTCCAGGCTGGGGGTGGGAGCCCAAACCCATGCGAGTGCGAATTAACCCGCAGATAGGTTGTCGAGGCAGGCGCCTGTGGCTCCTGCATTGCTGCCAATATGTGCTATTCACAATAGGCGGCCTTGCGCTCGCCTATTATGGATTCGTCGCGATCGGTACAGGTTTCTACCAGGCACAGCTGACGAAGCAGTTCGAGCGAGATCTGGTTAACGTCCCAGTCGCTTTTCCCTCAAGCGAGCGTCCGAGTACTCTGCTGGATACCGGCACGCCGCTGATGAGGGCGACTCCGTCGAATCCCAGTGGCGAAGTTTTGTCGAGGCGCTCGGGTGTGGTGCTTGGCCAAATCGAGATCAGGAAGATTGGCCTCGCGGCCATGATCCTGGAAGGGACCGACAATCAAACATTGCGTCATGCGGTCGGACATTTGAGGGATACGGCCTTACCAGGGCAGCGGGGAAATGTCGCCATTGCGGGCCACCGCGATACATTTTTTCGAGGATTGCGCAATATCACCCAGAGCGATGAAATCACCTTGACGACACTGCATGGCTCATTTCACTACGTTGTCGATTTTTCTGAAATCGTGGGACCGGAACAAACGAGTGTACTGGCTCCTTCTAATGACTCCATCCTGACCCTGGTGACTTGCTACCCGTTTTCCTATATCGGACCCGCACCGAAACGCCTGGTCGTTCGCGCGCACCTGTCGGAATAAGCTCAAAATCTCCGCTGATCAAAATCGTGGTAATTGGATGTATTCGGAAAACTGCAACTTCAGCTAACAAATAATGGTAAAAGACCCTATGCGCCTTCGTGGCTGTTTCCAACTTCTTTTTCTCTACGATGTGGCGGAAGCCATCGATTTTGAGTTGCTGCCGGGATTGCTCGGAAGCCGGGGCGGTCCGGTGGAGCGTCCCTTTCCGCGACGCACTCCTCAATACGTGCGCTTCGAGCATATTCCCATCGTTGAACCGGCCGAACCTTTGATCATCGACGGCACTACTACGAGCTGTTCGGTCAAGTATTACGGGTTTGGAGTCATGTCCGTACAGGTCGAGGTGCCTTTTGACGGCGATTGGGAATTCCTGATAACGCAGAATTCGCGTTGGATGGACGCTGCGGACGTCAGCACACACGTTCAGCAACTTGCCAGACAGCACCTGACGAGGGTGCAGCCCGCCATAACCCGATCCAATGCGGACTGGCTGCAAGAGATTTATCTGGTCACGCAAATTCATGAAATTGACGATGGCCATGGCAGCCCGCCGACTGCCTCGGAGTTGCTGGCCTCTTACGGCCAGGAAATTGTCCAAGTGGTGCGCGGGGAAACCGAGCCGCTGGCGTCGAAAGCGTGTGAAGAAACTCTCAAGGCCAGCCTGTCCTATTACACTCGTGACCTGGTGGTCGTGGGATCGTATGCCGCCGTTGTGTTCGACTCCGCTGAAGGCGCCGCCGCCGCGTCTCAGGTGCTGGAGTTCGCGAAGATGCAACTTCTGGAATTTCGTTATTACGACCGGCTGATGACCCGGGTTCTGGCCGATTTCTATGACACTTTGGAGCGCAAAAGAAATATTCTGCTGTCGCGCTGGAGCCTGCCGCGCGACGCGCAACGCTTCAACACAGTACGCCTGGATGTTATGGAATTGACGGAGCGCATCGATAACGCGATTAAATTTGTCAGCGATATTTATTACGCGCGAATTTACCAGCTGGCGGCGACGCGAGTCGGCGTTCCCGATTACCGCGTTCTGGTCGAGGAAAAACTGAACACCGCAGGGGATCTATACGATTTTATGGTCGACCAGTTCAATGAATCCCGGTCCTTTTTTCTGGAAGTCTGTATAGCGATTCTGACGGTGCTCGACGTAATTTTCTGGCTGCGGTTGAAATAAGCGGCTCATCCTTGGATTTTTATGAGTTCGGGTAATTCGGCTGCCAGCTACCCGGCGGCTGCGCTCCGCACGATCTGTACGGAGCAGTCAGCGTGGTGGGCAACAAACTCGGCGACACTTCCCAGCAGGAAACGCTGTACACCGCTGGTGCCATGCGAACCGATCAAAATCAGATCGGCGGGCCACGCTTTGGCGGCATCAAGGATCACTTCGCGAACGTCACCTTGCTCCACGTCGGTGGTTACCCGGAATCCCATCGCAGTCAAAGATTGCGCAATTTCTTTCACCCATTTTTCGGCCTGTTCCAGTCGGTCATCCAGTTCCGGACCGTAATCGACGGCCATTTCCGGAGGCGCAAAATAGATCATGGGCGCCACCGCATTCAGAATGCGAACTTCCGTGTCTTTCGCGCTGAATTGCGCGGCCAGCGCCCGCAGCGTGGATTGCGACGATGTAGGATCCCCCACCCCAACCAGAATCTTCATGGCTGCTCCTTTAAGCGCGCATGCTTAGGGCTCTGCATGCCCGGAAAACTCAGCCCACTTGTGAAAATGAGTCAACCGCATACCTTCCGGGGGCCAGTGGGGAGTGGCGTGCTCGGTAGTGACCGACAACAACAATCCATCGCTTGACGTCCAGATCCAAAAGGTTGGATAGGTCGGAACTTTCAAAGAAAATTTGTACGCCTGCCAGTCTCGATCGGCAATTTTGATGTGTTCGACCCCGGCATATTGGAGTTCGCCGGAGCGGACCACGGGATATACCGCATTATTCGGGCTGCTTTCCTGCACGGACAGAAGCTGTATGGCATTCGGGCGGTGCAAATCCCGCTCCGCTTGCCGGGTAAGGCTGCTCAACGAAAACGGCGAAACCGGCCAGAGAAAACCGTAAGGCGAATGCATAGGAGTGTGCAAATCGACGTGTCGCGCGGCGCTCGACTCGGCGGAGAAACAGTGCAGTTCCTTAGCTAGAAACTCGCAGGTTGTCGGTCCAGGATCGCGCCGCCAGGGTAGTTTCGCGTATTCGGTGATGCGGAGAATCGTCAAGTCTCGCGAAAGCTGCACGACGAACCGCTCGGAATGCGTGACATAACGCGGAGATTCGAACTCCCGGTGACCTTCGACTTCGTACAGTCCTGTACCGCTTCGCCAAAGCGTCCAGGACTCATGGAAGTTATAAATTTCTTCGCCTGGAGGCCCCACCGCACCCGCGTTGGCTTCTTCGTAAATTTCATATTCGCCGTCGGCAACCTTGATGCGACCCGGCGGGGACGCCCGCGACGTAGATGCTAATTGCGAAAGTGAGGGATGCGATTCATTACTCTGAGCAGCATGTAGCGGTTGCTGCGTCCGAAGTGCCAAGCCGCAAAAAATGAGAAGGGTGGCGCAAACCTGCGGAAACAGTTTTCGGCAGGCGTTGCGGGTGCAGGCGTTTGAGTGGGGCAAGTGTCTCACAGGCCGATGCCTAGAGTAACGCTGTCAGCGTTTGAAGCATAGTGTCTTCCGCTAAAGCAACAAGATCCATACCTGATCGAAATTCACGAGTTGCTTGTGCTAACTTCTCCGTCAGCGTAGCTTCGGTCAAAGGCCAGGACGCTTGCCCTTGAGATCTCCTTGTGGGGAAGCGAATCGAACAAAGTTCGTGCGGCCGATTATTCCTGCTCAGTTACGCTGCGCCGAACTTCGGTTTTGAACAGTGCCGGCTGCTGCAAAGTGATCGCCGAACCACTTTGTGGCGAGTTCGGCGACTCGGGCGAGCGTGCCCGGCTCCTCAAATAAATGGCTGGCGCCTGGAACAATGACGAGCTTCTTTTCCTGACAGTGCAGCTCGGCCAAGGCCCCTTGATTCAGTGCGATCACCACCGGATCATCGCCTCCCACAATCAGCAGCGTGGGCGCGCGGACCGTGCCAAGGGCATTGCCGGCGAGGTCCGGTCTGCCTCCGCGCGATACGACGGCTGTGATCTTGCCCGGAAGCAGGGTTTCCGCAACCAATGCAGCGGCCGCGCCTGTGCTCGCGCCGAAATATCCAAGCATCAATCCGGCGGTTTCCGCATTCCTCATGGCCCATCGAGTCGCGCCAACCAGGCGTTTCGCCAATAGCGGAATATGGAATCGTAGTTGCATCGTTTTCTGGTCAATGGCCTCTTCTTCGGAAGTGAGCAGATCGAATAACAATGTCGCTATTCCATGAGCCTGCAGCTCTCCGGCGACAAATCGATTCCGCGCACTTAGTCGACTACTACCGCTTCCGTGGGCGAAGAGAACAATTCCCTTGGCAACCGGTGGTAAGCCCAACGTCCCTTGCAGCGTCGCCTTGATCAGTTCGATGGAAACATCAAACTCGCCGATCCTGCGTCTTTTCATTTGAGCGGAAGCCACGATTGAACTCCCTTCGCCCAGGCGCTCCTCTATGCGGCACTTCTTGATTTCCTCGGCATCGCCTGGGCTAACAGCTCCGTTACGACTTCGTCGGAGACCTGCGAAAAGTCTTCGTAATATTGACCAATGGCGTAAAACGATCTGGGCATGTAGACACACACGAGATCATCGACTTTGGCCTGGAGACGGTGACAAGTTGAAACCGGCGCTACCGGGACAGCTACGATTAAATGCGACGGATTCATCTGGCGTACAGCGTTGATCGCCACCTGCATGCTGGACCCGGTGGCAATACCGTCATCCACCACGATTACGGTTCTACCGCTTGCGTCGAAGGGGGGCCGCGCGCCACGGTAGGCCCGTTCGCGACGCTTCAACTCTTTTTCCTCGGTTTCAGTGATTCGTTCCAGATTCCGTTTTGAAATTCCGACAGCTTCCACAATTTCCGCATCCAGAAATCGCAGACCACCACTGGCAATCGCCCCAAACCCAAGTTCTTCCTGGCCGGGAACGCCGAGTTTGCGAACGATCAATACGTCCAGGGGAGCATGCAATTGCTTGGCTACCTCAAACGCCACCGGTACGCCCCCGCGCGGAATTCCCAGAACCAGCAAATCAGTTGTACTGGAATATTTCGACAAACAGCCCGCCAATTCGCGACCTGCCTCGGCTCGATTGCGAAACATCATAGCCATTTCTCCTTCGACATATGTTTGTCCAGTGCGGGGAATATGGCGGTGACACTGGTCACATCACATCGTGATAGCCGCTGCTGAATCGGGGATTTCTCTGATTCTTTTGGACCATTCGTTCGGGCCGGGAAGATATCGGGGCAGCCTGAAAAGCGGCAACTGCCCGCGGCCAAGAAGTTGCCCGAAGGGGATCGCTCCCTGCTAGCCGATAAACTCCAGAGACGGAGATTAAGGCGCCGGCTCTAACTATCGTGGGTTGAGAGGATTTCACAACTATTCGTTACCGATGATTCTCTCGGTTGGAGACCGATTTTCTGATTCGGCCCACGCTCGTAGGAGAGGTAGTAAAACTTTGAACAGTTCCTGCAAAGCCAAAAATGTTCGACATGAACGTGATCACCGGAGTTTGAATTGCCCGGCAAAGTGGTCGAAATCCGAATCAACTGTCCCTGCCGGTAATCAAATGCGGCCGCGCACTCGGAGTTCGCACATTTTGTAAACATGGTTTCACCTTTCTTGCCGCAATTTCGCTGCGTTAGGCAAAAGGGGCGGACCGGGCCATCGCCCGACTATCCGCCCAATTTATGTCGAACGAGTCCTACCCCGCCTTGGGCTCAACACGGACAGTCTTGGCGTGTACGGCCTTAGGCAATTCGAGGTTTAAAATCCCGTCTTTCAATGTCGCCGTAGCTTTGGAACCGTCGACCTCCGCCGGAAGCGCGATCACGCGCAGGACTTCCTGGGCGCAACATTCGGAGTAGATTGTTTTTCCCTTTTTCTTTTCTTCCTGCGATTCATGTTTTCCGGTAATGGTCAGGCGGAGCGGCTCAACGTCAATCTTAAGTTCCTTACTGCTGAACCCGGCCACCCCTGCGCGCACCGAGAGGTTTTCGTCTGTCTCGGTTAGCTCCAGATGGATCGGGTGAAGCACTTCGGATTCGGCGCGGAGCCAATTGTCCAATTCGTGGCCTAGCCACCTTCCATTGTTGTCAAATATTTCAAAAGCCCGTCGGGCGATCAGGTTGTAGGTTTCCTGCAAACGGTCGAAAACATCCTTCGGCGCCGGTTGCTGTTTAACAGGTACGCTTTCTTTCACCGGTTGAAGTGCGGTTACTGTTGCTGTGCTCATCTATTTCTCCTTCCAGTGTCGGCAAGGTCTGCCGCTCTCCACAATTTCCACGCGACCCAGCGCTCACTAGTGATGGAACTTTTACTCCGCCGATTGATACGTGGATGTGATGTGGATCACCTCTATGGGTGAGCTTACGCACTTCGTGGAAACACAACTGGCAGGTGGACCACGGGATCGTACGGTCGATCTTGAAGCCTTGCTATTCAGCTGATTTTAATTATGTTACCAATATTATACATTTGCGTACTAAGATGGGCCTTCGTCCTGTAAGAGCGTTTCTGAACTAGTCGCCAATGAACACCTTGCCTCAAGAATTCCCGTCGGCTCACCAGAAGGCCCTGTTCGAGCTGCTCTTCGAACATTCGCCGGATGCCATAGTTGTAAGCGATAGCAACGGCCAAATCACTAACGTGAACGGACAGGTGGAAAAGACCTTTGGATACTCGCGCGAAGAACTTATGGGAAAGCCTCTCGAGATTTTGATCCCTGAACGATTCAGGGCCGGCCATCCTTCTCACCGGCAGGCATACACCAGCCATGCCAGCATCAGACCCATGGGCGCCGGACTGGAACTTTACGGTCTGCGCAAGGACGGCACGGAAATTCCGGTGGATATCATGCTCAGCCCCGTGGAAACGTCGGGCGGCACGGTGGTTCTGAGCGTCATCCGCGATATTACCGAGCGAAAAAAAACAGAGGAAGCTCTGCGGTCGACCGAGCAGCGCTTCCAATTACTGGTTGAAAACATCAGGGATTACGCCATTTTCCGGATGGATCCCGCCGGTCGCGTGATTAGCTGGAACGCCGGAGCCGAACGGCTCAAAGGTTATCGAGCCGAAGACATCATTGGCCGCTCGTTCGCATGCTTTTACACTCCCGAAGACGTTGCTCGCGGAGCTCCCGAAGAGTCTCTGCGCGTGGCTGCGGCCCGGGGGCGGTTTGAAGCGGAGGGCTGGCGCGTGCGGCAAGACGGGTCACGATTTTGGGCCAACACCGTAATCACCAGTATTAAGAATCCAGACGGAAACCTGGTGGGCTTCGCGAAGGTCACGCGCGACGTCACCGAGCGAATGAAGGCGGATGAATCGCTGCGGCACAGCGAAGAGAAGCTGCGCGCGCTTTTCGAGTACTCGCCCGATGCAATCGTTACCAGCGATGCCCATGGCCGAATCCAGGACATGAATGCGCAGGTGGAAAAGTTCTTTGGATACTCCAAAGGGGAGTTGCAAGGCCAATCCATCGAGATATTAGTACCCGAGCGATTTCGTGGCACGCACCCCGCCCACCGCAAAGATTATTCCGATCGAGCGCGGGTGCGAGCCATGGGTGCCGGCTTGGCCCTTTATGCACGCCGCAAAGATGGCAGCGAATTTCCCGTCGACATTGTGCTGGGGCCCGTGGAGACCGGCGAGGGCCGAATCGTGCTGAGCGTGATTCGCGATCTTACGGAGAAACGCGAGGCGGAGGAAGCCTTACAGCGAAGCGAACGCGAGAAGAGCTACCTTCAGGAAGAACTCAACACCGAATCCCGCTTCGAAGACATCATTGGCGAAAGCGTCGGGTTAAAACGCGTGCTGAAGCATGTGGAAACGGTGGCTTCCACCGACGTAACGGTTTTGATCCTAGGCGAAACGGGCACGGGAAAAGAGCTGATCGCGAGGGCCATCCATCAGCTCAGCTCGCGGCGCGACCGGACGCTAGTCAAATTGAATTGCGCCGCAATACCCACTGGCCTATTGGAAAGTGAATTATTCGGACATGAAAAAGGCGCATTCACGGGGGCGATTTCCCGGAAAATCGGCCGCCTGGAAATGGCGCATGAGGGGACGTTGTTTCTGGATGAAATCGGCGACCTTCCTCTGGACCTGCAACCGAAAATACTGCGCGCGCTGCAAGAGAAGGAATTTGAAAGGCTTGGCAGCACGCGCACCATTCCCATCAACGTGCGCCTGGTCGCGGCGACCAATCGCGACTTGGCGAAAATGGTGGAAAATCGCGAATTCCGCAGCGATCTCTACTATCGGCTCAGGGTATTTCCCATCACGATTCCACCCTTGCGCGAGCGCCGAGAAGATATTCCACTGCTGGTTCGTTATTTCGTAGACAAGTTTGCGCGGCGCATGGACCGGCCCATTGAGACGATTCCAAATGATACGATGCGCGCGCTCACCCAGTGGACCTGGCCCGGCAATATTCGGGAGCTGGAAAATTTTATCGAACGTGCCGTTTTGCTCTCCAACGGTCCGGCATTGCGAGTGCCCCTGGCGGAACTGGAAGTTCCCGAGGTATCCAATTCCGATGGCGATTCCACTCTGGAATCGAACGAGCGGGAATACATCCTGAAGGTCCTGCGGGAAGCCAAGGGAAGGATTGCGGGGCCAACCGGCGCCGCGGTGCGACTCGGTCTGAAACGAACCACCTTGAATTCCAAGATGAAGAAATTAGGAATTGAGCGAAGCGAATATCTGTAGATAGGATTGTTTCGAGCGAAAGTGAAAGAATCATTCCTCCCGCCGTCGGACTGTTTCCGCGCCGATTTTTGAAAAAGCGCAACACAAAAATAGTCATACTTTCAACCCGATCAACGGACTTCTTTATTCAGGAACAAAAATTCCGCTCGCTGCGTACGCCATGCCATCGGGAAGCAGCACTTGCACACTTTCACTCGTTTTCCCAAAATTGCCGCGGGGTATGGATTTGGCGCGTCTGTATAATGGGATGACTATGTCGACTAGCCCTCGCACACCAGTTCACGACTTGTCTTCGCTTCGGATTGACGACAGCGCACGCAAAAATAGCAAAGGGCGTAAACCGCTGGGTTGGATCGTCGCGATGCTGCTGGTTATATTGCTGGCGGCGTTCCTGGTGAATCACTTCAAAAATACCAAACCTGTGGTGGAGGTGACCACCGCCAGGAATGGAGCCGGCGCTTCAGCGATGGCGCTGCTCAATGCCAGCGGCTACGTAACGCCTCGCCGGCGTTCCAGCGTGGCGGCGAAAGTGACCGGGCGCGTCATTGAGGTGGATACCGATGAGGGCATGCATGTCACCGAAGGGCAGATTATCGCCCGGCTGGACTGTTCGGAAGCGGATGCAGCGCTGGCTTCCGCCAAGGCCGATCGCATCGCGACGCAAGCCTCCATCGAGGATTTGCAGGTGAATCTGGCCAACGCACAGCGTGAGTTACAGCGTTCCCAGCAGCTTACCAGCGAAGGAATCGGGACCCAGCAGGCGCTGGATGCGGCGCGCACTTTGGTGGAAAGTTTTCGCGCTCGTATCGCCTCTACAAGAGAGCAGGTGGCTGCGGCGGACCGCAAAATCGATGTCGCCCAGGAAAACGTGAACAATTGCACGATTCGCGCGCCCTTTACGGGACAGGTGGTTTCCAAGGACGCGCAGGTGGGCGAGATGGTGTCTCCCATTTCGGCGGGCGGGGGTTTCACGCGCACCGGCATCGCCACAATCGTGGATATGCAGTCGCTGGAAATCGAGGTGGATGTAAACGAATCCTACATTACGCGTGTCAAACCGCACCAGAAGGTAACCGCTACACTGGACGCTTATCCGGATTGGCAAATTCCATGTCACGTGCGCACGATCATTCCCACGGCGGATCGTCAAAAAGCGACGGTGAAGGTCCGAATTTCGTTCGACAAGCTCGACCCGCGAATCCTTCCCGACATGGGCGTAAAAGTCGCGTTCCTCAGCGACGAGCCCTCAG
>Ga0105240_10009792_pt1 | contig 13528 bp, 14 predicted proteins | sample KBSC54metaG_FD_80426 | JGI IMG/M metagenome (GOLD analysis project Ga0105240, IMG submission 80426) | Corn rhizosphere microbial communities from Kellogg Biological Station, Michigan, USA - KBS C5-4 metaG | ecosystem: Host-associated > Plants > Roots > Rhizosphere > Soil | place: Michigan, USA... | reverse complement strand
AGAACGGATTTCTTATGACCGTGATGATTATCCGGCGGTGGGGCATGCGATCGAAGTACGGGTGAATGCCGAGGATCCGGATCACGATTTCCGTCCGTCCCCGGGAACGCTCAAGCAAGTCATTATTCCTGGGTCCCCCGGTGTTCGCGTCGATACGCATGTGTATGCAGGCTATACCATTCCCACCTATTACGATTCCCTTTTAGCGAAATTAATTGTCTTAGCGCCAACGCGTCCCGAGGCGATTAATCGGATGCAACGCGCGATTTCAGAATTCACCATCGAAGGCGTTAAAACCACCTTGCCGCTTTTTACACGCATCATGCAGCATGATGTCTATCGTCGCGGTGAGGCCTATACCGACTTCATTCAAAAGTACATGAGTGTTCCTATGAACGGGACCAAGGCATGAGCGCCGTCGTTGCACAACATCTCAAAGAGTCTGCTGAAGTAAAGCTGCGGGCCATTGAGGCGACGGCTCCCGCCGCCGAGGAAATTGCCCGAAAATTATCCGCCGCTTTGCTGGCCGGGAAAAAGATGCTGGTATTTGGCAATGGCGGAAGCGCAGCGGATGCGCAACATTTTGCTGCCGAACTCGTGGGCCGGTTTGAAAAAGAACGGCAGGCTCTACCGGCCATCGCGCTGACGACAGATACCTCCATTTTAACGGCCGTCGGCAATGACTATGGGTATGACGATGTTTTTGTCCGCCAGGTCGCGGCCTTGGCTCAGCCCGGCGATGTGGTGATTGCCATGTCTACGAGCGGTAACTCCCCCAGTGTTTTAAAAGCCGTTGAAGTGGCGCGAAAAAAAGGCGCATGGGTGGCGGGGTTTAGTGGGATGACTGGCGGTAAACTCAAAACACTGGTAGAGTGCTGCGTTTGTGTCCCTTCTCCACGCACGGCGCATATTCAGGAAACGCACATCGCGTTGATCCATGCTATTTGTGCGATCGTTGATAACGCCTTTGTCCCGGTCGAGGCGTGACGAGTGGACCTGTAGGGCTAACTAGCGCCCCTGCCCATTAAGATAAGGGTGTCCCCTACAATTCCTAACCCTATGCCAAAAAAAATATATTCCATTTCTAATCTGAAGAAAAAGCTGGCGGCGCTTCGCCGTCAAGGCAAACGCATTGTTTTTACCAATGGGGTTTATGACCTGATTCACGCCGGCCATGTAACGTTGTTAGAAAAATCTCGTCGCTTGGGCGATGTCTTAGTTTTAGGAATCAACTCGGATACTTCCGTCCAACGACTCAAAGGCCCTAAACGCCCCATTGCAACGCAACGCGATCGAATTAAAGTGCTATCAGCTCTCGAGCCTGTGACGTATATTGCGATTTTTAACGAAGACACGCCGTATGAATTAATCCAAGCCTTACATCCCGATATCTTGGTTAAAGGCGGCGACTATGCGACAGACCAGATCGTGGGTCGCGACCTTGTCAAAAAAGTAGTCCGCATCCCTTTAGTCAAAGGGCGCTCGACCAGCGCCATCATTAAAAAAATTGTAGACGCCTATGGCGGTGGAGCGTAGAGGGTTGAGGGTAAAGGGTAAAAACGCGACGTTACCCTCTACCGCCGTATGGCGGTTACTAGATGCCAACGCCAATCGCGCGCGCGAAGGCTTGCGTGTCATCGAAGATACCGCCCGTTTTATTTTGGAAAATGCCGAGGCGGCAAAGGCCTTTCGAACCATGCGCCATAGTCTTGATCAACTGGTCCGGCAGCATTACCATAAACTTTTGGAAGCGCGGAATGTGCAAAACGATAGCGGCCGCGCCAATTTAGCGGAACCTTACAAAGATGGCATCCATGATTTGCTCGTGGCCAATATTAAGCGTGTCGAAGAAGCGTTGCGCGTCATCGAAGAGTACGGTCGCGTTCTTGCGCCGCGCGCGGTACGGAAGGCGCAGTCGTTGCGCTTTGAGGTCTATGTATGGGAATTCGAAATCTTTCGTCTAGAAAAAGAAAGAAATAAAAAAATGAGAGCGAAGGATGTATGGCGTCGGCGCTGATCGAGCGTTTTAGCGCGGCGCGTTTGTACGCGATTACTTGCACTCCTACGGCTGGACCCGCGAGCTATGCGTCCATGGCCAGCGCCGCTTGCGAAGGCGGTATCGATGTCCTGCAATTCCGCGATAAGCATTTATCGTGGAAGGAAAAATTTGAGGTGGCGCAGCAACTGCGCAAAATTTGTACCGCTCATAAGGTGCTTTTTATTGTGAATGACGCCACCGATTTAGCCTTAGCGGCGCAAGCCGATGGAGTGCATGTGGGACAAGACGATTTACCTTTACCCGTCGTCAAAGAATTAGTCTGGCGATCGGGACGCAAAGAATTTTTGATTGGGATCTCGACCCATAGTCTGGAACAAGCCACAGCCGCCCAACGCCAAGGGGCTGACTATATTGGGATCGGTCCCGTTTTTACGACGCCGACGAAGCCCACGTATAATCCTGTAGGGCTCGAGCTCGTTCGACAAGTAACTGCCGCCGTGAAAACGCCGCATGTGGCCATTGGCGGTATTGAGATGTCGAACATCAAAGCGGTGTTAGCAGCCGGAGCCCAACGCGTGGCTGTCGTGCGTGCCATCTGTGGCTCTGACGATATTAAAACAGCCGCGCAACAACTGAAGAACGCATGGGAGCCATGAAAATAATTCGCTTACAAGTTCCGGCGACAAGCGCCAATTTGGGCCCTGGCTTTGATGTCTTGGGCGTGGCGCTGAGTCTTTTTAATGACGTGCATTTCTCGGCACAAGGGTGGCTGTCGCGCCCTGCGACCGCTTTGCGCGTCAGCGTGGAAGGCGAAGGGGCGCAAACCTTAGCGTGCGATGCTTCTAATTTAGTAATGCATGCGGCTTTTCATATTTTCAAAAAAGCCCAGCGCTGGCCAGCGCATTTACATGCGCGGCTGGTGAATCGTATTCCCTTGTCGCGTGGGTTGGGATCGAGCTCGGCGGCGATTGTCGGCGGGATGGCGGCGGCAAACCGATTGTTAGGTGACCGCTTTTCACAAAAAGAAATTTTAGACGATGCCACAACGATGGAAGGCCATCCTGATAACGTGACGCCCGCGTTGTTCGGCGGTTTTTGTATTTCCGGAATTTTTGGAAAAGAAACTCGTCACTGGATTATTCCCGCATCCGCCACATTGAAAGCCATTGTCGCGGTGCCCGATCGACCTTTATCGACAAAAGCGGCACGTCTGGTCTTGCCAAAAAAAGTGAATTTGAAAGACGCTGTATTTACCGCGTCGCATGTGGCCTTTCTTTTGGGGGCGCTTTTGCAGAAACGCTATGATTGGCTGGGTGAGGCGATGGATGATGTGTTGCATCAACCTTATCGCGCGCGTTTAGTGCCTGGTTTAAGGGACGTCATGATCAAAGCCAAGCAGGCCGGCGCTTATGGCGCGGCGCTTTCGGGCGCAGGTTCTTGTGTTTTAGCTTTAGCGCCCAAAGGCCGTACGGAACTACGCGTGGCCGCGGCCATGCAGCGTGAATTTATTCGTCATCAAATGCCGAATCGTATTTTAAATTTGAAACTGGAAAACAAGGGGGTCCGTTTCCGGTAGCGGAGCTCTTATTATGAAACTGGTTGTCATGAAATTTGGGGGCAGTTCGGTAGCCAATGCGGAAAAGGTAAAGCATGTGGCCGGCCGTGTTATTGAAAAGAAAAAAGGCGGTTATGGTGTGGTGGTTGTTGTCTCGGCCCCCGGCGATATGACCGATGACTTGATCGAAATGGCTAAGGGCGTCACGCAAGACCCACCGCCGCGTGAAATGGACATGCTGCTGGCGACCGGCGAACAAGCCTCGATTGCGTTGTTAGGCATGGCGCTGCATGCCAAGGGGCAAGATGCCATTTCTTTGACAGGTCCACAAGCCGGGATTTTTGCCGATCATGATCATACGCGCGCGCGGATTGTGCAGATCGAACCCAAAAAAATTAATTTTGAATTAAAAAAGGGGCGTGTCGTGGTGGTCGCGGGTTTTCAAGGGATAAATCCCAATCAAGACATCACCACGCTGGGGCGTGGGGGATCGGACTTAACGGCGATTGCTTTAGCCGCGGCGCTGAAAGCCGATTTGTGTGAAATTTATACGGACGTCGAAGGCGTTTATACGACGGACCCGCGTGTGGTTCCTGACGCGCGCAAGCTGGATGAAATTTCTTACGACGAAATGCTGGAACTCGCCGGCGCCGGCGCGCAAGTGATGCAAGGGCGCTCAGTGGAAGTGGCAAAAAAATTTAATGTGGTTTTTGAGGTCCGGTCCACGTTTTCGCAAAGACCCGGAACCCGTGTGCATAAGGAGGTTTCCAAAATGGAAGAAGTCATTGTGTCGGGTATCGCTTTAGATCGTAAGCAGGCCAAGGTGTCCTTAGTGGAAATTCCCGATAAGCCTGGCGTCGCCGCCAAAATGTTCAGCGCTTTAGCCAAAGCCGCCATCAATGTGGACATGATTATTCAATCGCAAGCCTTGGATCAGTCTAACGATATTTCTTTTACCGTCGGCGAGAGTGATCTAAAAAAAACATTAGCGGCATTAGAGCCCGTGCGCGAATCGCTGGGGGCCAAAGATCTGCTGCATGATGCCTCGATCGCTAAAGTGGCGATTGTCGGCGTCGGCATGCGCAGCCATCCCGGCGTTGCCGCCCGCATGTTTCAGGCGCTGGCCGATAATAAAATTAACATTCAAATGATTTCCACCTCTGAAATAAAAATTGCTTGCGTCATCAGCCGCGATCAGGTCGATAACGCTGTGAAAGTGCTGCACAAAGAATTTAAATTAGACAAGATAAAAAAATAACGGCCGTCATTGCGACTCTGCCAGGCGTCCGGCGGACTCGCCGGCGGTGTGGCGGTTTCGTCGGGGCGACGTTGAAATACTATGACCATCAAATTATTCGACACGACATTAAGAGACGGCTCCCAAGCGGAGGGCATTTCATTTTCTGCGCATGACAAGATGCGTATCGCTCAAGAGCTCGATCGTCTAGGCATCCACTACATCGAAGGCGGCTGGCCGGGCTCTAATCCCAAAGACAACCAGTTTTTTCAAGAAGCGCGAAAGTTAAAACTTAAAAACGCTAAATTGGTGGCCTTCGGTTCGACGCGGCGGAAAAACACGCCGGCGAACAAGGATTCCAACTTAGTAGCGATTGTTAAATCCGGCGTTAAAGTGGCCTGCATTTTTGGAAAATCCTGGGATATGCAAGTCACGCATGCCTTGCGCGCGACGCTCGATGAAAATTTGGCCATGATCGCGGAATCGGTTAAATTTTTGAAATCCAAAAAATTGGAAGTGATCTACGACGCGGAACATTTCTTTGACGGGTATCGCGCTAATCCAACCTACGCCGTAAAGACCTTAAAAGCGGCACATGAGGCCGGCGCATCGAATCTTACCCTTTGCGATACCAATGGCGGTTCGCTGCCCACGCAAATCGCGGAGGCCGTTCATGCGGTGCGGCGCGCGCTACCTAAAGCCGCCTTAGGCATCCATACGCACAATGATTCGGGGTGCGCCGTTGCGAATGCGTTGGCGGCTGTAGAATCCGGCGTGGTGCTGGTTCAAGGAGTCATGAATGGATTCGGCGAACGTTGCGGGAATGCCGATCTTGTGGTCCTGATCGCGGACCTTCAACTTAAAATGGGCCAGCCGGTATTATCGGAGATGCAATTACGCTCGTTGACAGAAGTGTCGCGCGCGATTTCGGAAATCGCTAATATCGTGCCCAATGATCGCCAGCCCTATGTCGGGCAGTCGGCATTCGCGCATAAAGGCGGCGTGCACGTGTCGGCGGTAGCGCGGCATACGGCCACTTATGAACATATCGATCCGTCGATCGTTGGTAATGAACGACGCATCTTAGTTTCCGAACTTTCTGGTAAAAGTAATGTCTTGATGAAGGGGCACGAACTGCATGCTGATTTAACGAAGAATGCGCAGGCCAGCGAAGCCGTGCTTAACGCATTAAAGAAAAAAGAACTGGAGGGCTATCACTTTGAAGGCGCCGAGGCCTCCTTCCAACTGTTGGTTGAAAAAGCGTTAGGGCGCTATAGACCTGCTTTTGAGCTGGAGAGTTATCGTGTCGCCGTCGAAAATAGTCAATCGGGCGCCTTAGCTACAGAGGCGACCGTGAAACTGAAAGTTAAAGGACAATCCGATCATACGGTCGGCGCGGGCGACGGGCCGGTAAATGCGTTGGATCATGCGCTGCGTAAGGCCTTGGAAAAATTTTATCCCGCGTTAAAACAGATGACCTTAACAGACTTCAAAGTACGCGTCTTAAACGCGGCGGCGGGAACCGCGGCCAAAGTCCGCGTGCTGATTGAATCGCGCGACGCTAAAGATGAATGGACCACGATGGGCGTTTCCACCAACCTCATCGAAGCCTCTTGGTTTGCTCTGGTCGATGCCATCGATTACAAACTGCTCAAGGACGGACGGAAATAAAGAGAACTACCTTGTGACGCGGCAGAAGTTACAGGTGCAAACGCCTTTGCCGGAATCATCCATAAAATCCGATATGCCATTAAAGCGCACGCCAGGACTATTCGCCGCGATTGCTGAACAAGCATGCGCGCATTCGATCGCATCGCGCTTGCCAAGATAATTGTTGTAGCAGCTGCCACGGGATAGCTCAACAATGTTACGCGAGGTGTCTGCAGTGGAATCTTCAGAACCATAGGTCTCGAGCAGGGGTGGGGGTGGAGGAGGCGGTGGCGGAGGCGGAGGCGGAGGTGGTGGTGGCGCAAAGGGATGATAAAAATCATTGGGTCCTGGAACCACAGTGGGATTTTGAAATCCGACTTCGGGCGCGGGTGTATCAGATTCGCAAATGCCGCCGCCGTTATCGTGGAACCCGGCATCGCAAAGCAAAACGCATTGGGTGCCTGATAATTGGTAATTGCCGCTGCAGCAAAATTGCATGTAGCCGTTATCGTCGTAACAGCAGTTGGAATCGCATGATTGGGCATTCGCGTCGATAGCCAGACCAGAGACGATCAGCACGATGAGCGAGCGCAGAATAATATATTTCCGGGGTGTCACAATCTAAGGATGCATGTCGATTGTTACGGCGACATGCACGTGATGTTAAATTCGTGTTTCCAATCCTACATGTTAAGCCAACGGTTTGTTTACGTCTAATTAACATTCTTTCCACATTCCTGTAATGCAGGCCCTTTAAAATTCTTCTTAGTGAAGCCACATCGGTCTTCTAAAAGGGAGAATTTTAATGGACAAGAAAATTAAAGCTGGATGGATAATTGCGTTATTTTTAATCGGCGCGCGCGCAGGTTACGCAGAAATGATCTGCGATTCTGATGGAAATAATTGCACAGAAACTTGGACCGACTCCACGCCTTCCATACAATGCGCTTCTGATTATTCGTTAGTTGGAACGACCTGCGTAAAGAACTGCGATAGCGGCTCACATGACAACGGTGGCGGATCCTGTGTTTCGGATAATCCAGATGCCACGCCACTTGAAGTCGCCAGTCAAGTGTCCTATGCGCCCACAAACCCAGCAGTAACAGCCAGCGCGCCAACGCAACCGCCGTCGCTTCCCGATTCATTTATCGATTCTCTGGATGTCGAAGACCCGGTCTCCATGGATTCATCGCGTGAAAATACCGAAGCCTTCTTTATTTCTAAAACATGCGCGGGCATCTTGATCGGCTGTATGCGGGCATGCATCCCTTCATCGCTCTCGTATTATGCCTGCAACGATGGCTGCTCCGCCGCTTATACCGCCTGTCAAATTATTCAGCCCAGGATTTCACCGCGTAAGACGCAGAAGTAAAGCGCCGGAAAAATTACGCGGAGTCGCGTAAAAGAAGACGCGCGTCTAGTCGCGTGGTTGTTGGAATGCGCTGTTTTCCTTCGATGCGATCGATCAATAGTGTTGTGGCTACAGCAGCCATTTCCGTAGCCGGTTGCGCCATGGTCGTTAGACGCGGATAGGTCAATTCGCCAGCGGCAAGACCATCAAAGCCCATCACCGCGATATCCTGAGGGCATTTTTTCCCAGCATCGCGAATCGCGACTAGCGCGCCAAGCGCCATTTCATCATTCACACAAAATAATGCATCACACTCTAATTTTCGTTTAAGAATTTCACACGCCGCTTTGTATCCACCGGGGGTGGAAAAATCACCGCGCGCCATTAGTCCCGGCCGAAGCGCTATGCCGCGTGCGGATAAAGCAAGCTTGAATCCTTCAATACGTTCGCGTACATCTTCCGAATTGTTATCGGCATAAATTAAACCGATTTGGCGGGGCCCGCGTTTTAGGAGATGCCCCACCGCACGCCGGGCTGCCTCCCTATTGTCATAGGAAACTACGTTAATCGAACTGTTCTTTTTAAAAGGGAGGTTAATGGCGACTACCGGTCGTTTAGAACGTTCTTGTAGATGCTCGGCCAGCTGATAAAGTTCATGCACTGAAAAATCACATTGCGTAGAAATTAAAAGGCCATCCACTTGAGAAGATAAAACATAACGGTCAATTTCCGATAACGATTTCTCGCGCGGCAGGAGCACTAATTTGCAGCCATAGCGCTTTTTCTTTTGAAGCACGGCATAAATTCCTTCAAATATTTTCGTGAGATGGTCGCTGAAAAAGTGCGAATGAAATGCCGTGGCGATTGCCACTCCTAGTGTGTAAGAGCGGCCTTCCATGGATCGCTTGATCATCACGTCAGACTGATATCCCATTTTTCTTGCGGCATTTTGAATCGTTAAACGTACCGGTTCAGAAATAAGATGCGCGGTCGTCGGATTTAACGCCCGGGAAACAGTGGCGACAGAAAAGTGAAGCTGCCCAGCAATATCGCGAAGGGTAATGGGGATCATGGTATTTGCAGGACTGGGCCTACACCAACTGTAAAGAACCTATTAAAAATTGAGTCTTTTTGCAAAGCGTTGCATCCCGTAGGCTTTGCCTATGAACAGAAAAATATCGCGTGCCACCGCCATTCTCCTCATGATTCTGAGTCTGTTAACGAACCCTTTGCAGGCGATTGCGTTCATAAATTCCAGGCCTATGTCGCACAGTGCAAAATTAAACATCCAGTGCCAAGCGTTTGTAGAGCCATTATTATGTTCAACTTCTCTAGAGCGATCGCTGCACGCGGGGAAATTCACACCCATGGGATCAAAGATCAACAGGATCTTGAAACTTTGCAAAAAAATAGAAAATCAATCTTTTTATAGCATGGATGCTGTTTTGCAAGAAACTATTCATGCCATCAGAGAAAAAGCAAAAAGATTAACCGCTATTGAAATCGAATTTTTAACATTAGAATCTTCTTTTGTAGCGAGTGACGGCTATGCGAACAGTGCGGCTGCTTTTAAATTACTTAAAAAGTGGCTCAAGCTCGATGTACCGCATGGTGTTTCCGCAACAGCTAAAATGTTTTTAGAGCGTATAGAACCCGCGCTCGAACTGCTAAACGTCGCCGTTTTGATTCCCGGTACAGAGATTCGCTTTTTCCCTTCCGAGCCTATTGCCCATTGCCTGTTGCCCATCATGCATACTGTTATGGGAAGAAGCCCCGAATCGGTAAAACTAGAGATTTCCACCCATGAACTTGCCCACCGAATGGGCGAAGAATTAGAGCGTATAAAAGAAATTTCTCCAACACATTACGAAACGATTTTGCGTACTATTTATTTTATTCGGTATACCCCCTTTAGAAAGGGCCGCGTCGCTTCCGCCGATCCCCGAGAGCGAGGGGCTATTAAAATCAACTGGCCTTTTAGCAAACAAGATATCCCTCACATTGATTCTCTGTTCATCGAAGAAAGTGATCATCATCAATTTTTCCGCGCATTTCCGGAAAAAAAATTAATTATTGATCGCAAGTCTCCGCAGGCTACATTTTCTCAAGATCAGCAGGTGTATGGCCATAGCCACACTGTTTATTTCTATCTCGCTGAGCTTCATGCAGCAATGACCCAAGCGGCTTATTTTGTAGCGCTTGAAAAAGGGTCCGAACTAGATTCTGTTCTCAAAACGCGTGCAGGCCAACGCTTAGATTTTGAAAAAAGGCGTATACAAAAACTCGCGACTGTTTTGGCCACTGTGCAGAACCGGAATATCTTAACAGTGGATGGAGAGAGTGTGTTGCAAGAGCTTTTAGAACGTGCCAAATCCTTTGGAACATCCGTGCGCAGCTATAGCGTAGGAAATACATTCATCAGTCGGTTGTTTCTTTGGTTTGGCCATTTTGTAGAAGAAATTTCACATGGGGTTCAGGGGGAGTTCGTTGGTTTTCACGTTCGCTGGAATACGTTGAGTGCTTGGATGATGCCTGGAATTGAGATCGATGAAATGGCGGCCGCTCATGACATAGCGGCTAAAACGTATCGCTACCATCAACGGGCTCTCTCGGTTATTCGGGCCGGGTTAAAAGGGAACGTCGCTATGATCCTTCTTTTAACATCATTGGAGATGGTTGGTAGTTTTATAGTCTACGACCACAAACCTGCGAGCGTGTTGATTGTAGGCGTGCTTAGCCTAGCGCTCTTCTGGGGGATTTTTGGTATTGCCAGCTGTCTGGCTGTCATTTTGGGGAATGCGCAGCGACTTGAACCGGACAGCGACACCCAGCGCGCCCTCTATCATCTGCAGGAATTAAATCGCATTGCCAATGGGTCCAAGAAGTTTGGACAAACGGGTAAGGAATTGTTTGTGGCGCCCGCTCAGGCATGGTACATACCCAATTCCCCTCGCGTTCGTTCCGATGCAGGTGGACGTCGTCCGCGCATGAACCGGTTCGATTTTTTTCGGGGATTTTTTTCTAATAAAAAGATCCCGCGGGCACCCGAATGGCTCTTGCGCGTAGTGTCTCAAACATTGGGCGTAACGCTAGAGCACTTGCCTCAGGTTCTAAAAGGATTAAATGCGGGTCGCGATCAAGCGGTCATTCAAGCCATTGTGTCTTTCCTTCGGCAAAACACAGGGATAGTAGACTCGGCATTAATCTATCTGTCGGCGGTGCGCGTCGTGCTCGGGGATGAAAAAGATATCGACACCGCCACCGTTCATGCGCTACACCCCCTACTTAACCAGGCGCTTAAAATTTATAGCCAAATGCCAGTGGCTTCCGTTTTACCTGCATCTGCGCCATTTAATCGCCGACAATTTATGGCCGTGTCCGCCACGCCGCTTTTAGCGAAAGTCCCTATCCTTGGAAGCCCGCAAACTGAAGCCGAGAAACGTTTAGAAGTCTTGATCAGTAAATACGTCCCGTTAACTATTGGGCGCAATTCGCAGCTTAACTTTGTAACGGTGAACTTTGTTTCGCCGGTCACTCACATCAATGGTTATTCGCCCTTGCATAGCGATGCAGAAATTGAGAGCTACCTAGCCACGGGTCCTCTGGCCAATAGCCGGTTCGAGTGGTATTGGAATATTCTAGAACGCAGTTTTTCAAATGTCGCGCAGTCCCTTCTTCTTAGTCAAAGAATTTATGACAGAGAGGGCGCGCACGCGCCGGGAAATTTTTTGGACTTGGCCGAACTTCAAGAATTGTCTACAGCGCTTCAAGCGTTGGACAAAGGTGTCTTCACCGGCCAGCCGCCGTTTTTATTCTGTGCCAACGCCATCGTGCACGCGAAGGCAGAAGCTATTCTCAAAGAATTTGAAGCATCTCCATATTCCTATGCTGAATTGCGTGGCATCGATCCCGATTGGTTATCCTCCTCCGACAGTTTGCGGCTGTATTGGGGGCAGCCTAAGGGGAAATGGACAATTTCAGCTATCGAGTCCAAGATGTATGAGGATTTACGTGTGCAGACTAAACTTTGTCATGATTTTGCCAGTCAGTTCCTAGCGCAGCTGCATCGTCTTGCCGACAGCCCCTATGCTCCGGATGGAGTGCAGCCGCTTCTCGAAGCCTTTGACCATGGCTTGCAAACGCTGGCTACTAATCCTTGGACTCAAATGAGTGAGCGTTATTGGAAAGCCCACGATCGGTTTTTCAGCAATGGACGATCGCCACGGGTTAAAAAAATAGAGCAAGAAATGCGCGCTCAAGGCTATCGGAAATCGATCCCCACCGAAAAAGCAAATCAGCTTCGAAATCCAAGGTCTATGAATATAAAATTAAATCTCCATCCTTCAACAACACACGAAGCACTGATGCAGCTCCTGCGTCTCTTACGCAATACCATTCAAATTCGGCGCCAGGGCGGAGCCTCTGATAGAGCGATGCTCAGTGCCGCTTAAAGCGCGAGAGCTGGATATTTTATCCAACGACAAAATCCTCTATAAGAATCTCCGGAGAACGGCAAAAGACCCAACGGGAATAATCAAACCCCAATAAGAATAGCGGGAATGCCGTTTAAATGCCGGCGGAAATGATGCTGCGGACGGAGGCGGCGGCTTGACCTAATTCATCTAAGGCGGGATCATGCGGTTCGGCTTTGGCGGGGTTTTTCTTTTGGTAATAGCCGTTCACGGGAATGACGGATAACAAGTGTTTGCGCAAGTTCACATCGGCTTTGCCGCCATTGGTGGCCATGGCTTGACGCAGTTGGTCATGACTGTAACGGGTATAAGCAATATCCCATTCATTGGCATAGCGACGGAGCAAGTTGTACTGATGAAGATAATTAAAGGATTCCATAGACGCCTGATTCTAATATAAGTTTCCTGTGTTAATTCGATGTTAAGGAGAAGACCCATTTATAAGGGACTATTAAGGCCGGCAAGGCATGGGCTAAGGTTGGAATCACTTGCTATAATCTCACCTTCTATGGACCATTCAAAAAAGATTCTCTCAAGAACCTATTCGGTGTTGGTGGAAAACAAATTCGGCGTTCTAGCGCGTATTTCCACGCTATTTGCTGCGCGAGCATTCAATATTGACAGCTTGGCTGTCGGCGAAACTGAAGATCCGGCAATTTCCCGCATGACGATTGTAGCCAAGGGTGATGATCGGGTGTTGGAACAGGTCGAAAAACAACTAAATAAGCTAATTGATGTCATCAAAGTCACAAGTTTTGACGGCATCACGCATGTCGAACGCGATGTGGCTTTGATCAAAGTGAAAGCGGATAAGAAAAACCGTAGCGAAATTTTTCAGATCGTCGATATTTTCCGCGCCAAAATTGTGGATGTGGCTACCGATTCGCTCATCGTCGAGATCACCGGTGACGAGCAGAAGATTCAGGCCTTAGTGCTATTGTTGCGACCCTTTGGTATTCAAGAATTGGCGCGCACGGGCATTATTGCAATGGCGCGCGGATCTAAAGAATAAGGAGCTTTATTATGGCCAAGGTCTATTATGACAATGATGCGGATTTCAATTTATTAAAGGGCAAAAAGATTGCCATGTTGGGCTACGGCTCGCAGGGGCATGCGCATGCGCTCAACTTGCGCGATTCAGGCGCACAAGTCATTATCGGCACACGTCCTAACGGGAAGACCTGGGAATTGGCCACGGGCCATGGGTGGAAACCGCAAAGCGTTCCGGATGCAGTCAAGGGCGCAGATTGGGTGATGATGTTGT
>Ga0105240_10009789_pt1 | contig 13533 bp, 12 predicted proteins | sample KBSC54metaG_FD_80426 | JGI IMG/M metagenome (GOLD analysis project Ga0105240, IMG submission 80426) | Corn rhizosphere microbial communities from Kellogg Biological Station, Michigan, USA - KBS C5-4 metaG | ecosystem: Host-associated > Plants > Roots > Rhizosphere > Soil | place: Michigan, USA... | reverse complement strand
GGCCTCGGTGTTCGTCGCCATCACCGTGTATGCCGTCACGTTTCCGTCGATCCCGGCGCTGTTTCCGAGCGAACTGATCGCGAGCGAGGTGCGCAACACCGGCTGCCGCGATCCGCACGTCGCGTCGAACTTCTCCTATCAGGAGCCGAGCCTCGTCTTCCTGCTCGGCACCCACACCCGCTTCACCGACGGCGCCGGCGCCGCCGAATTCCTGCGCGCCGGCGCCTGCCATTTCGCGCTGATCGACCCGCGCAACGAGCGCAGCTTCGTGCAGCGCGCCAACGCCATCGGCCTGCGCTATACGCTGATGCAGCGGCTCGAAGGCTACAATATCAGCATTGGAAAACCGGTGGTGATGGCGCTGTTCCGGTCGGCAGATTCACCATGAGCGCAGAAGACGTCGCCGCGCCGATGGCCGTGTGGCGCCGTTGCCTGAGCAATGTCGGCATCGCGCTGGCGACGCTGACGCGGCCGCCGCGCATTCATCCGAAGCGACCGTGGCTGTTGCCGCCGCGCCAGCTCGCAGTGGCGGCGCTGGTCGTGGTGGTCGTGTTCCTGTTCGGCATGTTGTTCGTCGACGCGCGCACCACGACCGCTGTCGGGCGCCTGCCGCACTGGGTCGACTCGTTCTTCGATTCGATCACCGATTACGGCAAGTCCGGCTGGGTGCTGTGGCCGCTGGGGCTCCTGTTTCTGGCGCTCGCCGCCTTGCCGCCGCTCGCCTCACGCATCGAACAACGCGTTCTCGCCGCGATCATGGTGCGGGTCGGCTTTCTGTTCACCGCGGTGGCGGTGCCGGGCCTGTTCGACACCATCGTCAAGCGACTGATCGGCCGGGCGCGGCCGCTCGTCGGCGGCCATCTCGACCCGACGCTGTTTCATCCGTTCGCCTGGCGCTCCGACTATGCCAGCCTGCCGTCCGGCCACGCGACGACCTCGTTCGCGCTGCTGGTCGCCGTCGCCAGCCTGTGGCCGCGGGCGCGCACTTACGCCTTGATCTTTGCGCTCGCGATTGCCGTCAGCCGGGTGGTGGTCACGGCGCATTACGTCACCGATGTCGCCGGCGGCGCGCTGGTCGGCACCGTCGGGGCGCTGATGGTGCGGCGCTGGTTCGCCATGCGCCGGCTCGGGTTTTCCTTCGAGCCGGACGGGGTGCCGCACCAGTATCCAGGTCCGTCCCTGACGCGGATCAAAGCAGTTGCCCGGGCGCTGCTGGCTGACTAAGAACCACGAAACGGCCGGGGAGCCGACGGAACCTGGGATCATGACAACCAACGAGCCGGCGGTGTCCGTCGTAGTGCCGGTGCGCAACGAGGCGGGCAACGTCGCGCCGCTGGTCGGCGAGATCGCGCGCGCGCTCGATGGCCAGTGGCCGTTCGAGGTCGTTTACGTCAATGACGGCTCGACCGATGGCACCGAGACCGAACTTGCGCGGCTGATGGCGCTGTATCCGTGGCTGCGCCGGGTGCGCCACGCGCAATCTTGCGGTCAGTCGGCCGCCGTGAGGACGGGCGTCGCAGCCGCGCGCGGCGCTCTGGTGGCGACCATCGACGGCGACGGGCAGAACGATCCGGCCTTTATCCCGGCGATGCTGCGCGCGCTCGAAGCGGGCAGCCCGCAGGTCGCGCTGATCGCGGGCCAGCGGGTCGGCCGCAAGGCGAGCGGCTTCAAGAAACTCCAATCGCGCATCGCCAATGCCGTGCGTGGCGCGGTGTTGCGCGACGGCACGCGCGACACCGGCTGCGGCCTCAAGGCGTTCCGCCGCGACGTGTTCTTGCGGCTGCCGTATTTCGATGGCCTGCATCGGTTTCTGCCGGCGCTCGTCAAGCGCGAGGGCTTCGCCATCGGCTATGTCGACGTCGTCGACCGGTCGCGCGGCTCGGGCGTGTCGAACTACGGCATGTGGGACCGCCTCTGGGTCGGTATTCTCGATCTGGCCGGCGTGTGGTGGCTGATCCGGCGCAGGAAGCGCGTCCCCGAGATCGTTGAGGATTAGCGCGCGGTTGCGGCATCTCCGCCCGCGCGGCATTCAGAGGAAGACTTCATGCTGATCGATATCGCGCAGGCCGTCGGTGGTTATCTGCACGACGTGTTTCTCGGCGGCACCGACTGGGGCATCCTGATCGGTTATGTCGCGCAAGGGATGTTCGCGATGCGTTTCGTCGTGCAGTGGATCGCGTCCGAGCGTGCCGGCCGCAGCGTCGTGCCGACTGCGTTCTGGGTGTTCTCGATCGGCGGCGGCTTCATGCTGCTCGGCTACGCCATCTACCGCAAGGACCCGGTGTTCATCGTCGGGCAAGCCTTCGGCGTGTTCGTCTACCTGCGCAATCTGCAATTCGTGATGCGCAATGGCGGGCAGGGCGCGCCGGCCTGACCCGCGCCTGCATCGCCACCGGCCGGATCAGTTCGCCCCGAGTTCGGGGAAGTCCTCTTCCCAGAATTCGCTCTCGCCGCGCTCGCCGCTCGCGCGTGCGGCGGCTTCGATGCGGCGCAACTCCGACCGTCTGATCTTGCCAGATATCGTCTTGGGCAAGTCGGCGAATTCGATCTTTCGCACCCGCTTGAAGGGGGCGAGGCTCGAACGCAGATGGCGGAAGATCGCGAGCGCGGTGGCGCGCTCGGGCGCGTGACCCGGCGCGAGCACGATGAAGGCCTTCGGCACCGCGGCGCGGATCGGATCCGGCGAGGGCACCACCGCCGCTTCGGCCACCGCGGCGGATTCGATGAGCACGCTCTCGAGCTCGAATGGACTGATGCGATAGTCGGAAGCTTTGAAGACGTCGTCGGCGCGTCCGACATAAGTGAGGTAGCCGTCGCCGTCGCGCATCGCCACGTCGCCGGTGCGATAGACCGGGCCGGAGAGCGGCAACAGTGCGCCATCGTCGGCCTGGTAACCCTGCATAAGCCCGACCGGCGGCGGATCGAGCCGCAGGCAGATTTCGCCTTCAACTTGCTCGGCGCCATCGCTGTCGAGCAGCGCGACGCGATATCCGGGCAGCGGCCGGCCCATGGCGCCCGGCTTCAGGGGCTGGCCTGGCGGGTTGCCGATCTGCGCGGCGGTCTCGGTCTGTCCATAGCCGTCCCGGATAATGAGACCCCAAGCCGCCTTCACCCGGGCGATGATCTCCGGATTGAGCGGCTCACCGGCGCCGACCAGCTCGCGGACACCGGTCTTCCACGCGGCGAGGTCCTCTTGCACGAGCATGCGCCATACGGTCGGCGGCGCGCAGAAGGTCGTGACGCCGACGCGGGTGATGGCGTCGAGCAGCCCACGCGCGTTGAAGCGCTGCTGGTTCAGCATGAACACGCAGGCGCCGGCGTTCCAGGGTGCGAAGAAGCAGCTCCAGGCATGCTTGGCCCAGCCGGGCGACGAGATGTTGAGGTGAATGTCCCCGGGCTTGAGGCCGATCCAGTACATGGTCGAGAGGTGGCCGACCGGATAGCTCTGGTGGCTGTGCAGGACGAGCTTCGGCTTCGCCGTGGTGCCCGAGGTGAAATAGAGCAGCAGCGGATCGTCGGCGCGCGTCTCCCCCTCCGGGGTGAACGTGTCTGCGGCGTCGTAAGCGTCCTCGTAGCGCCGCCAGCCCGCGACCTCGCCGCCGACGGCGATGCGGGTGTAATCGCCGGGCAATTCCGCGAACTTGACGGCGGCATCGGCGCTTGTGACGACGTGGCGAATGCGGCCGCGCGCGAAACGGTCGGCGAGATCGTCCCGCGTGAGCAGCGTGGTTGCGGGAATGACGACGGCGCCCAGCTTCATCGCCGCGAGCATGCACTCCCACAGCGGCACGACATTGCCGAGCATCAGGAGGATGCGGTCGCCGCGCGCGATGCCCAGCGCGCGCAGATGGTTGGCGACCCGGTTGCTGCGTTCAGAGACAGCGGCGAAGCTGAGCTTCGTCTCGTCGCCGCGCTCGTTCACGATCCACAGCGCCGGGCGATCGTTGCCGCGCGCCATGACGTCGAAATAGTCGAGGGCCCAATTGAACCGGTCGAGCTGTGGCCAGCGGAAGTCGCGATAGGCGACGTCGTAATCTTCGCGGTGCCGCAGCAGAAAGTCGCGGGCCTCGACGAATGGCGCGGCGCCGGTTCCGGGCATGCGGCTCCTCCTCAGCGAGTTTCTATTTTCCGCCAGAATAAGGTGCGGCGACACCTGGTCAATACACGAAGGCCGGCTCGTTCTTCACCGGGCAGCGGCCATCGCCGCGAACCCGCCTTCGAGATCGGCAATCAGATCACCGGAATCTTCCAGGCCGATGTGGAAGCGCAGCGTCGGCCCGCCCGGCGCCCACGGAGTCGCCGTGCGGTATTCGGCGCAATCGAACAGGATGACCAGGCTTTCGAATCCGCCCCACGAATAGCCCATACCGAACAAAGTGAGCGCGTTCATGAAGGCGTAGACCGCTTTCTCGTCGCACGGCTCGAGGACGATGCTGAACAGGCCGCAGGCGCCGGTGAAGTCGCGCGTCCAGATGGCGTGACCGGGATCGCCGTCGAGTCCCGGATGCATCACGCGCCGGACCTCGGGGCGGCTCTGCAGCCAGCGCGCCACCGCCAGACCCGACTCCTGATGCCGTGCCAGCCTTATCGCCATCGTGCGCAGGCCGCGCAGCGCCAGAAAGACGTCGTCCGGGCCGACGCAAAGCCCGAGCCCGTGACAGGTGTCCTTGAGCTTGCCATGTGTCTTGGCATTGGCGGACACGCAGCCGAACATGATGTCGGAATGGCCGCCGATATATTTGGTGCCGGCCTGGATCGACAGATCGACGCCGTGCGCGAAGGCGTCGAAATAGAGCGGCGTCGCCCAGGTATTGTCCATCAGCACGACCGCGCCCTTGTCGTGCGCGACCGCGGCGATGGCGGGAATGTCCTGCATCTCGAAGCTCTGCGAGCCCGGCGCCTCGGTGAACACCGCGCGCGTATTCGGTCGAAACAGATCCCTGATGCCGTCGCCGATCAGCGGATCGTAATAGGTCGTCGCCACGCCCATGCGCTTGAACAGGCCGTCGCAGAAATTGCGCGTCGGGCGGTAGACGCTGTCGGTGACCAGGATGTGATCGCCGCTGCCGGCGACGGCCATCAGCGCCGTCGAGATCGCGGCGAGGCCCGATGGCAGCAGCGCCACACCGGCGCAGGCCTCGCCCTCCATCTCGCGGAGCGCCTGTTCCAGGGCTTCGGTGGTCGGCGTGCCGCGGCGGCCGTATTGATAGCGCGCGCGGTGTGCGACCTGGTCCTCGGCCGTCGGATAGAGCACCGTCGAGGCGTGATAGACCGGCGGATTGACGAAGCCATGATAGGATTGAGGGTCTCGGCCGGCATTGACCAGGCGCGTCGACGGCTTCGCGGGGGCTTTGGGCGCTTTGGTCATGCGATTGCGGTCCGTTGAGGATGAAGTCGTGCGGGAATTATAGGAGGCCGACGATATACGGCGGCTTATGCCGCATGCGTCAACCCCTTGACCTTGTGCCGCGTTCGTTCTGTGATGTGAAAAGAGAGGTTTTCTGAACGGGACTGGATTTGTCGTTTTCCGCTGAGGAGCCGGTAGCTCGGCGGGCGGCACGGTCGACTATGGCCGTGAATGCCGTTTCCAAGGCCGACTGGTCCCGTTCACAATCGATGCCGGCGTCGCCGCGCAGAAGGGGAGATCAGATGAAAAAACTGGCCGTACTACTCGGCTTTGCGTTGATCATGATCGCGCAGGGCGCATCCGCTCAGACTTTGAAGGCGGTCAAGGACCGCGGCATGCTCAACTGCGGCGCCAACGGCATGCTTGCCGGCTTCGGCATTCCGGACGCGCAGGGCAAATGGACCGGTCTCGACGTCGACGTCTGCCGCGCCATCGCCGCGGCGGTGCTCGGCGACGCCACCAAGGTCAAATTCGTGCCGCTGACCGCCAAGGACCGCTTTACCGCGCTGCAGTCCGGCGAAGTGGACGTGCTGATCCGCAACACCACCTGGACCTCGTCGCGCGACACCACGCTCGGCCTGAACTTCACCGGCGTCGATTATTATGACGGCCAGGGCTTTATGGTGCACAAATCGCTGAAGGTGAACTCGGCGCTCGAGCTCAACGGTGCCTCGGTCTGTGTGCAGCAGGGCACCACCACCGAGCTCAACCTCGCCGACTACTTCCGCGCCCACAAGATGCAGCTCAAGTCGGTGACCTTCAACACCTCCGACGAGGCGATCAAGGCTTACGACGCCGGCCGCTGCGACTCCTTCACCACCGACGCTTCGGGCCTCGCGGCCGAGCGTCTGCGGCTGTCCAATCCCGACGACAACATCATCCTGCCGGAGATCATCTCCAAGGAGCCGCTCGGCCCCGCCGTGCGCCACGGCGACGACCAGTGGTTCGATATCGTCAAGTGGACGCTGTTCGCGATGTTGAACGGCGAGGAGCTCGGCCTGTCGCAGAAGACGATCGACCAGGAGATGAGCTCGGCCAATCCCGACATCAAGCGGTTCGTCGGTACCGAGGGTAATTACGGCGAGCAACTCGGGCTGTCGAAGGATTGGGCGGTCAAGATCATCAAGCAGGTCGGCAATTACGGCGAGGTGTTCGAGCGCAATGTCGGGCAGGGCTCTCCGCTCAAGCTCGCCCGCGGCCTCAACCGCCTGTGGACCCAAGGCGGCATCCAGTACGCACCGCCGATCCGCTGAGCGTTTCGGCACGCCGATTGCTACGCCGGCGGTCTGAGGGGGCCGCCGGCGTCTCGAACGGATGATGGCCGGCGCGCGCAGCGCCGAGTGAGGGGCCAATGTCGAGTGAGCAAGTGACGGGGACACGCCCGCCGCGCGTGCCTCTCTACAACGATCCGAGGATACGCAGCGTCGTCTATCAGCTCGCGCTCGCCGCGATCATCGCCTTCGTGGTCTATAGCGCGACCACCAACGCCATAGAGCACCTGCAACGCGCGCATATCGCGTCGGGCTTCGGCTTCTGGAACCAGACGGCCGGTTTCGACATCAGCCAGTCGCTCATTCCCTACGAAGCCTCGGCCTCGACCTACGGCGACGCCTTCTGGGTCGGCCTGCTCAACACGCTGCTGGTCGCGGCGATCGGCATCGTGCTCGCCACCGTGCTCGGCTTCGTCATCGGCATTGCGAGATTGTCGAAGAATTGGATCGTTTCGCGCGCGGCGACCGGCTACGTCGAGACGATCCGCAATATCCCGCTGCTGCTGCAATTGCTGTTCTGGTATAACTCGGTGCTCAAGGGCCTGCCGGCTATCCGTGACAGCATCGTCTTCTTCGGCGGCGGCTTTTACCTCAACAATCGCGGCTTCATGGTGCCGAAGCCGGACCCACGGCCAGGCTTCGGCTGGGTCGAGATCGCCTTCGTGATCGGCATCGTCGGCGCCGTCGCCTTCTATTCCTGGGCTCGCAAGCGGCAAATGCGCACCGGCCAGCAGGCGCCGGTGTTCTGGGTCGGTCTTGGCCTCATCGTCGGACTGCCTCTCGTCGTCCTGCTGCTCGCCGGCGTGCCGATCCATTTCGAGTCGCCGCAGGCCGGCCGCTTCAACATCACCGGCGGCGTCGACCTGCAGCCGGAATTCGTCGCGTTGCTGCTCGGCCTGTCGATCTACACCGCCGCCTTCATCTCCGAGGTGGTGCGTGCCGGCATCCTCGCCGTGTCGCACGGGCAGGTGGAGGCGTCCTATTCGCTGGGGATGAAACCCGGACCGACCTTGCGGCTGATCGTGGTGCCGCAGGCAATGCGGGTGATCATCCCGCCGCTGACCAACCAGTATCTGAACCTGATCAAGAACTCCTCGCTGGCGGTGGCGATCGGCTATCCCGATCTGGTGCAGATCTTTACCGGCACGGTGCTCAACCAGACCGGCCAGGCGGTCGAGGTGGTTGCGATCACGATGCTGGTCTATCTCTTCATCAGCCTGACCACGTCGCTGCTCATGAACCTGTACAACCGGCGCGTCGCGCTGGTGGAACGGTGAGGGCGCCGCCATGACCATGGCCGAAGGCGATCTCGCCGTCGCTGAAATCCGCTTCGTGCAGGGGCAATATCTGCCGCCGCAGCCGGCGCCGATGCGCATGACCGGCGCGATCGGCTGGGTGCGCGCCAACCTGCTGTCGACGCCGGCCAACATCGTCCTGACCGTCCTCGTCCTGGCGCTGGTGGTGTGGATCGTCTACGGCATCGTCGACTTCCTGATCGTCGACGCGGTCTGGACCGGGGCCGACCGCACCGCCTGCCTCGCCTCGACGGTGCATCGCGAGGTCGGCGCCTGCTGGCCTTTCGTCTGGGACCGGCTGTCGTATTTCATCTACGGCTCCTATCCGATCCCGGAGCGCTGGCGCGTCGACGTGTTCTTCGCGCTGCTTGCCGTCGGCGTCGCCTGGATGCTGTGGCTGCAGGCGCCGCGGCGCGACCTCGGCGCGCTCTATTTCTTCGTCGTGCTGCCGATCGTGTCCTTCATCCTGCTGCACGGCTTTGCCGCCATCGGCCTGCCGCTGGTCGACACCGTGCTGTGGGGCGGCGTGCTGGTGACGATCGTGCTGGCGACCGTCGGCATCGTCGTGTCGCTGCCGATCGGCATCGTGCTGGCGCTCGGCCGCCGCTCGCGCATGCCCGCGGTGCAGTTCTTCTCCACCGTGTTCATCGAGTTCGTGCGCGGCGTGCCGCTGATCACGGTGTTGTTCATGGCGAGCGTGATGCTGCCGTTGTTCGTGCCGGAGGGGTTCGAGCCTGACAAATTGCTGCGCGCCATGGTCGGCATCGCGCTGTTCGCCTCGGCCTACATGGCGGAGGTGGTGCGCGCCGGCCTGCAGGCGATCCCGAGGGGGCAATTCGAGGGCGCCATGGCGGTCGGTCTCGGCTACCGGCCGATGATGCGGCTTATCATTCTGCCGCAGGCGCTACGCATCACCATCCCCAACATCGTCAATACCTATATCGGCCTTTTCAAGGACACATCGCTCGTCACCATCATCGGCATCTTCGATCTGCTCAACACCATCGAAGTGTCGCGCAGCGATCCGAAGTGGGCGACGCCGGTGACCTCGACCACCGGCTACGCGGTCGCGGCGATGTTCTACCTGGCCTTCTGCTACGGCATGTCGCGCTATGCACGCGCGACCGAGGCGCGCTTGGGTAAGAGCGACAAACGATGAGGCAGACCGCATGAGCACCGCTGAGCCTTCAGCCGTCGGCAAGCCGGCCCGCCTCTCTACGCCGGTCGCCGTCGACATCGTGAAGATGAACAAGTGGTACGGCGACTTCCACGTGCTGCGCGACATTAATCTGCGCGTCATGGGCGGCGAACGCATCGTCATCTGCGGGCCGTCCGGCTCCGGCAAGTCGACGATGATCCGCTGTATCAATCGCCTCGAGGAGCACCAGAGCGGTCAGATCTTCGTGGACGGCGTCGAGCTCGCCAATGATCTCAAGAAGATCGACGAGGTGCGGCGCGAGGTCGGCATGGTGTTCCAGCATTTCAATTTGTTCCCGCATCTGACGGTGCTGGAGAACTGCACGCTGGCGCCGATCTGGGTGCGCAAGATGCCGAAGAAGCAGGCGGACGAGGTCGCGTTACACTATTTGAAGCGCGTCAAGATCCCCGAGCAGGCCAACAAATATCCGGGCCAGCTGTCGGGCGGCCAGCAGCAGCGTGTCGCCATCGCGCGCGCGCTCTGCATGAACCCGAAGATCATGCTGTTCGACGAGCCGACCTCGGCGCTCGATCCGGAGATGGTCAAGGAGGTGCTCGACACCATGGTGTCGCTCGCCAATGACGGCATGACCATGCTGTGCGTCACGCACGAGATGGGCTTTGCCCGCGAGGTGGCAAACCGCATCGTCTTCATGGACGAGGGGCAGATCGTCGAGACCAACGAACCCGAACAGTTCTTCAAGAACCCGCAGCACGCGCGGACCAAGCTGTTCCTGAGCCAGATCCTGCGGTGAGGGCTTCCTGATCGCCCTCGGGCCGCGGCGCCGACACGTTGCCGTCATCGCGCTGCGGCGGTCAGGTCAGTCGCCGGCGGCGCGCGCCGCGACGGCGACCGCTAATCTTTCGCGACGGGCAGATCCGGCCGCGCGCCCCATTCGCTCCATGAGCCGTCATAGATGCGCGGCAGCGGCTTGCCGAGCGCCTCGAGGCCGAGCGCGAGGATCACCGCCGAGACGCCGGAGCCGCAGGATGTGATGGTCGGCTGGTCGACGTCGACGCCGGCTTTCTTGAACGCGGCGGCGATGCGTTCTGGCGCGACGAGGCGGCCGTTCTCGACCAGTTCGGACGACGGCACGTTCTTCGCACCGGGCATGTGGCCGCCGCGCAGTCCGGGCCGCGGCTCCGGATCGCGGCCGGCAAAACGTCCCGCCGGTCGCGCATCGACGATCTGCGTCTTGCCGTCGTTGAGCGCCATCATGATATCGCTGTCCATCGCCACCGCACGGGTGTCCATGACGGCGTTGAATTTGCGCGGCGCGCGCTTGACCTCGCCGGCCTCGGTCTTGCGGCCATCGGCGGTCCAGGCGGGCAGGCCGCCATCGAGGATGTAGACGTTCTTTGCCCCGAAGATGCGGAAGGTCCACCACACCCGCGGCGCGCCGCCAAGGCCGTGGCCGTCATAGACGACGATGGTGTCGGTGTCGGCGATGCCGAGCGCACCGACCTCCTCGCCGAATTGCTTGGGACCCGGCAGCATGTGCGGCAGATCGGTGGAATGGTCGGCGATGGCGTCGATGTCGAAGAACACTGCGCCGGGAATGTGCGCGGCGCGATATTCGGCCTTGGCATCGCGCTTCATCGCCGGAAGATAGAACGAGCCGTCCACGACGACGACATTGTCCTTGCCGATCTCATTCGCGAGCCATTCGCTCGAGCGCAGCCAGCGGCTGGGGAGGGGGTTGGTCATAAGATGGCTTTATCCTTTTTCCGTTCGTCCCCGCGAAAGCGGGGACGCAGGGTCGCTGTCGAGAGACTTGCATCCTTGGCTCTGGCTTCCCGCGTCCGCGCGAGCGGACGGAGGATGGCCGGGCGCCCTCATCAGGCAAACGCGATCCGCACGCGGCGGTTCTGTTTGCCCTTCTTTTCGATCCCGGTGACCCGTACGGCGCCGATCTCGCGCGTGTTGCGCACGTGCGTGCCGCCGCAGGGCTGCAGGTCCAAGCCCTCAATCTCGATCAGCCGCACGCGGCCGGTGCCCATCGGCGGCTTCACCGACATGGTCTTGACCAGCCCCGGATTGGCCTCGAGCTCGGCGTCGCTGATCCACCGGCTGGTGACGGCGGCGTCGGTCGCGATCATCTCGGTGAGCTTGGCGGCAATGGCGTCCTTGTCGAGGCCCGCCTCGGGTATGTCGAAATCGAGCCGCCCGTCGGCGTCGCCGACCGACCCGCCGGTCACGGCATAAGGCAGGACCGCCGACAGAAGGTGCAGCGCGGTGTGCATACGCATGCGCGCATGACGTTTGTCCCAATCGATCTCGACGGTCATCGTGTCGCCGACGGCGGGCGCTTGGGCGCCGGCCGCGAGCACATGCGCGATCTCCGTCTTGGCGGCATCCGTGTAGACGGCGTCGCTGACGGCCATGCGGCGGCCGTCCGCAGTGGTCAGAGCGCCGGTGTCGCCCGGCTGGCCGCCGGAATTGGCGTAGAACACGGTGCGGTCGAGCACGACACCGCCTCGCTCGGTCACGGCGACGACGCGCGCCGCGCAGGTCGTCAAATACGAGTCGTCGCGAAACAGGCAGTCGGTGGCCATCGAAACGCCTACGGCTTGACGAACGGGGGCTTGATGCCCGAGCTGCGCTCGAGCCAGTGCGGCACCGGCAGTTTCTTGGCGCGCAGGAATTCCGGGTTGAACAGTTTCGATTGGTAGCGCGTGCCGTAGTCGGCGAGCACCGTCACGATGGTGTGGCCGGGGCCGAGATCCTTGGCGAGGCGAATGGCGCCGGCGATGTTGACGCCGGACGATCCGCCGACGCACAAGCCCTCGTGCTCGAGCAGGTCGAACACCAGCGGCACGGCCTCTTCGTCGGGAATGAGATAGGCCTTGTCGACGATCATCTCCTTGACGATGTTCGTCACGCGGCCGAGCCCGATGCCCTCGGTGATCGAGCCACCCTCGGTCGACTTCACCTCGCCGTCCTTGAAGTAGTGATACATCGCCGCGCCGCGCGGATCGGCGACGCCGATGGTGACGGCCTTGTTCTTCTCCTTGAGATAGCGCGACACGCCGGCCAGCGTGCCGCCGGAGCCGACGGAGCAGATGAAGCCGTCGATCTTGCCGCCCGTCTCCTCCCAGATTTCCGGCCCGGTCGAGACGTAATGCGCCTTGCTGTTGTCGAGGTTGTTCCACTGGTCGGCGAAGATGACGCCGTTCTTCTCGGTCTTCTTCAACGCCTCGGCGAGGCGGCGGCCGACATGCTGATAATTGTCCGGGTTGGAGAAGGGCAGGGCCGGCACCTCGACGAGCTCGGCGCCGAACAGGCGCAACGCGTCCTTCTTTTCCTGGCTCTGCGTCTCCGGGATGACGATGATGGTGCGATAGCCGCGCGCATTGGCGACCAGCGCGAGGCCGATGCCGGTATTGCCGGCGGTGGCTTCGACCACCAGACCGCCCGGCTTGAGATCGCCGCGCGCTTCCGCCTCGAGGATCATCTGTCGGCCGGCGCGGTCCTTGACCGAGCCGCCCGGATTCATGAACTCGGCTTTGCCGAGAATGGTGCAGCCGGTGGCCTCCGAGGCCCTCTCGAGCTTGATCAGCGGCGTATGGCCAATGGCATCGATAATGCCGTCGCGAACGGTCATGCCTCGGTTCCGGCTCCTAAAAGTGACCTTCGGAACCTAGTAGACGCCCGTCAGGGTCACAAGGGCCGCTACCACCGCGCATAGGTGGGCTTCCGGAAAGAATCCCGAAACCATAACGCCCGTAAAGGCCGGCGGTATCCGGTGGTATTCACCACTTCTTACCGGCGCGGCGGCATTCTCGGGGGATATCCGGCGGAAAAGACGAATGGGCCCGCCGGGGGGGCACGCGGGTGGCTGCGGCGATGAATCTCGACGTCAATACGCTCTTCATGGTGACGATCTACGTCGAGGCTATTCTCGGCCTGCTGCTGCTGTTCGCCTGGGCGCAGAACATGGCGATCCGCGCCGTCTGCTGGTGGGGATTTGCTCATCTGATCCGCGCCGCATCGGTCGTGCTGTTCGGCATGTACGGCACGGCGCCCGACCTCATCACCATCGATCTCGCCAACGCGATGCTGTTCACCGCCTTCGCGGTCACCTGGACCGGCGCGCGCGTGTTCGACGGCCGCCCGGTCGAGCCGGTCTATCTCGTCACCGGCGCGGTGCTGTGGCTGCTGATCTGCCGCCTGCCGGTGCTCGCCAACGCCATCGACCTGCGCGCGCTCATCGCCTCCGGCATCATCACCGCCTACACCTGGCTGACCGCATACGAGTTCTGGCGCGGCCGCAGCGAGCAACTCGTCTCGCGCTGGCCTGCGATCTTCATGCTGTTCGCGCACGGCGCGCTGTTCCTCCTGCGCACCCCGCTGGTCTCGATC
>Ga0105240_10009788_pt1 | contig 13534 bp, 14 predicted proteins | sample KBSC54metaG_FD_80426 | JGI IMG/M metagenome (GOLD analysis project Ga0105240, IMG submission 80426) | Corn rhizosphere microbial communities from Kellogg Biological Station, Michigan, USA - KBS C5-4 metaG | ecosystem: Host-associated > Plants > Roots > Rhizosphere > Soil | place: Michigan, USA... | reverse complement strand
GCACGGCGCGAGGAGTGCTTTTCTGTGGGGATACGGCCACTACCTCATCTTCTCCAGCGCCGCGGCGATCGGCGCCGGGCTGGAGGTGACGGTCGAGCAGACCGTCGGCGAGGCACACATCAGCACCTTGAGTGCCGCTGCCGCGGTCACCATCCCGACAGCCGTGTTCGTGTTCTTCACGTGGCTGCTGCACGCCCGCCGCTTCAAGTCGGCACCGCGACAGCAGGTCGTCCTGCCGCTGACCGCCGCCGCGATCCTGGTCTGCACGTTCGCGGGCAGGTGGGCCGTGCTGTGTGCCGGGGGCGTGGCCGCGGCGAGTGTGGGCGTGTCCCTGATGATGCACCAGGGCGCACGGCGCGCCGGGTCGACTCGGTGACGCGTCCGGGGTAGCATGTCATCGGAGCGACGACGGAGAGCAGCGTCGCCGAAAGGATGACGTCATGGCGCAGGCGGAGAACCGTCCGGACTCCGGGTCCGGCGGCGGTTTCGACACCGACGCCGCCCTGGGCCAGATTACGCAGGCGATGCGCGCGGTGCACGGATTTGACGGCTTTGGCGGCGCGCCGGGCACCGCCCTTCCTGCACCGCTGAACGCGAACCAGGTCCTGGCCGCCCTGACGCTGCTGCGCGAACTGCGCACGCAGATAGCCGGCTGGGAGCCGGAGCTGATCGAGGCCGCGCGAGCGCTGGGCACCAGCTGGGCCGATCTGGCTCCGGCGCTGGGCGTGGCCAGCCGTCAGGCCGCCGAGCGCCGCTACCTGCGGCTGCGGCCCTCGCCGGACGACGCGGTCAGCACCGGTGACCAGCGGGTCGCCGCCGAGCGGGACAAGCGCGCCGGGGACAAGGCGGTGGCGACGTGGGCCCGGGCGAACGCCGGGGACCTGCGGCAGCTGGCCGGGCAGATCGGGGCCCTGGGCGATCTCGGGGCCGGCGCCGATGCCGACCTGGCGGCGTTGCGGCAGGCGCTGGGCGGTGACGACGTCGCCGATCTGCTGGGCCCGCTCGCCGACGCCCGCTCCCATCTCAAGATGGGCCATCCCGGCCTCGCCGAGCAGGTCGGTGACGTCGGCCGGGCCACGGACGAGGTGCGCGCCGCCTCCGATCGGGCCCGCCGGTCGGCTCAGCCCGAGGAATCCTGACTTCAGATTCGTTTCCGCGTCCGGGGCTGTGCCCGGTACCCGATCCCTTCCAACCCTCGAAGGAGCACCCGCAGGTGGCCAGTAGCAGTAGTGCACAGACCCTGGAGTTCCAGGCCGAGACCCGTCAGCTGTTGCAGCTGGTCATCCACTCGATCTACTCGAACAAGGACATCTTCCTGCGCGAGCTGATCTCCAACGCCTCCGACGCGCTGGACAAGCTCCGCCTGGAATCCCTGGTCGACTCCGATCTGGCCGCCGACGCCTCCGACCTGCACATCGTGCTGGAGACCGACAAGGACGCTCGCACGCTGACCGTGCGGGACAACGGCATCGGCATGACGCGCGAGGAGGTGGTGGAGCTGATCGGCACCATCGCCAAGTCCGGGACCGCGAGCCTGCTGGAGAAGGTCAAGCAGGCCAAGGACGCCGAGGCGGCCCAGAGCCTGATCGGGCAGTTCGGTGTCGGCTTCTACTCCTCGTTCATGGTCGCCGACAAGGTCAGCCTGCGGACCCGGCGCGCCGGCACGGACGAGGGCACGCTGTGGGAGTCCGACGGTCAGGGCACGTATGAGATCTCCGCGGTCGACGACCTGCCGGTGGGCACCACGGTCACGCTGCACCTCAAGGAGGTCGACAGTGAGGACGGCCTGGCGGACTACCTGGCCGAATGGAAGATCCGGGCGATCGTGAAGCAGTACTCGGACTTCATCCGGTGGCCGATCCGGATGCCCGTGGAGCGCGCCGCGGCCGGCGAGGACGGCGAGTCCAGCGGCGTGACCGTCACCGAGATGCAGACGCTGAACTCGATGAAGGCGCTGTGGTCCAAGGCGCGCAGCGAGGTCACCGAGGCCGAGTACCACGAGTTCTACAAGCAGATCAGCCACGACTGGACCGATCCGGCGCAGACCATCCACATGCGCTCGGAGGGCACCTTCGCCTACGACGCGCTGCTGTTCATCCCCTCGCAGGCGCCCTTCGACCTGTTCTCGCGCGAGACCAAGCGCGGCGTGCAGCTGTATGTGAAGCGCGTGTTCATCATGGACGACTGCGAAGCGCTGATGCCGAACTACTTGCGCTTCGTCAAGGGTGTCGTGGACGCGCACGACCTGTCGCTGAACATCTCCCGCGAGATCCTCCAGCACGACCGGCACATCCGGGGTGTGCGGCGCCGCCTGGTGAAGAAGGTCCTCGGCACCATCAAGGACATGCAGTCCGGCGACGCCGAGGGCTACGCCAAGCTGTGGAGCCAGTTCGGCCGCGTGCTGAAGGAGGGGCTGCTTGAGGACCCCGACAACACCGAGGCGCTGCTGGAGCTGATCTCGTCCGAGTCCACTCACGACGCCGAGGCGCCGACCACGCTTCGCGCGTACGTGGAGCGGATGAAGGAGGGTCAGGAGGTCATCTACTACCTCACCGGCGCCTCGCGGGCGGCGGTGGAGAACTCGCCGCACATGGAGGCCTTCCTGGCCAAGGGCTACGAGGTCCTGATCCTCACCGACCCGGTCGACGAGGTCTGGGTCGAGCAGGTCCCCGAGTTCGACGGGCACCGGTTCCAGTCCGTGGCCAAGGGGCAGGTCGACCTCGGCGACGCCGACGGCGACGAGGCGGCCGAGGAGGAGAAGAGCAAGCGCGAGACGGACTTCGCGGCGCTGCTGCCGTGGCTGGCCGGGACCCTGGGCGACCACGTGAAGGAGGCGCGGCTGTCCAGCCGGCTGACGACGTCGGCGGCCTGCGTCGTCGGCGACGCCGATGACATGACGCCGATGCTGGAGAAGATGTACCGGGCCATGGGCCAGCAGATCCCGCCGGTGAAGCGCATCCTGGAGATCAACCCCAAGCACCCGCTGATCACCGGCCTGCGCACCGCGTACGAGAAGAACCCGGAGGACGCGGGGCTGCCGGCGCTCGCCGAGATCATCCTGGGCACCGCCCTGCTCGCCGAGGGCGGCGACCTGCCGGATCCGGCTCGCTTCGCCCGCCAGATCACCGACCGGCTGGCGCAGGGGCTCTGATCGACGGGGCGCGGCCGGCTGACTGAGGCCGGCCGCGCCTTGCGGTGGTGGTGCTGGTGCTGGTGCTGCTTGGTGGCGCATCGAAAGCTCTGGGCTGCTGACAGCTCTCAGTCGACCAGCGCCTGCCAAGCGAATCCGGCCTGCTTGACTGTGCCGACTGCCGACTGCCGACTGCCGACTGCCGACTGCCGACCGCCGACCGCCGACTCCCAACCGCCGACCCCCTGCCCGCCGACTCCCCACCGACCACCGACCGCCGACTCTTTGTCCGCCGACTGCCTGCCGCCTGCCGCCCACCGACCCCCGACTGCTCACCTGCACCATGACTGTGGCCACACTCCCCACCACCGCCCCCGCCGCGCAGCGTCTGTCTCCCGACCTCGATGCCGCCACCGCCGCCTCGGCCGATGCCCACGACGCGACTCGTGCGCTCACCGACACCCTGCTGGGCTGCCAGCACCTGCCGGCCGAGATCTACCAGTACGTGCCGCACCTGTCCCACGCGCTCGGAGCTGTCGTCGCCGCCTCCCGCGGGCTGACCAGCATCACCCGGTATGCCACCGCGGCCCCCGGCCTTGAAAGCTTGCAGGCCTTGCGTCAGGCCACGATCAACCTGGCCTCCGCCACCGCGGCGCTGCGAGGGGAGACCGCCGCTTTGGCCAACGCCGCCGCCTGGTACGACCGGCCGGCCGCGATCTCGCCCGGGTAGAGAGGCTGAACCGGCTCAGGACACATGCGTGCCGATCGCGCTCCCGATCGCGTAGGTCACCGCCGCGGCCAGCCCGCCGACGATGATCTGCCGCAGGCCCGATCGCACCGCCGAGCGGCCGTTCAGCACTCCGATCCCGGCTCCGACGCCGAACAGCGCGGCGCCGAACAGGCAGATCGCCGCGACCAGCGCGGCCGTGCCGCTGCCGATCAGGTACGGCAGGATGACCACGAGCGCGCCGAGGGCGAAGGCGACCAGGCTGGAGGCCGCCGCGGACCACGGGGATCCCAGCGAGTCCGGGTCCAGGCCGAGCTCCTCGCGCGCCAGGGTGTCCAGGGCGACTTCGCGGTCGGCCATGATCTGGTCGGCGACGTCCTCGGCCTCCTTGCGGCCCAGTCCCTTGGCCCGGTACAGCAGCACCAGCTCGGCGTGCTCCTCCTCGGGGTTCTCCTCCAGCTCCTGCGCCTCCAGCGAGATCTCGCGCTCGTACATCTCCCGCTGGCTGGACATCGACACGTACTCGCCGGCGGCCATCGAGAAGGAACCCGCGAGCAGACCCGCGACGCCCGCCAGCAGGATCACCGAGCGCGAGGATCCGCTGCCGGCGAAGCCCATCACCAGCGCGGTGTTCGACACCAGGCCGTCGCTCACGCCGAACACGGCGGCGCGCACCGCGCCCGAACGGTCGCCCCGGTGCCAGCCTTCGCGGTGCGAGATCTGCTCGCGGGGATCGGGCTTGCCGCCCTCGATCAGCTTGGCGATGGTCCGGGCGTGGCCGCGCTCGTCGGCGGCCATGCCCGGCGCGGCGTCCGGGTCGGCGTCGTAGACACCGGCGTCGCCGCGCTCGGCACGCTCGATCATCGGCAGCACCGCCTGCGCCGACAGCCGGGCCGCGGCCAGGCCCACCAGCCGGGTGCGCAGACTCGGCCGCCCCGGTGCCGGGATCGGCTGGCCGGCTGCCTCGAGCTTGCCCTCCCAGTGCCGGGCGTGGCGGCGCTCGACGTCGGCCAGTTCCTCGAAGATCGCCCGGCGCTCGCCGGTCTCGGTGGCGGCCAGGCGGCTGTACAGGTGGGCGGCGTCCCGCTCGCTGGCCAGCAGCTCGCGCCAGCGGCGCACCCGTTGCCTGTCGGCCTGCTCATCCATCGGTGCTCCACCTTGCTCCGGACGCGCCGGTGTCGTTCGCGGGGGTGTGTCACCAGTGTGCAGCCGAGATCCGGGGCCTTCTATTTCAGGTGTTGCTCGATCGTGACGGGCTGCTCGGGGCCCGGACCGGGTCAGGCGGCCCCGTCGCGCGTCGCGGCGGGACGGATCTGCATGCCGGGACGGCGCCGGTGCACGGTCAAGTAGGTCAGCCCGCCCGGTCCGGCGGTGATGCTGCGGGTCGAGGTGTGCGGCAGCCACATCAGCATGCCCGAGTCCAGGCGGCGCGGGGTGTCCTCGTCGCCGACGCCGAGGATGCCGTCGCCGGACAGGACAAGGAGCAGGACGTCGAGGTCCGGCTCCCGGTGCGTCTCGACGCGCCGGCCCGCCGGCTGGTGGACGACGTTGGCGTCGAGCTGCCGGCCGGACTCGGCGAGTTTCCACAGCACGCCGGCGGTGTCGGGCAGTGCGTCGATCAGCGCCGCGGTGTCGCACACCAGCGTGGGGACCGGCGGGGACGCCTCGTCCGCGAGCGGCGGCTCAGGCGACATCCCCGGCCTCCCGTCCGATCCTCGTCACAGTTCTCCCTTTTGGTACGACCGCGGCTAGATTATCGAAGCGCCGCCGCCGTTCGGCCTGAGGCTCACGATTGAGCGGACCGCACGTGGATCCGCTCGCCTTCGACCTTGACGTCCCATCGCGGCTCGGGGGCCGCGGCGGGGCCGCGCACGACGCTGCCGTCGGTCAGCCGGAAGACACTGCCGTGCCAGGGGCAGCGCAGGGCGTCGCCGTCGACGATCTCGCCCTCGTCCAGCGGTCCGCCCGCGTGGGTGCACGTCGCCGACAGCGCGTGCGTGGCGCCCTTGTGCTTGACCAGCACCACCGGCACGCCGTCGGCCTCGACCCGCAGCGGCCGGCCCTCGGCCAGGTCCGCGGCCGCCGCGACGTCGGTCCACTCGCTGACGGCGGACTGGAAGGCGGTGTGGTTGACGCCGACACCGCGGGTGAAGGACAGGTAGCCGCCGAGGTAGGCGCCGGCGGCCGTGACGCCGAGTCCGAGCCCGCTCAGCGCCGTCCCGAGCCCGCGGCGTCCCCGGCGGCGGGCCATCCAGGACGCGGCCTGGATCAGCGTCGCCGTCGTGTTCAGCAGACCGTGCACCAGGCCGACGCGCCGGGTCGGGCCGTAGGTCGCGGACCAGTCGGACGCGCCGGCGAGCGCGGTCGGGACGGTGGCGATCAGCCCCGCGCCGACCAGGCGGCGGGCCGTCGCGGCGCCCGCGCGGCAGCCGGTCACGTCGATGAGGGAGGCCATGCCGAACGCGCCGATCGGGATGTCGGTCAGCACCGGGTGCAGCGGATGGCCCAACCGGCTGCCGGACAGCAGGGTCTTCACCGGGGTCTGTCGCGTCACGGCCGAGACCGCGCCGGCCACCCGATCACTGACGCCGTCCAGGGACTTCTGCTCCCCGACAGCCTCTACAGCTCGGTCCAGGCCTTTGACCACTTTCTCCATGACGGGCTCTCCCAGTACGCAGATCGGGGCGGCCAGTCGGCCGCCCCGAGCCCATCGTCACACGAGGTGGGAAGGTCGGCAGGTGGACGGACCCGGTGCGCGTTCTGCAGCGACGTCGGCAAGACGAACTCCGCAGGTTGTTCGGGAGAACGCCGGTTATGTTCGGTTCGTTCCCGCCAGCGCAAGGAGTACGACCATGCCCCTGGTACGCATCGACATGATCCGCGGCCGCAGCCCCGAGCAGGTCGGGGCCGTCGCGGACGCCGTGCAGCACGCGCTCGTCGACGTGCTGCGGATCCCCGAGCGCGACCGCTTCCAGATCGTCACGCAGCACGACGCGGACGAGATCGTCGCCCTCGACGCCGGACTCGGCTTCGAGCGCGGACCCGGCGCCGTCATCGTGCACATCTTCACCCAGCGCGGACGCGGCGTGGAGGAGAAGCAGCGCCTTTACAAGGCGCTCGCCGAGCGGCTCTCGGCAGCCGGCGTCGACGGCAAGGACCTGTTCATCGGCTTCTTCGAGAACGGCCCGGAGGACTGGTCGTTCGCCGACGGCCGCGCGCAGTACGTCGAAGGCGATCTGGCCGTCCCGGGCCGCTGACCCCGCCCCGCCCTGACGGCTACCGCGCCGCGGCTTTGAACATCGCCGCGATCGCCGGGCCGGCGGAGTCGTCGCCGAAGTTGCCGCCCTGCACGACGCAGGCCACTGCGATGTCGCCCTGGTAGGCGATCATCCAGCTGTTGTTCGGCCCCTGGTCCCCGGGCTCGGCGGTCCCGGTCTTCGCGCCGACCGCCGGGCTGAGGCCCCGCAGGGACTTCGCGGTGCCCTTGGTGACGGTGTCGAGCATCAGGGTTTTGAGCTCGGAGTCGACGTGGCTGCTCAGCGGCGTGGCGGTGGCCAGCGGCTTCTGGTTCGGGAGCAGGACCGGCTGGTGGAACCGTCCGGTGTCGACGGTCGCGGCGACCGAGGCCATGTTCAGCGGGGAGACGGTGATCCCGCCCTGGCCGAACATCTCCTGGGCGAACTGGCCGCCGGAGGCGGCCGGGACGTTCTCGGCGCCGCTGGCGCCGTACGTCGCGGCGCCGAGGCCCAGGTTCCACTGCTTGTTCAGCCCGAAGTAGGTGGTCGACTCCTTGTCCAGCGGGCTCCCGGAGCTGTCCAGCAGGCCGAGCTTGCCGACGAACGAGGTGTTGCACGACCAGGTGAAGGCGTAGTCGAGCGTCGCGCTGGAGTTCGTCAGGCTGGGGGAGTCGTTGACGACGTTGTACTGCGTGTTCTTCGTGATGCACGGCATCGGGGAACTGGTCGTCAGACCGTTGCGCAGCAGGTCCTCAGCGGTGATCACCTTGAAGGTCGAGCCGGGCGCCAGCGTGGCCTGGAAGGGGTCCACGTCCTGGGGCCCCTCGAAGGCCGCGGCCAGGATGTGGCCGGTGCTCGCCTGGAGCACGACCATCGAGGAGTCGGGGTGGCTGCTCAGCGCGGTGGAGGCGGCGTTCTGGTAGCGCGGATCGATCGTCGTCACGGTGCGGCTGCCGGCCGGCAGCGCGTTGGTGATGGCGCTCAGGCTGGGGAAGGTGCTCAGCAGCGTCGTGCCGTCGCTGGCGAACACGCCCAGGGCCGAGGGGTCGGCGGACGAGGCCGCCGGCGTGCCCGGCGAGGCGGTCGGTGTTGTGCCGCCGGCCGGCGACGTCTGCGCGACGGTCGGCGTCGCCCCGGCACCGGTCGAGGACTGCCCGGCCGCTTGCTGCGAGGACGCCGTGTCGGACGTCTTGTCGGACGAAGAAGCAGATGCGAAGTGCCACGCCGTGGCCCCGACGATCGCCACCGCGGTGACCGCAGCTGTGATCATGACTTTCTTGCCGCGCATAGTACGCGTCGACCCCCCACCCCGTTGAGACATCCCCCGCGGGATTCAGGTTCTCATCAACCACTGAGCAAGCGGGAGGCGGGGTCGGGTTCTGAGACGAAGCGGAGCCGAAGCGACGCGTGACGGCGTTCCCGCGCCGTCAGTCCGTAGACGTCCAGGATCAGCGCCACCAGATCAGCCGGTCCCGCCGGTCCGATCGAGACCACGGCCTCGGGTCCGTCGGCGGCCTCCATGCGCCAGGCCTGCATCACCAGCCAGCAGCCGTCTGAGGACTTCGCGCCGGTCTCGGGGACTTCGGCGAGCCATCGGTCGGCGGTCCCGGACATCGACGTGACGGTCGCTTCGGCGTCGAAGGAGACGATGCCGGACGCGTCGGGGAGATCGACATCGATCGAAAACGGAACGTCCCACGTCACAATGCTAGCCGACGAAAGTGAATCAGACGTCTGCTATGTCGATAGGCGTTCCGGATATTCGCCCGGCCGGCGACGAGCCCGGACGGGTCGGCATCTATCGGTTCAGTCCGCCGGCGGACGTCACTTCGGTGCAGGTGAACAGCACGTCGCCGTGCGAAGGCGGCCCGGCCCACGGGTAATGTGACGACACGCCGGAACCCACCGTGCTCTCGCCCGGCCAGCTGTGCTTCGGGTGCGTGCACCCGGTCTCGCCGGGGAGTACGGAGCTGATCCTGGTCTGGTCCAACGATGCGAAGAAGGGGCCTTACCCGATCGGTTCGCAGCGATCGTGAGCAAGCCTCACAGGCCGGCCAACTCGGCGTTCGCGCGCTGCGTGATCAGGGTCAGCACGCGGCCCGCGACGGCGAGGTCCTCGGCCGGGATGCCGGCGTAGAGCTTGGCTGAGATGGGTGCGGTCTCGGCGGTGGTGCGGTCGAAGAGTTCGCGGCCGGCTTCGGTGAGGGCCACTCGGGATGGTTGCGCCTCTATGAGCCCGGCGTCGGTCATCTCCTGGACGACCTCCCGGACGGCCGGCTTGCCGAGCTTGAGCGAGTCGTCGACCTGGGCAATGAGCTCGTCGAGGCTGAGGGGCTCGGCGGCGGATGCGATGGCTCGGAGCGTGACGCTCTGCTGGAAGGTCGCGCCGTGGCGGGCGAGCACGGCCTCCAGGATCGCGCGGCCGGCGTAGTGCGCGAGGCCGATGATGCGGGGGTTGAGTGCGGTGGCGGTGGCGGTCGCGGGGCGGGCGGTGTTGGCGGTCGCGGTCATGGTGGTTCGTCTCCTCGTGGGTTCGCCTGGCTCGTTAGTTCTACTAACGTTGGGTTCGCCAACGAATCTACATCGTTAGTGCCACTAACGCAACCGGGTAGGCTGGTCCCATGAACACCGGCGACGACCTGCTCTTCGACCGCGGCGAAGACACCCCCGAGCACCTCAGGAGCCAGTTCTCGCGCCTTGTCGGCATGACCGCCGTGCAGAGCGGCCGCGTCGCCGGCGGCGCCCTGCGCGCGGTGGGCGCCCACCGCGACCACTTCCTCGTCCTCGCCGACCTCGCCGAATTCGGTCCCGCGAGCCAGGCGACACTGTCCGGCCGCACTCGCATCTACAAGAGCGACCTGGTCGCGGTCCTCAACGACCTCGAAGCCGGTGCATGGATCCGCCGCGCACCCGACCCCGCCGACAAGCGTCGCAACGTCATCACCGTCACCCCCGCCGGCCGCCGCCGACTGGCGGAGCTCGCCAGGGTGCTCGAAGAGGTCAACGAGCGCATCCTGGCACCGCTGGCCCCTGATGAACGCGCGCAGTTGTTCGCCCTGCTCGGGCGGGTCAACGCGCATCTGGCAGATCAGGAACGCGGGTAGTCGGGGCGCGCGTATCAGGGCTTGATGAGGACCTTCAGCGCAGTCCGATCAGCCATCGCCCGGTAGCCGTCCGGCACCTCGTCGAGGCCGACGGTGCGGTCGAAGACGCGGCCGGGCTCGATGCGGCCTTCGAGCACGTCGGGCAGCAGCTCCTCGATGTAGGCGCGCGCCGGGGCCACGCCGCCGGTCAGCGTGATGTTGCGGAAGAAGTCGCTGAAGCCGAAGGACACCTTGTCGTACTGCGGTGCGCCGACGCGGCTGACCGTGCCGCCGGCGCGGACGACGCCGAAGGCGGTGTCGACGGCCTGCTCCAGGCCGACGCACTCCAGCACCGTGTGCGTGCCGTCGCCGCCGGTCAGCTCCCTGACCTTCTCGACGCCCTCGTCGCCGCGCTCGGCCACGACGTCGGTGGCGCCGAACTCGACGCCCAGGTCGGTGCGCTCCTTGTGGCGTCCCATCAGGATGATCCGCTCGGCGCCGAGGCGCCGGGCGGCCAGCACGGCCGACAGGCCGACGGCGCCGTCGCCGATCACCGTCACCGTGGTGCGGGGGCCGACGCCGGCGGTGACGGCGCAGTGGTGCCCGGTGCAGAACACGTCGGACAGCGTCAGCAGCGACGGCAGCAGCGCGGAGTCCTCGCCGACCGGCAGCTTGACCAGCGTCCCGGCGGCCTGCGGGACGCGCACGGCCTCGCCCTGGCCGCCGTCGACCCCGTCGCGCCCCCACAGCCCGCCGTGCCGGCACGAGGTCTGCAGTCCTTCGCGGCAGAAGTCGCAGGTCCCGTCGGACCAGACGAACGGCGCGAGCACCAGATCGCCGCGCGAGAACCCCGACACCTCGCTGCCGAGGTCCTCCACGACGCCGAGGAACTCGTGGCCGATCCGGTCGCCGGTCGCGGTGGCGGCCTTGGAGCCGTACGGCCACAGGTCGCTGCCGCAGATGCAGGCGCGCACGACGCGGACCAGCGCGTCAGTGGGCTGCTTGAGGACCGGGTCGGGGACTTCGCCGACGCGCACGTCGCCGGCGCCGTAGATCAGGGTTGCCTTCATGAGGGTGGCTCCTTCCAGAGGAATGTGAATGAGTTCGGCCTGAGCCAGGTGCGACCCAAGCCGGCTTCGGCCTGAGCCGGGTTCGGCCTGAGCCGGGTTCGGCCTGAGCCGGGTTCGGCCTGAGCAAGGTCCGGATCGGCCCGGGTCGCCCAGCTCAGCGCTCCAGCATCTGCATCTGCGCTTCGTTGTGGTGGTCGCCGGCCGCCGGAGTCAGACCGGTGAGCTCGGCGATCTGCTCGTCGGTGAGCCGCACGTCCGCCGCCGCGACGTTCTCCTCCAGCCGGTGCACGTGCCGGGTGCCGGGGATCGGGACGACGTCCTCGCCCCGCGTCAGCAGCCAGGCCAGCGCGACCTGGGCCGGAGTGGCTCCGGCCGCGGCGGCGACCGCTTCCACCTCGGCCAGGAGCCGCAGGTTGTGCTCGAAGTTCTCGCCGATGAAGCGCGGGTTGCCGGTCCGGGTGTCGTCGGCGGCCAGGTCGGCCCGGGAGCGGATCCCGCCCGTGAGGAACCCCCGGCCGAGCGGGGAGTAGGCGACGAAGCCGATGCCCAGCTCGCGCAGCAGCGGCAGCACCTTCGGCTCCTGGTCCCGGGTCCACAGCGAGTACTCGGACTGCACGGCGGTGACCGGATGCACGGCGTGCGCGCGCCGGATCGTCTCCGGACCGGCCTCCGAGAGGCCGATGTGCCGCACCTTGCCCTCGGCGACCAGCTCGCCCAGGGTCCCGGCGACGTCCTCGATCGGGGTCTTCGGATCGACGCGGTGCTGGTAGTACAGGTCGATGTACTCGGTGCCCAGGCGCTTGAGCGAGCCCTCGACCGCGGCGCGGATGTTGGCCGGACTGCTGTCCAGGTTCCCCGGGCCGCCGCCGGAGTGCGACACGAAGCCGAACTTGGTGGCCAGGACCACCTGCTCGCGGCGGTCGGCGATGGCGCGCCCGACGAGCTCCTCGTTGGCGAACGGCCCGTAGATCTCGGCCGTGTCGATCAGGGTGACGCCCAGGTCCAGGGCGCGGTGGATGGTGCGGATGGCCTCGGCGTCGTCCAGGCCTTCGCGGCCGTAGTGGCCGGACATCGACATCGCGCCCAAGCCGATGCGGCCGACCTCCAGGGATCCGAGTGTGACGTGCTGCATGAGTTATCCGCCTTCCTCGCGTGTCGCGCTCTCCTGCCCCTTCATCCAAGCGGTATCCGTACCGGCCAGGGAGTTCTTGATGTTCCAGGTACTGCCGGAACCTCCCAGGCCGGAGCGGCCCGAAGTACCGTCGAGGCATGGACCGGCGCAACGACATCGAAAGCGGCAACGACATCGACGCTCGCAGCGAGATCCGTGACTTCCTCACTACGCGCCGCGCGCGGATGACGCCGGATCAGGCGGGCCTTCCGGCGTACGGCGGCGAGCACCGGCGGGTGCCGGGACTGCGGCGGGAAGAGGTCGCCATGCTCGCCGGGGTCAGCGTCGACTACTACACGCGGCTGGAACGCGGAAACGCCCGCGGCGTGTCCGGCCGGGTCCTGGAGGCCCTGGCGCGCGCCCTGGGCCTCGACGAGGCCGAGACGACGCACCTGTTCGACCTGGCGCGCGCCGCCAACGCCGCGACGCCCACCGGCCACCGTCCGGCCAAGCAGCGGGTCCGGCCCAGCATGCAGCGCCTCCTGGACACCATGGCGATGGCGCCGGCCTACATCCGGAACGGCCGCATGGACGTCCTCGCGTCGAACACGTTGGGCCGAACCGTCTTCGCCCCGCTGTTCGACAGCCCGGTCCGCCCCACCAACATCGCCAGGTTCATGTTCCTCGACCCGGCCGCCCAGACCTTCTACGACGGCTGGCCCAGGCACGCCGCCGACACTGTCGCCCTACTGCGCGCCGAAGCGGGCCGGAACCCGCACGACAAAGCGCTGTCAGACCTGATCGGTGAACTGTCCACGCGCAGCGAGGTCTTCCGCGTCCGCTGGGCCGACCACAACGTCCGCTTCCACCGCTCGGGCCTCAAGCAGCTGCACCATCCTGTCGTCGGCGAGCTGACGCTCAGCTACGAGTCCATGGACCTGGTCACCGACCCCGGGCTGCGGCTCAACGCCTACAGTGCCGAACTCGGCTCGGCGTCGCAGGACGCGCTCAACCTGCTGGCCAGCTGGGCTGCGACGGCGGAGCAGGCACACAAGCCAGCCGACTCCGCGACCACGGCTTCGACGGCCGACTGACCGGTGGCGCCATGACGAGTCAGCCTGCGAATCTCCTGGCCAGATCCCGTAGCCGCGCTACCGCACCGGCCACTTGGTCGCCG
>Ga0105240_10009787_pt1 | contig 13534 bp, 10 predicted proteins | sample KBSC54metaG_FD_80426 | JGI IMG/M metagenome (GOLD analysis project Ga0105240, IMG submission 80426) | Corn rhizosphere microbial communities from Kellogg Biological Station, Michigan, USA - KBS C5-4 metaG | ecosystem: Host-associated > Plants > Roots > Rhizosphere > Soil | place: Michigan, USA... | reverse complement strand
CGTGATTCCGGCCATGCCCTTCCTCCCTTACAGAACCGTCTCGCGCAAGACTTCTTCCATCGTCGTCAAACCGGCCGCGCACTTAATCAGGCCGCTGCGCCGCAGCGTAATCATTCCGAGTTCAAGCGCCTTCTTTTTCAGTTCGAGCGCCGAAGCGCCGACGAGAATCAGCTCCCGCAGATCATCACTGATTTCCATCACTTCATAGAGACCGACGCGGCCCTTATAGCCGCTGTTGTTGCAAGTGCCGCATCCCTTGCCGTGATAGACGACAGTGGTTTTCGCTTCATCCGCCGTATAGCCAGCCTCGATGAGCGCCTGCGGCTGAATCTGCAGCGGCTCTTTGCAACCGCTGCAAATGCGCCGCACCAAGCGCTGAGCGCAGATCAGGTTGACCGAAGTCGCTACAAGGAACGGCTCGATACCCATATTCATTAATCGGCTGATTGTGGATGGCGCATCATTGGTATGCAGCGTGGAAAGCACCAAGTGGCCTGTCAAGGCGGCCTTTACAGCGATTTCGGCAGTCTCGAAATCTCGAATTTCGCCGACCAGGATGATATTGGGGTCTTGCCGCAGGAAAGCCCGTAGAGCAGAAGCGAAATTCAGCCCGATCTGCTCCTTCATCTGTACCTGATTGATACCGGGCAATTGGAATTCGACCGGGTCCTCGGCCGTCATAATGTTCGTATCGGGCTGATTGAGCCGCGCGACCGAGGAATACAAGGTATTCGTCTTGCCGGAACCGGTGGGGCCGGTTACAAGGACCATGCCGTAAGGCTTCAATATCTGCTTTTCAAATTTCTGTAGCGACTGCGACTCGAAACCAAGCTTCGTCATGTCCAGGCGCAGGTTCTCCTTATCCAGCAAGCGCATGACGATTTTTTCGCCGAACAGCGTCGGGACAGTTGAGACGCGAAAGTCCAGTTCCTTTTTCTTGCCATCTTTGAGGTACTTGATCATGATGCGGCCGTCTTGCGGCAGCCGCTTCTCGCTGATGTCCAGCTTGGACATGATCTTGATACGGCTGGTGATCGCGTCCTTCAACTTCATCGGCGGCGCCATCACGTTTTGTAGCTGGCCGTCGATACGGAACCGCACGCGATATTCTTTCTCGTACGGTTCGACGTGGATGTCGCTCGCGCCGCGCTTCACCGCATCCGTGAGGATCAGGTTGCAGAGTTTGATGATCGGCGCTTCCTCGGCTGCTTTTTCGAGCGACGCCAGGTCCATCTCGGATTCTTCGGCAGCGAGTTCTAGCGCGTCGCCGTCCTCACCCGTAAGGTCCTTCATCACCTTATCGAGTTCTTCCACGCTCTCGACGTCGCCGTAGAACTTGTGAATCGCCTCGCCGATGGCCGTTTCCGAAGCGACGACCGGTTCGACATTGAAGCCGGTCATGAACTTAATGTCGTCCATCGCGAAGACGTTCGTGGGATCGGTCATCGCGATGGTGAGGGTGGATCCCACGCGCGATAGGGGAACGATCTGGTAACGGACCGCGGTTTCCTGCGGGACGAGTTTGATTACGGAAGGATCGACTTCATAAAATTTCAGATTGATCGAGGGAACGCCGTACTGGCGCGAGAGAACGGCGGTGATGTCGTCGTCGCTGACGAGCCCCATTTTGACCAGGCACGTGCCGAGTCTGCCGCCGTTTTTTTTCTGATAATCGATAGCCTGCTTCAACTGATCGTCAGAGATCAGGCTATCTTTGACCAGAATTTCGCCGAGTCTTGAGGACATGAGTGTGCGCTGACGGACGTAGCAACCGCCCGATTTGCAGGGTAGCATGCTCCCTTCACGACATCGGGACGCGGTCCGTTGTTCGTGGTGAATCTGCTAACAGCCTTTTGGCCGCTTGCGAACCTGTACCTTCGTTCAGGCCAATATTTGGCTGCTGTACGTGCGTACAGGTCGCGCCGTTCTTTGTTCTGATCGGACATTTTTTGCCCGGCTTCACTACAAAGTGACGCACTTTGTCTAAACGTGATCGTCAAGCGTGGCTGTTGACAGAAATGGCCGCGCATGGCTACCTAGATTCATTGTGGAAACCACTCATGCCTCGATGACGGCATCGCCCGCGATCCCTCTTTGCCCGAGATGCGGACAGCCAATCTCCGCAGGCACGTTGGTGTGCCCTGCATGTCGTACGCTGGTCCACGGCGAACAATTCGAGCGACTTTCCGCGGCAGCAGAGCGCCTCGAACGAAAATCGCAGATAGCAAGCGCGCGCGATGCATGGCTGCAGGCGCTGCCACTCGTTCCACAGGATTCGGAGCACGCGGAATGGATTCGACAGCACGTCAATGAGCTCACGGCCAGAGCATCGGCTGCGCCCGGCAATTCGAAAAGCAAATGGGCGAAGAGACTGGGCCCGCTTGGTCCTGTGGCCGTGCTGGCTGCAAAAGCGAAGACGGCGATATTTGCGCTATCCAAACTGAAATTTCTGTTGAGCCTCGGCGCGTTTGTAGCTCTTTATTGGGTTGCCTGGGGCCCCAAATTCGGCATAGGTTTCGCCGCTCTGATCCTGATTCACGAGATGGGACATTTTATCGACGTGAAGCGGCGCGGCCTTCCGGCAGAAATGCCTGTCTTTCTTCCCGGCCTTGGCGCTTACGTGAAGTGGAAAGCGCTTGGAGTTTCGACTGAAACAAGAGCGGCGGTAAGCCTCGCGGGTCCGTTCGCCGGGTGGATCGCTTCGGTGATTTGCCTCGCGATCTGGTGGAAGACTGGCGACGCGCTTTGGGCGGGACTGGCGCGCGTGAGCGCATGGCTTAATGTACTCAACCTGATTCCTCTCTGGATTCTCGACGGAGGAACGGCCGTTAGCGCACTGGGGCGCACGCAACGTTTCCTTCTATCGACGGTGGGGCTCGCACTTTGGCTGTTTCTCGGCGAGACTCTGTTTCTTATTGTCGGAGCAGGCGCTGCATTCCGTGCATTCACGAAGGATCTGCCGGAGCAGCCGAGCCAGATGATCACAATTTACTATGTGGCAGTGATGGTGTGCCTGGGAATTGTATTGCACATGGTGCCAGGCCCGCTGTTGCCTATGGGGTGACGTCTAGCGAGTCGCTAAAGCGTGCGGGGGTGCTTGGCGTTTCCCGGATTGCTTGTGCTGGTACAGCGCTTTGTCGGCTTCATCGAGCAGGTCCTGCGGCCGCTGGCCGTTCTGCCAATCCGCCCAACCGACAGCGTAAGTAATTGCGATCTTTTTGTTGTCGATGTCAGCCTCGATGTTTTCCATTCGTTCGAGCAGCAGATGAACCTGTGTCGCATCGCACTCGGGCAGTAGCAACATGAATTCGTCGCCGCCAAGCCGCACAGCCACATCGCCCTGTCGCGTCGCGTTCGTAAGACGCTCCGCGAATGCCTTCAAAGCGGTATCACCCGCCGCGTGTCCATACTGATCGTTGATCTCTTTAAAGTCGTTCAAGTCGAAAAGCACCACGGTGAGCTGATAGCCCTTGCGGTGCGCGCGAGCCACTTCCGCCTTTAACTGCCGCTCCGCGAAACGCCTGTTAAAAAGTCCAGTAAGAGAGTCAACAAGGGCCAAATCGCGCCAGACTGCCGAGTGCGACTGCCCTTCCGCAAGATCAATTCGCAGGCGATTGATGAGCACCTTTTCGTAGGTGAGATAACCGCCTAGCAGAAAGATCAACATCGTCAGTCCGGCAACGGACTGAAACACTGGCGCATTAAGAAGGTGTCCGTGCTGCGCCGCTATTTCGGGAAGCGCGAGCGATGCAACAGCCGCGGTTAACAGCACGAGCACGAACATCGTGACCGCCCACGTCCACCACTCGCGGCGTTGCAGCGCCCGTAAGTGCTCGAGGTACTCCTCAAAACGCGGGCTCAACGCACGCTGTTCCGGAACGTGCAACCATTGTGAAGCCTGTTTGAGCACCGATGCCTTCCTCTCACTTTTCAGGTTAGGTGCCGGTAGCGTGGCCGTCAATTGCCCGCCGCTAGTCAGTCAATAGCTTTCCGGACCGTGGTTTTCTACAGTTGATCCTGTAGCCGCCCCGAGGAGTGCCAGGAAGAGAACAGTTTTGGCCCGGAGCCGGATGGTTCAGAGTAGTACCTTCCGGCTATTGTGGTGCGCGGTGCCTTTTCTTATCCTGAAGTCGTCCAATGATCGCAGCACTCATTCTCGTGTTCTCGACGGCGGCTCTGGTCCGGTTCGGAATCTGCCAGTGGCGCGCGATGTGGCTCACAGTTGCCGCGCGCCCCCTCTCCGATTGCCTGCAAGCGGCGACCGGGCTGGACGGCAAATCCCTTCGAGCTGAGGACTTCTATTTGATTACCAAGACCTCGCACTACGTGAGCCCAGCGCCCCATGAGCGCAATGTTTGGCTACGCGAGGTGGGCGTCTACTTCAGAATCGTGAGCACGATTGAAAAGATTGCCGGGAAGCATGTTCCGGGGATCGCAAACTGGGCGCAGTCTGAACTGATCTCGTGCGCTAAGTACGCGGCAGCGGTCCTCGATCAGCGCTTGAATGCCAACTTGGCGTACGCTGCCGATCTTAGCCGCTCGTAACTAGACCAAAATCCACCGATCACACGTGCAGCCGGACCTCGCTGGAAGTGCCCCCGGCGGCAGGCAGATAGCACTTCAACGTGTAATCCATGACCATACGGTCTGCGTTAAAGCGCCATCCGAGGGTCTTGATCGTTCTCTTCATGCGTTTGATCCAGCCGCGAGGCAGGCCGTCGCGGTCGCGTTCGTAATACAGTGGGATTACCTGCTCCCGTAGCGTCCGGATCAGATCCTCAGCGTCGCGCGCATCCTGAATCTCAGGATTCGAGTGCGTCCGTCCCGTGCCGATGGCAAAGCCGTTTAGGCCGTCATACGCCTCGGCCCACCAACCATCGATGATCGAGAGGTTGAGCCCGCCGTTGAGCACGACTTTCTGGCCGCTCGTACCGGAGGCCTCGAGAGGCCGACGCGGTGTGTTCAGCCACACGTCGACGCCCTGAACGAAATGCCGACCTACGTTCATGTCGTAGTCTTCGACGAAGACGATCTTGTCCGCAAAACGCGAATCCCTCGTCATCTCCGCCACCTGCTGGAGGATTCGCTTACCGGGATCATCTCGGGGGTGCGATTTGCCCGCGAAAACAAACTGCACCGGCCGCTTTGGATCGTTGGCGAGCGAAACGAGCTGCTCCAGATGCATCAGGACGAGATTTGCCCGCTTATACGTAGCGAATCGACGCGCAAAACCGATCGTCAATGCATCGGGACTCAGAATCCGGCTGAGTCTTTGGAGAGTTTCCGGTGATTCGTCACGCCGTTCGGCCTGCTCCATCGCGCGCCGGCGAACAAAGTCGATGAGTCGCGCTTTTAGACTAAGGTGGGTCTCCCAAAGCTCGCCATCATCAACCTCATCAATTCCCTGCCAGCTTTGCGCTTCGCTGCTATGATCGTGCCAGCCCGTCCCGAGGTGCCGCTCATACAGCCTATACATCTGCGGCGCCAGCCAGCTTAATGCGTGTACGCCATTGGTGATGTGCCCGATCGGCACAGCTTCTTCGCCTTGACCGGGCGCCAAACCCTTCCACATCGAACGAGACACACGCCCATGCAGCGAAGAGACTGCGTTCGCGCGGCGAGAAAGCTTCAGTCCAAGAACCGTCATGCAAAACGGCTCTTCGCCATTCCAGGGATTCTCGCGGCCCATTGCCATCAAGCTTTCGTGCGAAATCCCCATGGCGTCGCGCAAAGGGCCGAGATGTTCCTCGATCAAGTCCGGATCGAATCTGTCATGACCCGCTGGAACCGGAGTGTGCGTCGTGAACACGACTTCCCGGGCCACCCGTGGCGCAGCCTCCTCAAATGACAGCCCCTCTTCGACCATGCGATCCTGGATCGCTTGCAGGACGGCAAAGCCACTGTGCCCTTCGTTCAAATGGAGAACACCGGGAGTAATCCCCATAGCTCGCAATGCGCGATATCCGCCAATCCCAAGCAGCAACTCCTGGCGGATGCGCAATCGCCTGTCGCCTCCGTAAAGCCGGGACGTAAGGTCGCGGTCCTCGGGCGTATTCCCTTCCACGTTGGAGTCCAGAAGCAGCAAATCGCAACGGCCGACCTTGAGGCGCCAAACCTTCGCTCTAATGACGGCCTGGCGCGTCTCGATTTGCACCACAACGGGCTCTCCGTTGGTGCCAATCGCCGTTTCCAACGGCAGCTTGTTCACATCAATTTGGAGGTAATCCTCCTGCTGCCAGCCTTGTGCGTCGAGATGTTGGCGGAAGTAGCCTTGACCATAGAAAAGACCCACGCCGACGAGAGGAATCGCCAGATCGGACGCACTCTTAATGTGATCTCCGGCCAGGATTCCCAAACCGCCTGAATAGATAGGAATGGACTCGTGCAGGCCGAATTCAGCCGAAAAATAGGCGACGGGGCGCGCGCGAAGCACTCCGGCGTGGCGCGCACCCCAGGTGTGCGCGGTATCCAGGTACTCTCTAAGCCGGCGATAGGCGTAATTTATGCGGCTATGCAGTACGAATTCGGTTGCGCGCTTTTCGAGGCGGTCCAGCGGAATCTCGGCAAGCATAGCCATCGGGTTGTGGTTCGCGTCGCGCCAGCCGAGCGGGTCCAGATCAAGGAAGAGGGCGCCACAATCCTGATCCCAACTCCACCATAGATTGCGCGCCAAGGTCCAAAGGCGCTCCTGGACAGGAGCGACGAAGCGGTCGAGAGTGCGGGCCTCGTTCACCACGGGCGCTATTTGGGCGGCGGTTTCCATTAGCATCCGGACTTCGTCATCCCGAAAGGCACGCATCTCCTTATTCTGGATTACCAATACTCCCTGAAGGACCCCTCGGTCAATCAGTGGAACACCCAAAAATGATTGGAGACTCTCTTCGCCCGCCTCTTTGAAGAACTTAAACCGTGGGTGGTCTTTGACTTGCGAGACCGCGACGGGGAGTACCTGCTCCGCGACCAGTCCCGAAAGCCCCTCGTTTAAGCCCATCCGAAGCGTGCCCACACACTCGGGTCTGAGGCCGATGGTAGCCGCCAGAACCAGATTGGCGCGATCCGGCTCCAGCAAATATGCCGAGCAAACGTCGGCGTCAAAGCGACGGGCAATGAGTGCGACAAGTTTTGTGAGGGTCTCGGCGGGCTTGCCGCGTTCGGACGCGAGCTGGGCGGTCTCCTCCAGCGTCAGGATGCGGTTCGCCTCTCGGTCCATCGTCTCCTGAATGGGACCTTCGCCGCCGTTATTACCTGAATTCAATGCAGGCATGTGTTGGGCCACGTCTTCAGCTTTCTAGCGGACGGCGGACTCTCCGCCCGTGCTCTCTACATACTGTAAACATCTTAGAGCAATACGTCCAATCGCGTTTCTCGATTGTGAGGATCGACTATCTTCGTGTCATTTTGTGCAGCGATTGCGTCAACCGCGTTGACGCAAAATGCCGCGTTTGGCGCCGTAAATGGCACCGTTTGGGCGCGAATGGCGCCATAAAAATCGCTAAGGATTCAGGGATCTTTACCGGAACGAGTGTGTCTGTTCCTCCACACTCGAAGCTCGCAGTATGAACCCGTGAGGTAGCAATTGTCATGCTTACGTCTGAAACCGGCGCGCTTGATGGGAGCGACGAGAATCATGAGGCGCTCCCTTATTACGGCTCTTCGACCGAAGGTTCGTCAGCGAGATCGGCGGTGTCGGTCTTGGTGACATTGCGAATTTCGGTGCGGATCAGATCGGCGGAAAAACCAGCGGCAATCAGGCTGCGGTAAAGCGAGGCGATCTTTTTTTGGTCGATGCCCTTCCCTGCCGAGCCGCGGAGTTGGCCGAGCTTCCTCTTAATGCGCTCTCGAACGAGCGACACCTCATCCGTTTCGGCGAAGACCGATTCCAAGGCTGCATCAATGTGAGAATCCGGGACGCCTCGCGCGCGGAGTTCGCGTGCAATGCGGAATTTCCCTTGACGGCGGGAACTAGCATGCAGCCGCGCATAGTCGCGCGCATATTTCGCATCATCGAGATAGCCCTGATCGCGCAGATGCGTGATCACCACGGTGACTCCGGATTTATCGGCCGCGCGCCGCCCGAGATACTCCTTCATTTCATGGACGGAGTATGCGCGTCGCATTAGCGCGCGCAGAGCGGCGGCATAGAGATCTTCGTCGCTGGCGATTTTTTGCGAGTTGGAACGGAAAGGCACGTTGGGAGGATAGAGGCAAGGAGGAAGGAAGTCGAGGAGGTAAAGGAGGAGATTTCGTGACTAGCGGAGGGATTCCGATGATGAACGACAACCCCATGCTTCAGCGGCTAAAGCCGCGGTCGTTTGTGCCACTTACGGCACGGCTGAAGCGTACCCAACATCGGAGCTGCCTCACAGACCCTCGAAGCGCCGTCCTACATTCCCTGCAATATCCAGTAGCCTACTAAGGCCGCACTCATTTTGCATCGCTTGCGGTGCGAAAAGCCGCGCCCTTCCAGTTCCGAGTTGCCACACAAACCCTTTGAAACCGCGAGATGAACGGGGCCGAACTTGACTCGCGAGAGCGAATACAACTAACATTTGCCGCGGAATGATACACAGAGGCGCCAAGGCGTTCCATGTCCTGATTGGTTTTGCGCTGCTGATCTGCATGGCATGTCCCGACATCGAAATTCTGTGCCATTCGACGGATTGCATTTTTCTGAGCGGGCATGATCTCGAGACGTCCTTCGCGCTGTTCCTCATAATTATCGAGCTTGCGGTTGTGTCACTGAAATTAGCAGTGGCGCTGCTTCCCCGATTACTGGCAGGACTAATTTCGTTCGAGCCGCTTCGCGTTGCGTTTAGCGGAACTCTCGCCTTTGCTGTCGATCCCACCGGTTCCCCGCCTTTCGCACTCCGCATCTAGCGCCTCCTGGAAGAGTCAGGGCGGACGCGTGTGCGTTCGCCGGATTTTTTGCGTGGAGATGTGCGATGCGGATTTCAATTGCGAACAAATTTCTGGTAGTTTCTGCCGTACTGGCGCTGAGCGGCTGCGCAACGCAGCGGTACAAGCCTGCGCCGATTGTTCCGGCCGTTTCGGCCGCACGGCTGGAATCGCGGACTCTTTCGGATGCCGGGCTGCGATCGTTCGTCGAACAGAGCTTGGGCAAATCGTTTACGTCCTGGCCTCCGAGGCGTTGGAATTTGCAAACGTTTTCGCTGGCGGCCTTGTATTTCAATCCCACGCTGGACACCGCGCGTGCGCGGGTTGAAGAAGCCGATGCAGCCATTATTACGGCCGGCGGGCGGCCAAATCCGACGTTCGATATTTCTCCTGGTGTTCCCAGCCCGTATCTATTCAGCGTGGATCTTCTTTTTCCGATTGAGACGGCGGGCAAACGCGGGCACCGCATTCAATCCGCCAGCAGCTTGATGCAAGCGGCGCAATTCGATCTTGCGGATTCGGCGTGGAAAGTGAGAAGCGGGGTACGCACAGCACTGCTCGATTATTTTCTCGCATCGCGCAGCGTGGATTTGCTTCGCACCGAGCAGGACTTACGCACCACGCAGGTGCGGCTACTGCAGGAGCGTCTCACCTCCGGAGAGATACCCCGCGTCGATTTGGACACAGCGCGGATCGCCGCTGCCCAAACGCAACTGGCCGTGACTACGGCGCAAAACCGAATCGCAGGAGCGCGCGCCGCGATTGCAGCCGCGATTGGACTGCCAGCTTCCGCAATGAGCACCGTCACTTTTGACTGGGACGATTTGGATTCGCCACCGGACGCGGCGTCGATTTCAGCGCAGGAGGTTGAACGCGACGCCGTACTTAATCGGATGGACGTACGCCGCGCTCTTGCGCAATACACGGCCGCCGAAGCGAATTTGCAGCTCGAAATCGCGAAGCAGTATCCGGATGTGGAAATCGGGCCGGGATACTCGTACGAAGAGCAGCACAACTACTTCACGACGGGACTTTCCGTCACTTTGCCAATTTTCAACCGCAACAAGGGCCCCATCGCCGAAGCCGAGGCGAGACGCAAAGAGGCTGCGGCAACCGTTAGCGAGGCGCAGACGCAGGTGATTGCGCAGAGCGAGCAGGCACTCACCGCATACACCGCGGCGCTGAACGAACTCTCCGAAAGCGATCAACTACTGCGCACGCTTCAAAATACGCGTCTGCAAATGACGGAACGAGCGGCACAGGTCGGCGAAGTGGACAGCGTGGCGGTTAACGGAGTCCAGATCGAAAACAATGCGCTTTCATTGTCGCGCCTAGACGCACTAAGCCGCGCACAAACGGCTCTGGGGCAGCTCGAAGACGCAGTTCAGCGGCCGCTCGATCCGGGCGATGCGTTTCCTGAAACACTGAAGCTGATCGAGCCACGAAAGGAGGACAAGCAATGAGACAACCATCGCGAATGATGGTCACGTTCATTGGCGCGGCCGTGTTCGCAGCCGCCGCGTTGACGTGGTTGGGCGGATGCGGGGGGCAAGGCGGCGGCGATGACGACGACCAAACGACGCTTCCGAACGCGCAAAAGGAACTTGCGAAGATTGCGATTGTGAATGGCGAGACTGCAATAACCCTCGATCCTGCTACACAGGCGCGTCTGGGACTAAATACCGCCGCGCTTGTGCCTACCACGAGTCGCGGGCAGCAGACGTTTCCAGCCATGGTTCTTTCATCGGCCGACCTCGCCACGGCGCGCAGCAATTACCTCGCGGCTCAGGCGCAAGTGCAGAAGGCGCGCGTCGATGCGGATGTGGCGAATAAAGAATACGCGCGGCTCAAGGGACTATACGCGGAAGATCAGAACATATCGCAAAAGTCCCTCGAAGCAGCGCAGGGTGTGGCGGAAGCGGATCAGACGGATGTCGCCACTGCACAGCAACAAGTGGAACTGCAAAAAACGCTGATCGCTCAGCAGTGGGGCGAAACCGTCGCGAATTGGGTGCAGCAGAACTCACCAGAATTCCAGCGCGTAATCGGTCAGCAGGACGCGCTGTTGCAAGTCACGATCGCCGCCGACGCGCCGATCGCAGCTCCGAAGAGCGTTGCGATTGAGAACCTCGATGGATCGGAAACGGAAGCGAGGCTTGTTTCACCATTCCCACGCGTGGACCCGCGCATTCAAGGCAGGAGTTTTCTCTATGTAATGCCAGCCCGCGCGCCGGTTGCGCCCGACACGAGTTTGCTGGCAGACGTGTCCGTCGGCAGCCAAATCAAAGGCGTGATCGTGCCCTCGGCAGCCGTGGTGTGGTCAGAGGGAAAAGGGTGGGCATATCAGCAGACAGGAGCGAGCCAATTCACGCGGCGACCTGTAGCGACGAACCTGCCGGTTGCAAACGGATATTTCGTGTCGAGCGGATTGCCGACAACGGAGAAAGTCGTCACGACCGGTGCACAGGCATTGCTCTCCGAAGAGTTCCTGCTGCGCGGCGCCAGTGCCGGAGCGAACAATGACTAATCCCAAGGACCGCGCATGCTGAACGCGATTGTCCGCTTTTCCATCCGCTTCCGCGGCGTGGTGATTGCGCTGGCATTTGCACTTTTAGGCTACGGGATCTTTACCCTTCTAGGCGCTACGTACGATGCGTTTCCCGATTTTGCTCCGCCGGAAGCCTCGGTTCAGACCGAAGCGCCGGGCCTTTCGCCCGAGCAGGTGGAAGTGCTGGTAACGCAACCAGTCGAGAACGCGATCAACGGCGTGCCGGGAATTGCGACGCTGCGATCGCGTTCGATTCAGGGACTTTCCGACGTCACCGTGATTTTCGACGCCTCGACGGATGTTTACCGCGACCGGCAAGTCGTCTCGGAGCGGCTTTCAACGCTCGCGAGCCAATTGCCCTCCGGCGTGGAACCGCCGACGATCGCGCCGCTCATGTCTTCGACCGGGAATGTGATGGAGATCGATTTCACCTCAGATACGCAATCGCTGATGACCATTCGCAGCGTGGCGGACTGGACGATCAAGCCTCGTCTGCTGGCGGTTCCGGGCGTTGCGGGCGTCGAAATCATCGGAGGCGAAGTCCGCCAGCTTCAGATCCAAGTGGAGCCCGACCGGCTGATTCAATATGGCGTGAGCCTCGACGATGTGGTCAACGTGGCGCGCGAAGCAACCGGCGTCCGCGGCGGCGGCTTCGTGGACACGCCAAACCAACGGATCGTATTGCAAACCGAAGGGCAATCGGTGACGCCGACCGAACTTGCGCGAACGGTTTTGGTGCATCACAACGGAGCGAGCATCACGCTCGGCGACGTGGCGCATGTGGTGGATGCTCCAGCGCCTGCGTTCGGCGCCGCGTCCGTGGCCGGTAAACGCGGTGTAGCGATGATGGTGGATGCCGCGTACGGATCGAACACGCTGGCGGTGACTAGCGGCATCGACGCGGCACTGGCCAGCCTGCAACCCGACCTGAAAGCTCAAGGCGTCGTGACGCACTCGAACGTGCTGCGCGCGGCAGACTTCATACAGATCGCCGTGAGGAACGTGAGGAACTCGCTCTATATCGGAGCGATTCTCGTCGTCGTGATTCTCTTCCTTTTCCTCTTCGATCTGCGCACGGCGGCGATTTCGTGCATCGCGATTCCCCTCTCTCTGCTTTCGGCTGTGATTGTGTTGCAAAAGATGGGCCTGAGCCTGAATACGATGACGCTCGGGGGCCTCGCGATTGCCATCGGCGAAGTGGTGGACGACGCGGTGATCGACATCGAGAACATTTACCGCCGCCTGCGTGAAAACAGGCATTTGCCGAATCCGCGCCCGGCATTTCAGGTGGTACTCGAAGCTTCGATCGAAGTGAGAAGCGCCGTTGTGTATGCGACGTTTGTGGTGATTCTCGTATTCGTGCCTGTCCTGAATATGTCCGGGCTGGCGGGCAGCCTCTTTCGGCCGCTGGGACTCGCTTATATCTGGGCGATTGTAGCTTCACTACTCGTGGCGCTCACTGTGACGCCTGCGCTTAGCCTGCTCTTTCTAGGAAAACGCGAATTACCCGAAAGGGAGCCGCCGGTTGTGCACTGGTTGAAGCGGGGATACGAGCGATTTCTTGTCGGCTCCGAGGAACGGCCGCGGCTGCTTATTGGAGGAGTTGCGTTACTGATGGCGGGAGGCGTCGTGACGCTTTTGTTTTTGAGCAGCTCGTTCTTGCCGGAGTTGCGCGAAGGAAATATTACCGTGCACATGACGGCGATTCCCGGCACGTCGCTGGAAGAATCGATGCGGCTGGGCGATCGCGTGACGCAATTGCTGCTGAAGATCCCGTACGTGAAATCCGTGGCGCAACGTGCCGGGCGAGCAGAACTAGCGACAGACACGAACGGAATTCATGAAAGCGAAATTGACGTGAATATGGACGCACTCAACGGCAAGCAGGTGGAGACGACGACGAACGGCATACGGACCGTGCTTGCGGAAATCCCCGGCGCAATTCTCACTTCCAACAGTTTTCTGACGGAGCGCATCAACGAAACTCTGTCCGGTTACGGCGCGGCTGTGGTCGTGAATATTTTCGGCAACGATCTCGATCAGCTGGATCAGGCGGCGGCGCAAGTGCCCGGAATTCTCGCCAGTATTCCT
>Ga0105240_10009786_pt1 | contig 13536 bp, 16 predicted proteins | sample KBSC54metaG_FD_80426 | JGI IMG/M metagenome (GOLD analysis project Ga0105240, IMG submission 80426) | Corn rhizosphere microbial communities from Kellogg Biological Station, Michigan, USA - KBS C5-4 metaG | ecosystem: Host-associated > Plants > Roots > Rhizosphere > Soil | place: Michigan, USA... | reverse complement strand
CAGGTGCGCGGAACGGACTTCGTCGCCCGTTACGGTGGCGAGGAGTTTGTGATGATTCTCATCGGAACGGATGCGGCGCAGGCGTTGGTCGCGGCGGACAAGATTCGCATCGGTCTGCAGAACATCGGCTTTCATTTCCACAACACGCCCGTCACGATCACCGCTTCGTGTGGGATTGCCGCCTTCCGCGGTGAAGATACGCCGGAAGGCATTTTCGATCGGGCCGACCGGGCGCTGTATCGCGCCAAGGACGGCGGCCGCAACTGCTGCCGCGTCCTGTAACCATCCTAACCTCGGTCAGAGCGCTTTCGAGCGGTTGCCTGTGAGCTGGCCGCGGCCGATCATAGAGGCCTCGCTCGAGGGGGTGCTGTATGGCCGAGTTCATGATCCGCCCACATGGTCGTCTGCACGACTGGATCGCTGATGAGCAAGGATATTTCCGGGAAGAAGGCTTGAGCTATCGGCTCGTGGGCGATGAGGAGCGCGAGAGCCGTTCCAAGGAAATCGATCCGGCAACGGGGGCTTTGTGCGACGTGCGCTCGGGCGCCTACGAAATGTATCAGCAGGGTGGTGGCGCGAAAGGCGATAAGCCTTCGGACATCAGTTGTGCCTGTCACTGGACAGTGAATGAAGCGGTGGTGAAGAGCGTCGGGCGGATGTGGGGCTCGGCCTACTCTGTCATGCCGGCGGCCATCATGGTTCGCGGCGATTCTCCCATCCGTCGGCCTGCCGACCTGGCAGGAGTCGAGATTGCTGTGGGTTACCGGTCTGGAAGCCATTACACCACGCTGCAAGCTCTCGAGCCGTTTCTGAGTCGCGACGACATCAAGCTCAAGTTTGGCGGCATGCCGTGGGCACGCGTGGATGCGGCATTGGATGGTGATGTGCCGGCGACCACGGTATGGGGGCCGGCGCTGTATGTTTGTGAGCAGCTCGGCATGCGAAAAATCCTGGACGCCTCGTTCATGGGCGCATTCATGGTTCCGCCGTTGACGCCCGTGGAGGATATCGAGCGCTACTTCCGTGCGCTCAAACGCGCGCAAGTGGCGATCGACCTGGCGGCGGAGAAATACAAACACCTGTTCGCGAAGGAGTTGCCGCCCCGTTATCGGGACCAGGTGGATGTCAGGTTGTTCGGTCCGGGTGAGCGTGTCGTGTTTCTGCCGTACTCCCGTGAGACGTTCGAGGCCACGCAACACTGGATTCATGAGCGTGATATTTTCGAGAGTGCCGGGACTAGCAGCTACCAGGCAGCGGTGATTGCGTGAGCCCCGGGGAGTTCAGCTCGCCGGCCTGTTACCTGCACGAGTTCGAGGACGGCGTGAAGACCTGGGACGAGGTACGCGAGTGGCGCAAGCGTACCCGCGAGGCGCTCATTGCCGCGCGACTGGCGCTTGGGGTGAAAACCCTACAGTCCAAGGGTGAGAAAGCCAAGCACAAGCTGTTGGCCTGCGTGAATCTGCGCCAGTACCCGGTGTTGGGCATTTATTGGTCGATGCGGGGCGAAATCGATGTTCGAGACATCGCGCGCCAGCATATCGAGGCGGGCGGGTCGGTGGGCTTGCCAGTGGTGGTTGAGAAGAAGGCTCCGGTGGAGTTCTGGCGCTGGCGGCCCGGCATGGGCATGCGGCGCGGCGTTTGGAACATTCCCATTCCGGTGAAGCGCGAGGTTCTGACACCGGATGCCTGTATTGTGCCGCTCGTCGGCTTCGATGAGGAGAAGTATCGCCTCGGGTACGGTGGCGGCTACTACGACCGTACGCTCGCGGCCCTGGCGAAACGGCCGTTCTGTGTTGGGTTAGGCTATGCGGAGGCGCGGCTACCGAGCATCTTCCCGCAGCCTCACGATATTCCCATGAATACCATCGTGACCGACGAGGCTTAGTTTGAAACGCCACCTGCGGCGGCGGGGCACATCCATGTGCCTGTCAGACATCGACCCATTTCCCTGATCGGGCGCTTTGGAGCAGGGCTTCGATGGTGAGCATGATGTCGATCGACTCGGTTGGCGTCGCGCCTGTCCAATGATTCACGCCATGGCGGATGAGCTGCTCGAAAGCCTCGGCTTCGGCCAGAAATCCATTCGTGGCCGGCACCGGCAGCGACTCCCAGATGGCTTCCGGTCCTTTGCCGCGTTTCAACTGCAGAACCGGCGGTGAGGCGGGTGAGGGGTGATTGAAAAAGGTGGTTTGCACCACACCCTCGGTGCCGACGATGAGTGCCTGACGATGCAAGGCGGTCGCAAAACTGCAGGCGATCTGTACCAACAATCCGCCGGGAAATTCGACGGTCGCGACCAGGGTCCGATCGACACCGGCCTCGGTCCAATGTGCCACGGCATTGACGCGCTTCGGCCGTTCCTTCGCGATCATGCGCGCGAGGCTCAGGGTGTAACAGCCAACATCCATCAGGGCGCCGCCGGCCAGGTCCGAGTCCAGCCGGACGTTGGGCCCATCCTTCAGCGTAAAGCCGAAGCTCGCATGGATGAGCTGCACTTTGCCGATCGCGCCCTCATCCAACAGCTCCTGGAGCTTCAGGGTTTGGGTTTGGGCGCGAAAGGGATATCCCTCGACGACATGGAGCCCGCGGCGGCGGGCCGTGTCGAACATGGCTCGCGCATCGGTCGCGGTGGCAGCGAGTGGTTTCTCGCAAAGGACGTGCTTACCCGCTTCCAGGGCACAAATCGACCATTCGCCATTCGGCGTGCAGGCCGTTAGGCAGCGGGACGTAAACGGCGTCGATTTCGGGGTCCGCCAACAGGGCCTCGTAGGAGCCGAGGTGGCGGGGGATGCCCAATTGCGACGCGAAGGCTTCCGCTTTACTGGCGTCGCGGCTCGCCACCGCGCTCACGCTCACCTTTGTCGAGGTGCTCACGCCTTGAGCAAACAGGCGGGCAATATTCGCGGTACTCAGGATACCGATGCGCAGCGGCGCGGATGTAGCGGATGTCATGCCCTCTATTCTAATCCTCTATGCGCTCGTGCGCGCCAGCGGCTCCCCGGCGCCAGTAGCCCGCGGCCTTGAGCCACTGTTTGTTGGCCGACCGCTCGGTGAGGAGGTATTGGCGCAGGGCTCGGGCGACCTGGGTCTCACCGGCAACCCACGCGAAATATTCGCCTCGAGGAAAGCTCACGGAGCGCAGCCGTTCCTGGAGGAGAGTGGCGTCGCCGGCCGGCTTGCCGTTGCGATAAACCCAGATGACTTCAGTGGGTGCCGCGCTGGTGAAGGTTTGTTCCTCATCCGGGCCATCGATCTCGGCGACCACGATCGCGCGGGTATCGGCCGGCAATTCCTCCAGGCGTCTGCCAATGGCCGCAAGCGTGGTCTCGTCACCAACGAGCAGGTGCCAGTCGAACTGTGTTGGAATGATGAACGAGCCGCGCGGCCCACCTACACCGAGAGGGGCTCCGGGCCGGGCATTCGCGGCCCAAGTGGTGGCGGGTCCTGCTTCGTGGATGACGAAGTCGAGATACAGAACGCCGCCGGTTGCGTCATATTTCCGCGGCGTGTAGTCGCGTAGAGCGGGTTTCGGCGCGCCTTCCGGAAAGACGGGACCATCCGGTCCCATCTTCGGCAGAACGAGTGGCTCGCCCTCCGGGGGGAAGAAGACCTTCACATGGTCATCAAACCCGAGCGAGGTAAACCCTGCCAGCTCGGCGCCCCCGAGCGCGATCCGCAACATCTTCGGAGTCAGATGTTGGATGTGTTGCACGGTCAGGCTGCGCAGCCTGGTGTCATGTCGCACCCGGCGGGCTGCAGGGCGGTTCGACGCGTGCGGCCCGGGTGCGTGCTCACTCATTGTTGGACTCCGTTGATCCTGCGGGCCGGCCGCTGGCGATGGCGTCCACGGCTTGCTCGATGATTTTCTGGATCCGGTTGGCCTCGGCCTCGGTCCACTCGCCCGGACGTAGCAGCAACGCATGTTTGAGCGTGTGCATGGCCTGGTGCACGGATTCGGGCCATGCGCGGCCGGACATGTGACGCGCGGCCAGTCCCATGCGGGCCATGACGCCGTCCAAGGTGGCCCGATTTTCTTCCACGAAGGCGCGGCCCTGGTCGGTGATCTCGAACAGCTTGCGCGCGCCCTCGGAGCTCGAGGCACGCACGTGATCCATCTCCTCGAGCAACGTGAGGGTGGGATAGATCGAGCCGGGACTGGGGGAGTAGGCACCGCCGAACTTCTGCTCGATCTCCTTGATGAGCTCGTAGCCGTGGCGGGGCTTTTCGGCAATCAGGGCGAGCAACATCAGGCGCAGATCGCCGGGGCCAAAGATGCGGCCACCGCCGCCCCCTCGGCCACCGCCGAAGCCACGGCCACGTGGCCATTCGCCCGGGAATTCGTCACGGCCGTGATGACGGCCATGGCCGTGGCCATGGTGATGGCGGCCACCGCCGCCGCGTCGGATGGCCATTTCGAAGTCGTCGAAACAGCCGTGAAGGTGTCGTCTGGAGAACATGGATTGACCCGTTTTGGTATTGAACACGGAGAAACGATATATCGTTTGAGTGTATCGCACAATATAAATCGGTTGATATAGCTGGAGTGGCTCTGTCCTAGCCGCTCGCTCGGGATTTCGGCGAGAATCGGTGCTCGTTGTGTGGTGAGCAGGAGCTTCCATGCGGATTCTCATCGTCGGAGCGGGGGCCATCGGCGGCTATTTCGGAGCGCGCCTGGCCGCTGCCGGCAGGGACGTGACATTCCTGGTGCGACCGAAGCGAGCTGAGCAGCTCGCGCATGGGCTATGGGTGCGCAGCCCCAGGGGCGATGTGAAAATTCCGGCGCCGAAGGTGGTAACCGAGTCGACGCTGCGTGAGCCGTACGACCTGATCGTTTTGAGTTGTAAGTCCTTCGATCTGGACGGTGCGATGACCTCGTTCGCGCCTGCGGTGGGGCCGGCCTCCCTGGTTCTGCCGATGCTGAACGGCATGGCTCACATCGAAATACTGCAGGCTCGGTTTGGATCTGGCACGGTGTTGGGCGGCGAGTGCTACATCTCCACCACGTTGGATGCCGACGGGAATGTGATTCATCTGAACGAGCTGCACCAGATGAGTTATGGAGAGCTCTCCGGCTCGCGGAGCACGCGGATCGCGGCCGTCGCCGAGAGCCTCACGGGGGCTGGCTTCGATGCTGTGTTGAGCGAGCACGTCCTGCAGGATATGTGGGAAAAGTGGGTGTTCATTGCCACCATGGCCGGAATAACCTGCCTGATGCGTGCCTCGCTGGGTGATATTGAAAAGGCTGGCGGAACTGCGATCGCACTGTCGCTGTTCGAGGAATGCAGCGCCGTGGCGGCGAGGAACGGACATGCTCCGCGCGCGGACATTGGAGAGCGGATTCGAAAGACGCTGGCGATGCCCGGGTCTGCGTTGACGGCCTCGATGTTGCGTGACATCGAGGGGCACAAACAGACCGAGCACGAGCATCTGGTTGGTGATTTGTTCTCCCGGGGCGGCAGTTTGCAGATGCCGGTCCTCGGGATTTGTCTCGCCCATCTGCGCGCCTACGAGGCACGCCGCTTGCGAGAGGGTCGAATCAATCGGGAGTGTCAGTCATGAAGGTAAACCCCCTGGCCGGAAAACCGGCACCGCGTGAGATCCTGGTCAATGTGCCGCGGTTGATCACTGCGTACTACACACAGATTCCCGACCCCTCGGTGGCGAGCCAGAAAGTCGCCTTCGGCACCTCGGGCCATCGCGGCTCGGCGTTCGACAGTGCCTTCAATGAATGGCACATCCTCGCCATCACCCAGGGTATCTGTGAGTACCGTAAGCAACACGGCACCGATGGGCCGCTGTTCCTCGGCATGGACACTCATGCCCTGTCGGAGCCGGCGCTCGCCAGCGCGCTCGAGGTGCTGACCGCGAACGGGGTCGACGTGATGCTCGCCGTGAACGACGAGTACACCCCGACCCCGGCGATCTCGCACGCCATCCTGACTTATAACCGTGGGCGCAAGAGTGGGTTGGCCGACGGTATCGTGATCACCCCGTCGCACAATCCTCCCGATAGCGGTGGATTCAAGTACAACCCCACCAATGGCGGTCCTGCCGATACCGGCGTGACCGGTTGGATTGAAACACGTGCCAACGAGCTGATTCAACAGGGTCTGCGCGATGTGAAGCGGATACCGTATGAGAAAGCTCTGAAGAGCCCGACCACGCACCGGCACGACTATCTCAACAACTACATCGCCGACCTGGCGAATGTTCTCGACCTGGAGGCGATTCGCAACTCCAAGGTACGGCTGGGTGTGGATCCGTTGGGTGGCGCGGGCGTGCATTACTGGGCACCGATCGCGGAGCGCTATGGTTTGAATCTCACGGTGGTGAATGATGTCGTCGATCCCACCTTCAGCTTCATGACGGTGGATTGGGACGGCCGTATCCGGATGGATCCTTCGTCACCCCATGCCATGCAGCGGCTCATCGGGCTGAAAGACCGGTTTGATATTGCCTTTGCCTGTGACACCGACCACGACCGTCACGGCATCGTGGCGCGCAGTGCCGGGCTCCTGCCACCGAATCACTACCTGGCCGTGTCGGCTCTCTATCTGTTCCAGAACCGGCCGAACTGGCGCAAGGAAATCGCCGTGGGGAAGACCGTCGTGAGCAGTCAGATGATTGACCGTGCGACGGCGAAACTGGGCCGCAAGCTTTACGAGGTGCCGGTCGGCTTCAAATGGTTTGTCGACGGACTCATCGGCGGCTCGTTGGGTTTTGTGGGTGAGGAAAGCGCGGGCGCGACATTCCTGCGTAAGGACGGCTCGGTGTGGACCACCGACAAGGACGGCATCATCCCGGCGCTGTTGGCCGCGGAAATGACGGCCCGGATGGGTAAAGACCCGGGTGAGATTTATGGCGAGCTGACCCGGGAGTTTGGTGAGTCCTTCTCGGACCGGGTCGATGCCCGGGCGACACCGGCGGAAAAGAAACTGCTGGCGAAGCTGTCACCGGAACAGGTGAAGTCCAAACAACTGGCGGGTGAGACGATTCAGTCCATTCTCACCCGGGCCCCCGGGAATGACGCCGCCATTGGCGGGCTGAAGGTCATTGCCGAGAAAGGTTGGTTCGCGGCGCGCCCGTCGGGGACGGAGGATATCTACAAGATTTACGCGGAGAGCTTCCGCGATGCCAGGCATCTGCAGCAGTTGATTGACGAGGCGCAGAAGATTGTGAGTGCGGCGTTGGGTTAGCCGATCTCCGGCGCGTCCTGCCCCGTACGTGGCAGTGTCGGACGATTCCTGCAGCACTTGCTCCGACTGTCCGACGTTGGCGGGGCAAGGCGGCCGGGAGAATAGTCGAGCCAGGCTCTAAGGTCTGCGACTAAAAACACCTCAGGGACAGTACATGAAAGCATCATTCAAGAATTTGATGCCGCTGCTGATTTGCGCCGTGGCGCTCAGCGTGTCGGCTTGCGCGAAGAAGGGACCGCTGGAAAAGGCGGGTGAGAAAGTCGACCACGCGGCCGACACCATCAAGAACGGCGGCTCAGAGCCGTTGTCCGACAAGATTCAGGATGAGGCGGACAAGGCGCGTGACAAGGTCAATGAGGTGGGGGACAAGATCAAAAGCGCGACCGGAAACTAGGGCGCGTTAACACTCATTCGACCGAAGCCTCTCGCGCAGGGCCAGCCGCCCGTCCATAGGTTGGTCACGTGATTGACGCGCTGTTATGTGCCGCGTGGCCACGGCCCGATGTTATTCCAACCAACCCGGGTACGGGCGGGAGTCACGCCTTGACATACGTGGTGCTCCGCCCACCTCGTCGGCGTCCGCCCGAAACAGACTGTACTTGAATACATAGTCACTATTTAAATACATCTGCTCTTTCCGCTTTGGACTGACTATGCTGGGTGACAGGTGAGACGGATCTCACAAACCCAGAAAGTTCATTCGGCAGAGGACCCACGCCAATGCAAACCAAGTCACACCGGGCGGCGCGCCGGGACTTTTGTCTCGGTGTTTTGGTTGTGTCGTGAACGTTCCCGATGCCGCTGCGCGTCCGGACCGACGCATCGCCCTGATGAAGCCCATTGGAGCGGTCGACGAGCGCATCACCCACGCGCTGCAGTTGATGGAGTCCGTGGTCTGGGCCTTTCATGGCACGACGCATGCGACGTGGCGGATGGGTCCGCTCGAGTCCGCGGATGTCCTTGTTTTCCACGAGGGCAACACTGACGAGCGCATTGCCCAGTGGAAGTCGCAAGGCAGACCGATCGTGGAGATCGCAGTCCAGAGCCGGCTCGATTCGGACACCCCTAACCTGCTCGTCTATCCCTTCCGCGCGGCCCAGGTGTTAGTACTGCTGGATCGACTCGAGACGCAATTGACGGGGACCTTCGAGGCACTGACTCCGGCCGGGAGCATGATGTCCTCCGCCTCGGCACATCAGGATCCGTGGAGTTTCGTAGAGGGCCTGCGCGACTTACGTTCCGTCCAGAACAGCGAGGCGTGGCTCGTCGGACGTGGTAGTGCGCGCACTCCGATTCTCTGGCTTCGCGGCGACGCTGCCACCTACACAGCGGAGCCCGTCACGGTGCAAGCCATCCGCCGTGGTGCCTTGAACCCGAACAGCCTGAGCTTGGAAAAAGGCTTGGCGCCCACTGGAGGACAGGCCCCGCGCTCGGGTATGGAGTTGAGTTGGTTCACCGGCTACCACGCCAGCGATCGCCTGGCGCCGGCGTTGACCATCTCCACGAGTTACCGCATCAGCAGTTGGCCGAACTTCGGTCTGATCCGGCCGCTGCCGTCGCAGCTGCGGGTCGCCGCAGGATTGTCCTCGGCCGCCGCCGACTTGAGCGCGATCATCAAACGCGCCGGCGTTACCGCCGAGGAGGCGACCCGGACCCTGAACGCTTTATATGCTTGCGGCGTGCTCATCGGGGTGAGCCCGGCTGAGGCAGGAGGCGCCGTCTCCACCAACGCTCGGCAGCGAGCTGGATTGGCGAAGCTGCTGGCCAGCGTGCGCAAACATCTCGGGCTGGGCGCCAGGTCGTGAGTGACCGGGAGATCAAAATCGTGTTCACCGGGCCGATGGGAGCCGGCAAGACCACGGCCATCCGTGCGATCAGCGACGCGCCTCCCGTGTCGACTGAAGTTGCCAACACAGATCAGGCCACGTTTGCGAAGCCAACCACTACCGTCGCCCTCGATTACGGACAACTCCTGCTCGAGGACGGCACGGCAGTCAGCCTTTACGGTACTCCCGGACAGCAGCGCTTCTCCTTCATGTGGGAGATTCTGTGCCGGGGTGCTATTGGAGTGGTATTGCTCCTCGACGGCTCGACTGCGACCGCGCGTCAGGAACTGCAAAGCTACGCGGAAGCCTTCCGGCGAATCGATCCGAATCAGCCCTTCGTGATAGGCATCGGACGCGTGCCGCCGGGGGACTGCCTCCTGGATGAATGCGCGCGGGCGCTGGGCTCACGCGGGATCGTCGCGCCCGTATTCGGTGTAGACGTCCGTCAGCGCGAGGATGTTCTCCTTCTCATCGAGACGCTGCTATGCGTCCTCGAGGCCCATATGCTCGAGGCTAGTCATGCAGCCCACTAGTCAACGGTTCGAGGCCGCCGTTGCCGAGGCTGCGCGCCGGCTGCTCGAAACCCTCGTCGATGCGACACCGGGCGTGACGTATGCCATGCTGACAACCGCAGATGGCTTCGAGATTGCCGCGCACCCGGGCGGAGTCTCCACGGCGCAGCGGCTTGCCGCCATGAGCAGCTCGCTGCAAGCCCTGTCCGAGGCCATGGTCAACGAGGCCGGCCTGGCCGGTATCCGCAACCTCGTCATCGAGTCGAACGGCGGCACCATCATTGTGTTGGGTGTCGGCAAGCTGACGCCCCGGCTGTCCCTCACCGTCGTCGCCCGTGGCGGTGAGACTCTCGGCCGCCTGCTCTGGGCCTCGCGCGAGTGCTGCGCGTCCATGGAGCGGCAATTCTTACCTGCACTCGGTTAATCAACTTGCGAGGAGTGTCCTCATGGCGACAGTCAGTGAATGTTTGAATGGCCTGCTCAAGGTCGACGGTGCGATGTGCGCCGCCCTGGTCGATTCCAACAGCGGCATGATGTTGGGTGGCGTGGGTCACGGGATCGACCTGGAGCTGGCGGCCGCGGGTAATACGGAGGTGGTGCGCTCGAAGCTCAAGACCATGAAGAGCCTGAGTCTCAACGACGCCATCGAAGACATTCTGATCACGCTCGGCCGCCAATATCACGTCATTCGCCCGGTGCAGGCGAAAACCGGCATTTTCATCTACCTGGTGCTCGAGCGCGCCAAGGCGAACCTGGCCATGGCCCGCCGCGCCTGCCAGGACGCGGAAGCCTCGCTCGCGTTCTGATCATTAGTTTTTGAGGGAGAGTTTGCATGGCCAATGAAAAAGCGTTGCTCGATTTTTTCAGCAAGATAGAAAGCGATGTCAACGGCGTTATCGCGACTGCGGCAGTGGATCTCGAGTCAGGCATGACACTCGCGGCCAAGACCAACCGCCCGGAGTTCGACCTGGCGGCCGCCAGCGCCTATAACAGCGAGCTGGTGAAGCAGAAAATGAAGATCATGAAGACCCTGAACCTGAAGTGCGTGCTGGAGGACATGCTCATCACCCTGAGCGATCAGTTCCACCTGATCAAGTTCCTCCCGGGGGGCACCTCGTTCTTGTATCTCGCCGCCGAGCGTAGCAGCACCAACCTCGCAATCCTGCGCATTTCCGTCAACAAGCACGTGCAGGCGCTGTCGTAAAGATCACGCGCGCCATTCTCGAGCAACACTGTCCGGCATCATGGCAACACTCGATCCTCGAAGCGATGCTGTGGTGATCCGTATTGTCTATGACGGTGCTCCCGGGGCAGGCAAGACCACGAGTGTGCGCGCCCTGGGAAGAGGCTTGGCATCCGAGGTGGTAACGCCGGCCGAGGTCGATGGTCGTACACTGTATTTCGATTGGTTGGATTACACCGGCGGTCTGTTCGAGGGCCGCCGTATCAGGTGTCAGATCATCAGTGTACCCGGGCAGACGATGCTCGCTCCCCGCCGGCGGCGCCTGCTGGAGAGTGCTGATGCGATCGTGTTCGTCGGCGACAGCACGCCTGCTGGCTTCGCCGTCGACCGCGGCTACCTGGGTGGAGTGCGCTCGGTCCTGGACAACCTCGCCGGGCCTTCGGTCGGCATCGTATTCCAGGCGAACAAACGCGATTGTCCGGGCGCCATCCCCATCGAGAGCGTGCGATCGATGCTCGATGAGTTGGGTTTGAGAGTCGCAGTCATCGAGTCCGTGGCAACGGACGGCAACGGAATCCGTGAAGCCTTCGTATTCGCCGTCAGGCTGGCCCTGGACCGGGTACGCGAGCTGATGCGCACGGGTGAGCTCACGACAACTCCTCCGGAGGTGAACAGTGCACAGGATCTGTTGGAGGAGCTGAAGCGAAGTGAGGCCGGCAGCATGGACTACGCTGCTCTGTCAGGTCTGGTCGATACGCGCCTTGCGGAAGTGCAGCCGGACTCGATCCTGGTGAATTCACTGATCGAGGCCGTGCAGATCAAGGAACAGACCTTGTTGCCGACCGCGAGCGATCCGCCGGCAACGCCTGACGGCGGAGTTGCCAGCGGATTGATCTGGCCGCCGGTGGATGGTCGCCTGGTTCTCCATGAGCTGTCACAGAGTCAGATTGTGCTCACCCGGTCCGAATGGGGAGACTGGTCGGGAGTGGCGAGCGGGAAGTGGCATCTGTACACGCCCGCCGAAGCCGTGTTTCCGGAAATGGAGCAAGGCCGGGCGCAACTGGTGCAAGCGGCGCGCATGCAAGCCGCCCTCCCACGTGCCAACCCGGTGTCCTGTTGTCTTGTCCTCGCCGCGGACGGCCACGGACAGTTCCGACTGTGGCGGATCGAACGGATTTCGTGACGGCGAGAGGCGTGTTGGCACGCGCGCGCCGGGTGGCCACAGGCCGGAGTGCCCCACCCGCATTTCCGCGTTCATGACGCGCTCCTCGTCAGGGTTTACCGACCGTCACGGCCGTCGCTTTGAAGGGTTTGGGGGGAGCGTTGTCGGCAGGCGCTCCCGGCGCTTTCATGAGGGTGGCGAGTTGGCCCTCGAGCACGTAAGCCGTGGTGCCGACTACGGTGACCGCGACGGGCCCATCGGGATAACCCTCCTTGATGGTGGTCACTTTACCTGTCTCGCCATTCAGGGCAATTCGTGAGAGGCGGCCGCCGTTGCCTCCCTCTACGATGAGTACGTCGCTCTTACCGAAGCTGCGCATTCCGTCGGGATGCGAGATTTCGTGATCGAGCTTCACCTCGACGACGGCTCCCGCCTTGCCATCCGCGCCGATCGGGACGGTGAAGAGCTTGCTGGTCAGCAGGGCGTTGGCATAGACGCGATTGCCCAGCACCGAGATGCCATCCAGCACACTGTGCGGCGGTCCGAAGGCGCCGCTGCCCGCCCATACCTCCAGCGCCGTGCCGCCTTTCTTCAGACGTACGATTTCCATGTTGTTGGAGTCGGTGGCGTACACGTTCCCTTGCGTGTCGACAGCAATGTCGTTGCAAAACCCCTTCTCGGTCGGAAAGACGTAGTGCGCCTTAGTGGCACCGCTCTTCGGATCGAAGGCGTAGAGTGTCGCGTTCACGGCAGGAGTTGCGCCTGGAGGGCCGAGGATGTTCGAGCACGCATACAGGGTGTTTGACTTGTTGTCCGCGAACACACCGAAAATGTTGTGCATGCCGTCCCTGCCGGCCTGGATCCAGACTTCCGCGGAGGACGCGCCTGGCTTGACGCGGTAGATCTGTTTCTGGCCGATGCTGCCGATGATCACCGAGCCGTCGGGGGTGGATGTGAGGCTTTCCGGGAATATCCTCTCGCCCGGAATGTCGAGGGTGTCGGGAACCGAGGCGCTGGCGGGCAGGGCGCCCAGCGCCAGGGAGGCGAGCAACAGGCCACAGAGGGACGATGTCATAGTTCGAGTTATTCCGTTCTCAGTGTGAGTAGGAAATCCGGTAGATGGTGTTGTTGCCGTCCTCGCTCATGAGCAGCGAGCCGTCGCCGGCGACCACCGCACCGACGGGACGGGCCCATGCGTTACCGTCGTCGGCAATAAAGCCGACGAGAAAGTCGTCGTATTCACCGGTCGGGACGCCGTTTTTCATACGCACGCGCACGACCTTGTGGCCCGTACGGAATGCACGGTTCCAGGAGCCGTGCATGACCGCGAAGCCATCACCGACATATTCCTTCGGGAAGGCCGACTTGCCCGAGGTCGCGGTGTAGAACACGAGATTCAATGCGGCCGAGTGAGCCTGGTAGGGCACGTCGGGCACCGTCGCCTTTCCTGCCAGGTCCGGCCGATCGCCCTTCAAACGCGGGTCCTCGTAATTGCCCATGTAGTACCAGGGCCACCCATAGTAGTGTCCTTCCAACACGCGCGTGGAGTAGTCCGGGACGAGATCGTCCCCTAAGGCGACTCTGAAATACCTGGTCGAAATCGGGCATGATAGAACCTGACTGGGCCTGGAGCATCGGAATGACGCAGCAGACGCTG
>Ga0105240_10009785_pt1 | contig 13536 bp, 14 predicted proteins | sample KBSC54metaG_FD_80426 | JGI IMG/M metagenome (GOLD analysis project Ga0105240, IMG submission 80426) | Corn rhizosphere microbial communities from Kellogg Biological Station, Michigan, USA - KBS C5-4 metaG | ecosystem: Host-associated > Plants > Roots > Rhizosphere > Soil | place: Michigan, USA... | reverse complement strand
TGCTGGTGGGCGCCGGGGGCGCGGCGGCCGGTGCCATCGAGGCGTTGACGGCCGCGGGAGCGCGCGTCCGCGTGGTGGCGCGCCGTCTGGAGGCCGCGCAGCAGCTGGTCGACAAGGTCCCCGCGCAACGGCGCCGGCTGGCCCGGGCCCTGGTCTGGGGCGAGGCGGTCTCGAGCGCGCGCTCGACGGCGCGCGCGCGCTGGTCTCGTCCGTACCGGCGGCCGCCTGGGACGATCCCGCCGCCATCCAGGGAATCGCCGCCATCGATCGGGACACGGTCGTGCTGGAGATGGCGTACGGAAGCCGCGGGCCCAGCCCGCTGGCGCGCGCGGTGCGGGGGCGCGTCGCGCGCTACGCCGACGGCCTGGGCATGCTGGTGCACCAGGCCGCGCGGGCCATCGAGCTGGCGCTGGGCGAGTCACCGCCGCTGGGCCCGCTGTTCACGGCGGCGCGCACGGCGCAGCTATGAAGCCGGCGGCGGGCTGACGGGCGACGTGGGCGGCGCGTGGTCAGAGATCGCGGCGCTGGCGCGCCTGGCGCCCACGCCGCACAACACCCAGCCGTTCCGGATACGGCCGCGGGATGACGGTCGGGCCGAGCTGGTGCTGCTGACCGAGCGCCTGCTGCCCGCGGAGGATCACGGCAACCTGTACGTCACCAGCGCGTTCGGCATCTTCGCCGTGGCGCTGGAGCACGCGGCGCGCGCGCTGGGCCTGGCGCTGGAGGTCGCGCCCGTGGCGGACCTGCAGCCGGCCGCGCTGCCCCCGCCCGGCGCGCGCGTGGTGCTGGGCGAGGCGCGCCTGACCGGCCGCGTGGCGGTCGAGCCGGCCGCGCTGCTCGACACGCGGCGGACGTCGCGGCTGCCCTATCACCAGCGTGCCATCGCGCCCGAGGCGCTGGCGGCGCTGGAGGCCACCGCCGCCGCGGGCGGGCACCGCTTCGTCCACCACGGCGAGGCAGAGGTCGTCGGTCCCCTGCTGCGCCTGAACGCCCAGGCGATCATCGACAACCTGCAGCTGGACGAGGAGCGCGAGGAGATCCGGGGCTGGCATCACCTGGGCGCGACGCCTGACGAGGGGGACGGGCTGTGGCGCGGCCCGATGAACCAGCCCGCCTGGGAGCTGTGGTCCGCCTTCGCGATGCCGCGGCTGTTCCGCCTGCCGGTGCTGCGCCCCTTCGCCGTCCGCCGCTACCTGCGCACCCAGCGGGGCACGCGTCACGTGGCGCTGGTCTGCGGGGCGTTCCGCCGCTGGCCCGAGCTGTACGCCGCCGGACGCATGTTGATGGACCTGTGGCTCGAGATGGCCCGGCACCAGGTGTACATGCAGCCGATGGGCTCGATGTTGACGAACCCCCGCTACGCCGCCGAGCTGGCGCGCCGCTTCGGCGTCGACGACTGCTGGCTGGTGCTGCGCCTGGGCTACTCCGATCCACCCCCGCGCGCGCCGCGCCTGCGGAGCATCCTGCTGGATGAATAGCGTCGTCGATCCGCTGATCGGGCGGGCCCTGAACCTGCTGGGTGACGTGGCCCTGACGTCGTTCTCGGCGTACCGCCTGCTGTTCGCGCCGTTCATGACCGAGGGCCTGCGCGAGGCGCTCAGCGCCCGCCGCGCCGCCGCGATGTTCTTCCGCGCCCGCCGCCGGGTGCCCGCCTACCGCGACTTCCTGCGCGAGCAGGGCGCCGAGCGCCCGCGACACTTCGCGGACGTGCCGGCGATGGACAAGGACGGCTACGTGAAGCGATGGCCCTTGCCCGCGCTGTGCCAGGGGGGCCGTCTGCCCTTGCGCGGCGCCGTCATAGACGAGTCGTCGGGGTCGAGCGGCACCGCCAGCAACTGGGTGCGCGGCGAGGCGGAACGCCGGGCCACCCGCCGCCTGATCCAGTACGCGGCGCGCGCCACCTTCGGCGAGGCGCCGTTCGTGCTGCTGAACGCGTTCGCGCTGGGCCCCTGGGCGACGGGCATGAACGTGTCGATGTCGCTCGTCGATCGCTGCGTGCTGAAGTCGATCGGTCCGGACGCCAGGAAGGTGCTGTCGACGCTGAAGCTGCTGGGGCCGGGGCACCGCTACGTCATCACCGGCTATCCCCCGTTCCTGAAGGCGCTGGTGGACGGCGCGGATCTCGACTGGCAGCGCTACGACGTCTGCGCCGTCGTGGGCGGCGAGGGGATGTCCGAGCCGCTGCGGGCGGCGCTGAACCGCTGCTTCCGCAAGACCATCTCCAGCTTCGGCGCGTCGGACCTGGAGATCAACATGGCGGTGGAGAGCGACTTCAGCGTGGCGCTGCGCCAGGCGCTGGCCGCGCACCCGGCGCTGGCGCGGGATCTGTACGGCGAGCGCGAAGGCCTGCCCATGATCTTCCAGTACGATCCGCTGAACTACTTCATCGAGAGCGACGGCGACCGGAACCTGCTGTTCACCGTCAACCGACTGGAGAACGTGTCCCCCCGCCTGCGCTACAACCTGCACGATCGCGGGGTGACCCGCCGGATGTCGCACGTGCGACAGGTGCTGGCGGATCATCGGGTCACGCTGGACACTGGGGGCGGGCGCGTGCTGCCGCTGCCCCTGCTGTTCCACTGGGGCCGGCAAGAGCACGCGGTCGCCTTCTACGGCTGCAAGCTCACGCCCGAGGACCTGCAGAACGTCGTCATGCGGGTGCCGGCGCTGGGCGCGCGCGTGGCGAACTTCGCGCTGCACCCGTACGAGGACGACCGCGCCAACAAGCGCCTCGAGCTGTGGTTCGAGCTGGCGGCGGGCGTGACGCCCCCCGAGACCGACGGGCTGCGCGAGCAGGTGCTGGCCGCCCTCGCCGACGTGAACCAGGACTTCCGCGAGTCGATCCGCATGGTCCCGGCCGACAGCCGGCCCACGCTGAGGCTCTGGACCTTCGGGGAAAGCCCGATCTCCGGCCAGGACATCCGCATCAAGAAGCGCTACATCGTTTGAGCGGCGGCGCCGCCCGAGGGCGCTCCCGTCAGTCTTCGTTGACGACCAGGTCGACGACCGTGCCGCCGGGGGCGGGCGCGCCCGCGGACGGCTTCTGATCGAGGACGATGCTGCCGTCGCGCTGGTTGTCGTAGGTGTAGCGGAGCTTGCCGACCTTGAAGCCCTGCTGCTCCAGCAGCTCGCGGGCGGCGCGCAGGCGCATGCCCACCACCTTGGGCAGGGGCTTCGTGCTGGGCCCCGACGACAGCACCAGCGTCACCTGGCTCTGCGGCTTCAGCGGTGTACCCGGGGCCGGCTGCGTGTCGACGACGGTGCCCACCGGGGCCGTCTCGCTGTTCGCCTCCTTCTCGGGGGCCGCCACGAAGCCGGCCGCCACCAGCTGCCGCAGCGCCTCTTCCTTCTTCAGGCCAACCAGCGCCGGGACCGGCACCTGCTTGCCGCCGCGGGCGACGGCCGCCTGCACGTTGCTGCCCGCCTGCACCTGCGAGCCGGGCAGGGGGCTCTGCTCGGCGACGGCGCCGGCCGGGAACGCCGTGTTCTCGCGCTCGGCGGACAGCGTGAACAGCAGGCCGCGGCCCTTCAGCAGCTCGCGCGCCTGGTCCGGCTGCATGCCCACGATCGACGGCACCTCGACGGTGCCCCCGCCGCCCCCCCATCCGGCCCCCAGGAACGACAGCATCCCCCGCTGTTCCAGCGTGTGCAGGGCGAAGAACATGACGATCGAGGTGATCACCGCGGCGATGATCGCGGCCGGCAGCGAGCCGGCGCCGCGATCGCTCATCCGTCCGCCCAGCCGATCGTCCGGAGAGAAGTCGTTCACGGAGGTGATGCTAGCGGTGGGGGCGCGCCCGCTCAAGCGCTGCCTCTTCCCCGTCGCTGCCCGGCCCCCCGGCCGTCACTCTTCGGTGGCGATCTGATCGCGGCCGGCGTTCTTGGCCTTGTACAGCGCCCGGTCGGCGCTCTCCAGCCAGGTGCCGGCGGTGTCGTCCGGACGCAGGGACGCCAGCCCCACCGACACGGTCAGGCCGATCGACGTGCCCTCGCGCTCGATGCGCACGGCGCGCACGGCCCGCAGCAGCCGCTCGGCCAGCGTGCGCCCGTCGGCCATCGTCGTTTCGCGCAGCACCACCGCCAGCTCGTCGCCGCCGTAGCGCGCCACCAGATCGTTCTTGCGCAGGAAGATGCGGGACAGCACGTCCGCCAGCTTCGACAGGACGAAGTCACCCATCTGGTGTCCGAACGTGTCGTTGATGGGCTTGAAGCGATCGAGGTCGACCAGGATCAAGCACGCCGGCTGCTGGAACGCGTGGGACAGCTCGACAGTCCTGGCCAGAAAAGCGTCGAACGCCTTGCGGTTGTAGAGGCGGGTCAGCGGATCGACCTCGCTCTCCTTGCGCACGGACTCCAGCTCCTGCCCCAGCTTGCGGACGGTCGCGCCGAGATCCTCGACGCGCGTCTGGTCCATCCGCTTGCGCTCCTCCATGATCTGCGCGACGGCGACCACGGTCGACAGCACCTCGCGCTTCAGATCGGCAGTCGAGACGGTGTTCTGCTGCGCCACGGTCTCCAGGCGGCCCAGGTGGTTGCGGATGCGATCGTCGCTGGTCGCGCTCTGCGCCACCGTCTGGCTGAGGTTCTGGATGAAGACCCACACCACCTGGCGCAGGTCGGTGATGACCGTGCGGGCGTGGCTCGAGCTATTTTTGCAGTACTCGCGAACGAACTCGCGCACGCCGGCCCAGTCACGGCGGCCGTCCGCGCTGGCCACGTCCGTGCCCGGAGGCGCGGAGCCCACCAGCAGGTGCTGCGCCCAGTTCTCGGACAGCTGCGTGAACGCCTGCGGCTCGACGTCTTGCTGATCCAGCGCGAACTCACCGATGGTGCGGACGATGCTGCCCAGGGTGTCGAGCGCCATCTCCAGCACGCCGAGCGGCGCGGGCGCCTCCGTGGCGACGGGGGTGCGGCGTGGGCTCCGATTCGAAAATGGATTGACCGACATGGCGGGGGCGTGCCCGGGGGACATCGGCGCCCCCTCCCCAGAAGTTGAGATGAGAAGCTCAAACGAGCGACGACAGCGCCGACGCCACTGACGCGACGTACGAACCCCCGAACAGGTTCACGTGAACCAGTAGAGGGTACAGCTGATACAGCGCCACCCGCTCGGCGTGGCCGGGCGCCAGCGGGTAGGCCTCGTGGTAGGCGGCGAAGGCTGCGCTCCGGGAGCCGCCGAACAGCCGCATCATGGCCAGGTCCATCTCGCGATGTCCGCCGTAGACGGCCGGATCGATCAGGCAGGGCGCGCCCTCGGCGTCGCACATCAGGTTCCCCCCCATAGATCGCCGTGCAGGCGCGCCGGTGGTTCTTCCGGGCCGACCAGCGCGTCCAGGCGCCCGAACAGACGGTCGAAGTCCCGGCGCAGCGCCGCCGGCAGCAGGCCGGCCCCGGCGGCGCTCTCCAGCTGCGGTTCGAGACGCCGCTCGCGATAGAAGGCGGCCCAGCCGGGCGCCGCCGCTGGCCCGTTCGACTGCGGCAGGCGGCCGATGAAGTTGTCGTGGTCGAGCCCAAAGCCCCCGGGCGCCGCCCGGTGCAAGGCGGCCAGCCCCCGCCCCAGCTCCTCGTCGAACTTCGGTCCCGGCTTGCCGGGGCGGAGCAGCTCCAGCGCCAGGTATCGCTCGTCCGCGGCCAGCACCTCGGGCACCCGCACGGCGCCTGCCTGACGCAGCCACTCCAGGCCGCGCGCCTCGACGGGGAACATGCCGGGCGGCGGGCGCCGGTTCGTCTTCACGAAGATCTCGCGGCCGTCGTCCAGCGCGACGGCGTGCGCCTCGTTGATGTCGCCGCCCGACAGCCCCCTCGTCCCCCGCACGCGGGCGCCCAGCGCGGCCGCGATCGCCTCCCGCACCTCGTCGGTCATGACGCCTCGCCAGGGATCCCGTCTGGCCCGTTCAACCTGCCCCCCTCAGCCTTGGCCCAGCTGGCGACGGACCTGTTCCAGCAGCCCCGCGCAGGCGGACAGGCAGACGTCGAAGACGTGATCGAAGCCGTCCGCGCCGCCGTAGTAGGGGTCCGGCACGTCGGCGCCGGCCGGACTGGCCGGGTCGTACGAACGCAGCAAGCGGATCTTCTCCCGGGACGCCTCGTCGGGCGCCATCGCTTGCAGGTCCGCCAGGTTCTTCCCGTCCATAGCCAGCACGAGATCGAAGCGGGCGAAGTCGGACGGCACGAACTGGCGCGCCCGGCCCCCGAGCGGAATGCCCCGGCGCTGGCCCACCTCGCGGCTGCGGCGATCGCGCGGCTCGCCCACGTGCCAGTCGCCGGTGCCGGCGCTCTCGATCTCGACGCGGTCGACCAGGCCCGCCTGCGCCACCAGATGGCGCATCACCGCCTCGGCGGTGGGTGACCGGCAGATGTTGCCCAGACAGACGAAGCAGAGGCGCGCCGTGCCGGGGGCCGGACCGCGCTTCGACTCGCTCATGCCCGCCAGCCTACTCGACCCTCGGACGGGACGTCAGTCGTTCGTCTTCGCCGCGGGCGGCGTCACGGTGGCCGGCTCGGGGCTGACCGCGCCGTTCGCCTTCTCCGCCGCCAGGCCGTTCGCGCCCCGCTCCGCTTCCTCGTGGGCCAGCCCATCGGGGCTGACCGCGGACAGCTCTTCCTCGGCCAGCATCGCCTCGACGTCGGCGGGCGAGCCCAGGGCCCGCTTGCGCCGGCGCCGCTTCTTCGGCTCCTCGCGCTCGCGGGCGCCGCCCGACGCCACCTCGGACTTCTCGATCGCCTTCTCGCCGGGCGAGTGGATCTCGAAGTCCTCCATGTGGAACGAACCGCGCGCTTTCACCACCAGGCGCTTCTGCAGCCGCTTCTCCAGATCCTCGATGAAGCCGCGGTCGGTGCCCGACAGCACCTCGGCCACCAGGGGGTGGGCCTCGATGACGATGGTGTCGCTCTCGATCAGGTCGCCCTGACGGCGGATCTCCCGCAGCAGCTCGTAGGCGACGGTGTGGCGCGACTTCGTGTAGCCCTTGCCCTCGCAGTAGGTGCAGGGCTCGGTCAGGTTGTGCAGCAGCGACTCGCGCGTGCGCTTGCGCGTCATCTCGATCAGGCCCAGCTCCGAGATGCGCGTCACCGTGGCCTTCGACCGATCGCGCCGCAGGTGATCGTTGAACGCCCGCGTCACCTTCTCGCGGTTGTGCGGGCGGTCCATGTCGATGAAGTCGACGACGATCATGCCGCCGATCGACCGGATGCGAAGCTGCTCGGCCACCTCGCGGCAGGCCTCCAGGTTCGTCTTCGTGATCGTGTCTTCCAGGCTGGACTTGCCCACGAAGCGGCCCGTGTTGACGTCGATGGCGGTCAGCGCCTCCATCTCGTCGACGATCAGGTAGCCGCCCGACTTCAGCCAGACCTTGCGCTCGAGGGCGCGGTCGATCTCGATCTCGATGCCGTAGCCGTCGAAGATGGGATCGGCGCCGTCGTACAGCTCGATGTGACCGGTGAAGTCCGGCATCAGCGCGGCGATGAACTTCTTCACCCGGTCGTACTCGGCGCGCGAGTCGATGATCAGCTTCTCGACGTCCGGCGTGAACATGTCGCGCACGGTGCGCAGCAGCAGATCCAGGTCGTTGTAGATCAGCGCGGGGCAGCGGCCGGACTCGGACCGCTTCACGATCTCGTTCCAGAGCTTGATCAGGAACTCCATGTCCGACTTCAGCTCTTTTTCGGACACGTTCTCGGCGACCGTGCGCACGATGAAGCCCGAGCCGGGCGGACGCATCGACTCGACGATGTCACGCAGGCGGCGGCGCTCCTTGTCGGAGGCGATGCGGCGCGAGATGCCGATGTGATCGACGGTGGGCATGAACACCAGGTGCCGTCCCGGCAGCGAGACGTAGCGCGTGGTGCGGGCGCCCTTGGTGCTGATGGGCTCCTTGGTGACCTGGACGACGATCTCTTGACCTTCCTTCAGAAGGTCCTCGATCCGGGCCCCGCCGTGGGCGCGCTTGCGATCGGCTTCTTCCTCGTCCTCGTCGTCGGTGCTCTTGCCGGCATCGCCCGAGAACAGCCGCTTCAAGTCGTCCGGCGTGCCCCGCACGTCCGAGACGTGCAGATAGGCGGACTTCTCGGCGCCAATGTTGACGAAGGCGGCCTGCATGCCCGGAAGCACGCGTTCCACGCGACCCTTGTAGATGTTACCGGCGATACCGCGTTCGCGTTTCCGCTCGATGTACAGCTCACCGAGGAAACCGTCTTCGACGAGGGCGACGCGTGTTTCGGGACCGTCGGCGTTGATGACGATGAGGCTCGACATTCAGGCAGTTATCAAAATTTACGTGCCGCTCGAACGCGGGCTGACGGAAATGTCAGGGTTCATGGGAGGGTCATTGGCGACCGAGCGGCTCGTCTAACACGGAAATCAAAGCAACTCAAAGAGTTTTGCCCTCTGTTGGGGCTGGGCACGGGCCTTGCTCAAGGGTCCTGGCGTATCACGGAAGCCAGAAAGTCAGTTTTTAAACTTACCGGCCTGACTTTTTGGCTCTCCCTCCTCCCATCACACCGTCCCGGCCAGTACCCGAGGCGGTGTGGTCTTAAGAAGGTGCGACCTAGGGCGCTATCGATAAGACCGCCCTTCCAATCGCTTACGTCTCCACTTAAGTCCGCTTACGCCTCCGCCTTCGTTTCGCCCATCTCGGGGCTTCACGGTTTCACCTTACTTTTAGCTTTGCGATTTCGAGAACTTAACCCTTAGTAGCGCTTAACCCCTAGACCTACAAAATATCTTAGTTTGACCGACCCCTGCGGGCCTTGCGCCTCGCGGGGGTTTGTCGTTTTTGCCAAACGGGCAGCCGTCGCTACCGCAGATAGATGGCGTACGCGTAGACCCACGCGCTGACGAACAGCAGGGCGTCCAGCCGGTCGAGGAGCCCGCCATGGCCGGGGATGAGGTGGCCCGAATCCTTCACGCCCGCGGCTCGCTTCAGCATCGACTCGACCAGATCGCCGGTCGGGCCGAGGATGGCGGCGGGGATGGCGACGAAGAAGCAGTCGGCCGGCGTCAGGGCGCCGAAGAAGGTGGCGCGGAACAGGAACAGCGCGCCCACGGCGGCGGCCAGACCACCGAACCAGCCCTCGACGGTCTTGCCGGGCGAGATGGCGGGGTACAGCTTGTGGCGGCCGAAGGCGCGGCCGGCGAAGTAGGCGCCCGTGTCGTTCGCGAACGTGGTGCCGATCGCGGTCAGCACCCAGCGGGGGCCGTCCGGCAGCAGCCGGTGCAGCAGCCCCAGCGGCGCGGTCAGTCCGCCGACGTACAGCAGCCCCAGGATGGCCAGGCCCAGCCGCGCGCCCGCGGCCGGGATCTCCCCGGGACCCAGCAGCACCGTCGTGGCGCCCGCCACCAGCGCCGCCAGCACCCACAGCAGCGCCAGGTCGGGGCGGAAGTACAGGGCGACCGTCAGCCCGACGCCCAGCAGGGTCAGCACCCAGCGCGCCGCCTTCGAGAGCGCCGGCAGCATCATGGCCGTGAACTCGCGCATCCCGATCAGCGAGCACACGAACACCAGGACCCCGAACCCGATGCGCTGCTGCCACAGGATCAACAGGGCGAGCAGCGGGATCGCGACGACGCCGCTGAGGGCGCGGCTGGCGAGATTGGACAGGGCCACCGGTCGTTCGCTGGGTAGGTCGCTCGGTCTTGGGTTGGTCGCTGTTGCGTCGATCGGCCGGCCGGACGCCTGGGTCGCCTGCCTGGCCTATCCGACGCTGCGGATCTGTTCGTGGGTGCGGCCGAAGCGGCGCTCGCGTCCGTCGTAAGACTCCAGCGCCTGCACCAGCTGCTCGCGCCCGAAGTCGGGCCAGTAAGTGTCGGTGAAGTACAGCTCGGCGTAGGCGGCCTCCCACAGCAGGAAGTTCGACAGCCGTTCCTCGCCCGAGGTGCGGATCAACAGATCCAGCTGGGGCAGCCCGCCGGTCTGCAGCGACGCCGAGAAGCGGTCCTCGGTCACCTCCTCCGGCCGCAGCACCCCGCGGGCCGCCATCTCGCAGAGCGCGCGGGTGGTGGAGACGATCGACTCGCGGCCGCCGTACGACAGCGCCAGGCACAGGGTCATCGAGCGGTTGCCGGCCGAGTCCCGCATCAGCGTCTCCAGCGGCTCGCGCACGAAGTCCGGCAGGCGATCGACGTCACCGATGGCGATCAGGCGGATGCCGTTGTCCATGATCTCGGCCCGCTCGTCGATCACGTAGTCGCGGAGCAGCTGCATCAGCAGCGCGACCTCTTCCGGGGGCCGGTTCCAGTTCTGCGACGAGAACGCGTACAGCGTCAGCGCCCGCAGGCCGAGCTCCCGGGCGGCGCGCACCACCTCTTTGACCGACCGGGCGCCCCGGCGGTGTCCTTCGATCCGCGGCAGCCCGCGTCTTTGGGCCCATCGCCCATTGCCATCCATGATGACGGCGACGTGACGGGGAAGCTGGGCGGGGCTCTTCATCTGGCCTTGGTTCGGGTACCACATACCCTAGCGCGATTCAATAACCTCGCCAACCGGTCACCGCCGGCGCTGCGCCCGCGCCACGCCGGTGTTTTCGTTGTCCGGGCCGGCTCGATGGACTACGCTTTCCGCATGAAGACGGCCGAGGACGTCGAGTCCTACCTGCTCAAGCTCGGTGTTCCCTACGAGCAGATCAAGCCCGGTATCTGGCTGCTGAAGCTCGACGGATGCGACAATTTTGTCGTTTCCATCGCCGGGCCGGTCGTGGCTTTCCGTGTCAAGGTCATGGACCTGCCGCCGAACGATCGCGAGGCGCTGTTCCGTACCCTGCTGACGCTGAACACGAAGGAGATGGTGCACGGGGCGTTCGGCCTGGAAGGCGACGCCGTCGTGATCGTCCACGCGCTCGAGATGGAGAACCTGGACTTCAACGAGTTCCAGGCGGTCATCGACGACGCCTCGATGGCGATCGCGCGGCACTACCCCGTGCTATCGCGGTGGAGCGCGCCGCCCGCCGCGCCGGCCCCGCGGGCCACGACTTAGTCCCGGTCAACCCTTTCGAGTTTCGAGGAACCCATGGGAATCTTTTCCAGACTCGGCACGCTCATCAAATCGAACCTGAACGATCTGATCTCCAAGGCGGAAGATCCGCAGAAGATGCTGAATCAGATCGTCGTCGACATGCAGAATCAGCTGGTCGAGGCGAAGAAGCAGGTGGCCATCTCGATCGCCGACGAGAAGCGCCTGAAGAAGCAGTGGGATGACCAGGCCGAGCTGGGCAAGGAGTGGGAGCGCAAGGCGATGCTGGCGGTGCGCGCCGGCGACGACGCGCTGGCCAAGGAGGCGCTCTCCCGCAAGGCCGAGCACGACAAGATGTCGACCGAGCTGGCCAAGCAGTGGCAGCTGCAGAAGGACGCCGTCGAGAGCCTGAAGGGCCAGCTGCGTTCGCTGAACGACAAGATAGAGGAGGCGAAGCGCAAGAAGGATCTGCTGATCGCGCGGCAGAAGCGCGCCGAGGCGCAGAAGGCCATCCAGGACACGATGCGGGGCCTGTCCGACACGAACGCGTTCGACAGCTTCGCGCGCATGAGCCAGAAGGTCGATCAGATCGAGGCCGAGGCCGACGCGTCGACCGAGCTGGGCGGCGAGCTGGCCGGCGATACCCTGCAGCAGAAGTTCAAGGCGCTGGAGAGTGGCGGCGGGTCCGACATGGCGCTGGCGGAGCTGAAGGCGAAGATGGGCCTCGGGCCCATGCCCGCCACGCGCGCCGCCCTACCCGAGGGCGAGGGCGACGCCAGCGGCGCCGCCGGTGGTTCGTCCGCCTCGGGCACCAAGTCGTAGCTGGGCGGGCGCGACCTTGGCCCCCTCCTCGGCAACTTCATCGCCCCGCGACGTCTGGATCGTCGCCGCGAAGCGAACACCCTTCGGCGCGTTCGGCGGAACGCTGAAGGATGTGAAGGCGACGGACCTGGCGGTGACGGCCGCCAGCGCGGCCATCGCGCAGTCGGGCGTGCCGGTTGAGCGGTTCGATCAGGTCGTGTTCGGCTGCGTGGCGCAGACCACGCCCGAGGACGTCTACTGCGCCCGCCACGTCGGTCTGAGGTCGGGGCTGCCGGTGGCGACGCCCGCGCTGACCGTGAACCGGCTGTGCGGCTCGGGCTTCCAGGCGCTGGTGACGGCGGCGCAAGAGATCCGCACCGGCGAGGCCGAGGTCTGCCTGGTGGGCGGGACGGAGTCGATGAGCCTGGCGCCCCACGTGGTGCGCGGCGCGCGCTGGGGGCTGGCGTTCGGGAAGGCGCCCCCCTTCGAGGACCTGTTGTGGACGACGCTGACGGACACGTACGCCGGCTGCTCGATGGGCGAGACGGCCGAGAACGTCGCCGCGCAGTACGGGATCACCCGCGCCGCCGCCGATGCCTACGCGCTGTCGTCGCAACAGCGGTGGGCCGCCGCCGATAAGGCGGGGCGGTTCGAGGATGAGCTGGTGGGTGTCGACGTGAAGACTCGCAAGGGGACGGTGCGCTTCGGGCGCGACGAGCACCCGCGTCCGGACACGACGGCCGAAGGCCTCGCGAAGCTGGGGCCCGTCTTCCGCCCCGGCGGCGCGGTGACGGCGGGGACGGCCTCGGGCATCGCCGACGGGGCGGCCGCGCTGGTGGCGGTCAGCCGCGCCTTCGCCGAGGCGCACGGCCTGCGTCCGCTGGGGCGGCTGCTCGGCTGGTCCGTCGTCGGTGTCGAGCCGAAGCTGATGGGGATCGGGCCGGTGCCCGCCGTGCGATCCCTGCTGGCGAAGGCGAACCTCGGCCTCCCGCAGATCGATCTGTTCGAGGTGAACGAGGCGTTCGCGCCTCAGGTGCTGGCCGTAGCCCAGGAGCTGGGGTTACCGATGGAGCGCACCAACGTGAACGGCGGCGCGATCGCGCTCGGACATCCGCTGGGTGCTTCGGGGGCCCGCATCACCGCTCACCTGCTATATGAACTGGGTCGCCGGAAGGCCAAGCTGGCCGTCGGCGCCGCGTGCATAGGGGGTGGACAGGGGATTGCAGTTCTCGTCGAATCATTGCTATAGGAAGAAATTGTCGTGACGACGACAAAGACGTTTCGTTGAACGGACTTCCGCCAGCGGCCTGCCGATCGCGGTGGCCAAGAGACCCGAGAGAGATCGGCAGACAGGACCATCGTCGAGGTGACGTATGGTTTCAGTACCGTGGGGAGGGCTCTTCCCGCTCTGACGCAAGGAAAAAAGACAACCGATGGTACAGCAGCAGAATCACACGACGGCTCGCTTCAACGGCGTGAAGGTCTTCTCCGCCACGATGGCGCAGGAGCGCGAGAACCTGGGAGAGAAGGTCACGGTCTGGGTGCGCGAGCATCCTCAGTGCAAGATCGTCGACACGATCGTCACCCAGTCCTCGGACGAGGCCTTCCACTGCCTCGCGATCACGGTCTTCTACCTCGAAGAAAAGGCGTAACCAGCACCGGACATGGGCGTCGAATTCGCTTCCTCCGCGTAACCACGTTCTAGGGAGCGAGTGCAAAAACGGGCGGCGCGAAGCGCGCGCCCGTTTTGCTTTTCCGGCGGCCGGCGCCCATCGCGAATGACTTCATT
>Ga0105240_10009781_pt1 | contig 13538 bp, 9 predicted proteins | sample KBSC54metaG_FD_80426 | JGI IMG/M metagenome (GOLD analysis project Ga0105240, IMG submission 80426) | Corn rhizosphere microbial communities from Kellogg Biological Station, Michigan, USA - KBS C5-4 metaG | ecosystem: Host-associated > Plants > Roots > Rhizosphere > Soil | place: Michigan, USA... | reverse complement strand
GAAATCAAGGAAGGCAAGCGCGCCAAGATCCGCGAGATCAACATCGTCGGCGACACGAAGTTCAAGCAGAAGGACATCCGCGAGACCCTGGAGCTGAAGACGCCCAACTGGCTCTCCTGGTACAAGCAGGATGACCGCTACTCGCGCGAGACCTTGCAGGGTGACCTGGAGAAGGTGCGCAACTTCTACATGGACCGTGGCTACGCCAACTTCAACATCGAGTCCACGCAGGTCGCCATCGCGCCCGAGAAGCAGGACATCTTCATCACGGTCAACGTGCAGGAAGGCGATGTCTTCAAGCTCGGCGAGATCAAGCTGGCAGGCACCTTCGTGGTGCCGAAGAAGGAGCTCGAAGGGTTCCTGCTGGTCTCCCCGGGACAGATCTTCAACCGCAAGCTGATCACCACCACCCAGGAGCTCATCCAGAATCGCCTGGGACGCGACGGTTACGCATTCGCGAAAGTCGAGCCGGTCCCGACGCCGGACCCGGTCACGCACACCGTGCAGCTGACTTTCTTCATCGATCCGGGTAATCGCGTCTACGTGCGCAACATCACCTTCTCGGGCTCGAATCGGATCAACGACGAGGTCCTGCGCCGCGAGATGCGCCAGCTCGAGGGCGGCTGGCTATCCAACACCTCGCTGGAGCGCTCCAAGCAGCGCGTCCAGCGTCTGCCGTACGTGAAGAACGTGGATTTCGAGACCACCCCGGTGACGGGAGCCCCGGACCTGGTCGATGTGAACTACAAGATCGAGGAGGGGCCGAGCGCCCAGCTGGGCGGAGGTATCGGCTACTCCGAGACCTATAAGTTCCAGCTGAACGCCAGCTACTCGGATGCCAACTTCCTGGGCACCGGGCAGCGCGTCGCCATCGAGTTGAATGGTGGCGCCTTCAGCAAGGTCTACAGCATTCAACACACCAACCCGTATACGACGATCGACAACCTGCAGCGCACGATCTCGCTCACCTACCGCGATGTGACGCAATTCGTCTCGTCCTCGTCGAACTTCTCCTCCAAGACTTTGAGCTTCGGGCCGACCTGGGCCTATCCGGTCACGGAGTACCAGTACGTCCGTTTCGGCGCCGTGCTGGAAAGCGCGCAGCTCCTGACCAGCTCGCTGGGGAGCGCCATCCAGGCGCAGCAATGGGTGCGCTCCAACGGGCACCCGTATTCGCGCCTCGCGCACGACGATGCCTCGAACAACGAGTACGTGTTCTACGGGACGAACTTCAAGGACGTGCAGCTCGTCCTGGGTTGGGACTGGGATACGCGAAATCGCACGTTGTTCGCCGATCGCGGCTCGCGAGTGTCCTTATCGGCTTCGTCCACGACTCCCGGGGCGGATGTCGAGTATTACATTGCCAACGTAGGGGCCCTGCATTACTTCCCGTTGAAGTGGGGCTTCTCGTTCGTAGCGAATGCCTCGGTCGACTACGGCTCGGCCTTCGGCAAAACGACGACCATTCCGCCCTACCGGCAGTTCTTCGGCGGTGGTCCCGACAGCGTGCGCGGTTTCCGCGAGAGCCGCCTGGGTCCTGCGGACGATTTCGGCAATCCTTACGGTGGCAACCTGCGCATCACCAGCCAGAATGAGCTCATTTTCCCGATGCCCGGCAAGTGGCGCAGCAGCGCCCGGGTCAGCGCCTTCTTCGACATCGGCGGTGTCTACGAGACCGGCGACAAGCTCAGATTCTATGGGCCGGACGGTGTGACCCCGCAGACCTACCACCTGACCGAATGGAGCGACCTGAGGCGCTCGGTCGGTGTGGCCGTGCAGTGGTTGGCTCCCCTGGGACTATTCCGTTTCAGCCTGGGTGTCCCACTCAACCGCATCCACGGGGATGGCCTGACGAAGTGGGGGGACCAGACGGAGGTCTTCCAGTTCTCCATCGGACAGGCATTCTGAGACGGAAGGAGCGGGCCTTCTGGCGCGGTCTAGCGCATAATAGTAGGTTTCCGGGGGTCGGTTCCGGGGTCTCATTCCGCCCGCGCGGCCGTTTATCGGTCGCGAGCCCGACGCGGGCGGCCAAATCATTAGAGGTTATTTGAGGTAGGTATTGCCGTGAAGCGCTTGATCAGCACCAATTTGTTGGCCTGTATGATTGCCGTTGCCGGCTCGCTGGCGGTCGTGCCGGCGTGGGCCGAGCTCAAGATCGGTGTCGTCGATTATGGCAAGCTCATGGAGGAGTCGCCGCAGGCGAAAACTGTCGTGGAGGCCATCCGGACGGAATTCACTCCGCGTCAGCGCGACCTGCAGAATCAGCAGCAAACGTTGAAGGCCAAAGAGGACAGACTGCAGAAAGACGGGGCCACGATGACCGAGGACCAGCGTCAGCGCACCGAGAAGGAGTTGCGCGACAGCTATCGCGATCTGACCCGGAAACAGCAGGAAGTACAGGACGATTTCAACGCGCGTCGCAACGAGGAGATGTCCCGGCTGCAGCGCACGCTGATCGAAGAGGTTCGTGTGTACGCGAAGGCGCAGAACTTCGATCTCGTGATTGCGGATGGCGTGATCTACTCGACGCCGACACTGGACATCACGCCTGCGATCCTGACTGCGTTGCAGTCTCACGCGCCTGCGGGCAGCAAGACGTCCTCGCCGGCACCGGCTCCGAAACCGCAGCCGAAATGAAGCGTTCGAGCGAATGCGGTGTCGCTCGCGCACTTTTCGGTTAGGTAATTGATACTTTTATGGCGGTCTCCATCGGAGAGCTCGCCGTGCGGTTTGGCTGCGAACTGCGCGGCGACCCCGACACTGTTGTCGACCATGTTGCGACGCTCGCGTCGGCGGACGCTCGCTCGTTGTCTTTTCTTGCCAACGCGCGCTACAAGCCGCAGTTGGCGCAGACCCATGCCGGCGTGGTTGTGTTGGACAAGGCTTCAGCAGCCGACTGCCCGGTTGCGGCACTGATCGCTTCCAATCCGCATGCCGCTTTTGCACGCATCGCGACCGTTCTCCATCCCCGGCCTCATGGCCCTCCGGGAATTCACGCCTCGGCGATAGTTGCCGACAGCGCGCGCATCGATCCCACAGCGCACGTGGGCCCGTTATGTGTGATTGGGGAGCGCGTCGTGGTTGGTCCGCGTACATACGTGGGTCCGCACTGCGTGCTGGAAGACGACGTAGCGCTTGCGGAGGACATTTATCTCACGGCGAAGGTCACTCTCTGTCGTGGCGTCGGCGTGGGTGCCCGCACCATCATGCAGCCAGGCGCCGTGATTGGCGGTGATGGTTTCGGATTCGCCTCGGAGCAGCGCCGTTGGATTAAAGTCCCGCAAGTCGGCACGGTGCGCATCGGCGCTGATGTCGAGATCGGCGCGAATACGACCGTGGATCGCGGTGCAGTCGACGACACTGTCATCGAGGAGGGGGTCAAGCTCGACAACCTCATCATGATCGCTCATAACGTGCACATCGGCGCGCACACCGCGATCGCCGCTTTGACGGGAATATCCGGTAGCACCACGATCGGCAAGCGCTGCCAGATTGCTGGGGAAGTTGCCATCGGGGGGCATCTCTCCATCTGTGACGATGTCGTGTTCCTCGGCACGACCATGGTGAGTCATTCGATCACCGAGCCCGGCGTATACTCCAGCGGCATTCCGCTCGAGAAGGCCACCGTGTGGCGCCGCATGGTTGCCCGCTTCAAGCGTCTCGACCGGCTGGAGGCCCGCTTAAAGAAACTCGAAGGTGGCGAGTGCGCCCCGCAGCAGGAAGAGGATGATGACTGAAGCGATTCGATTCGACATCAATGAGATTCTGCGGTATCTCCCGCATCGGTATCCTTTTCTGCTCGTTGACCGGGTCCTCGAGATCCAGGCGGGCGAATCCATCACCGCGCTCAAGAACGTCACCTACAACGAGCCGTTCTTTCCCGGTCACTTTCCCGGTCGACCGGTCATGCCCGGTGTCATGATCATCGAGGCGCTGGCGCAGACCACCGGAATTCTCGCTTTTTCCAGTGCAAACGTAATCCCCACAGAGCAGACGCGCTTTTATTTCGTCGGTATCGACAAGGCGCGCTTCCGCAAGCCTGTCATCCCGGGCGACCAGCTCATTCTCAAGGCGACGGTGCAGCGGGCACTGCGGGGCATCTGGAAATTTGAGACCGTGGCCATGGTCGGTGATGCCGAGGTCGCGCATGCGGAGATGATGGTTGCGCCGGAGACCGGGAAGTGATTGACGCCAAGGCGATCGTCTCGCCGCAGGCGCAACTCGCCCCCGACGTAGCAGTAGGCCCGTTTTCGATCATCGGGCCGGATGTGCAGATCGGGCCCGGCACGGTCGTAGGCCCTCATGCCGTCATCAACGGACCGACTGTCATCGGAGCGGATAACCGGATCTTTCAGTTCGCCTCGATCGGTGATGCACCGCAAGACAAGAAGTACAACGGCGAGCCGACGCGCCTGGAGATCGGCGACCGCAATGTCTTCCGGGAGAGCTGCACCGTCAATCGTGGCACCATCCACGACAAGGGTGTGACTCGTATCGGCAACGACAATCTCTTCATGGCGTACTCCCACGTTGCCCACGATTGTCAGGTTGGAAGCAACACTGTGTTCGCCAACTGCGCCGCTCTGGCGGGACATGTTGAGATCGGGGACTGGGTGACCCTCGGCGGCCTCACGGCCGTTCACCAGCGGTGCAAGATCGGAGCGCACGCCTTCCTTGCCGGCGGCTGCATTGTGCAGCGTGATGTCCCACCCTATATCATGGTGGCGGGCAATCCTGCGATACCCCACGTCGTCAACTCCGAAGGGTTGAAACGGCGGGGATTCAGTGAGGAGCAGATTCGGAACATCCGTGAGGCGTACCGAATTGTTTATCGCTGCGATTTGAAGCTCGCCGATGCGATGCAGAAACTGCGCGCGATGGGTACGACGCAGCCCGAAGTCCGTGTGTTCGCGGAGTTTATCGCGTCGTCGACGCGTAGCATCGTGCGGTGAGGGGGGCGGCCGGCCGTGCGCCGAGTCAATTCGCAGTTTTAGCGACGCGCCCTCGCATGGATGATCGAGAAAATGGCCTCCGTGTCTGAGCCTCTGCGCGTTGGGATCGTCGCTGGTGAGTCGTCGGGCGACCAGCTTGGCGCGGCTCTGATCACGGCCATGCGGGCGAGGGTGCCTGACGTGCAATTCTTCGGCATGGCGGGTCCCAAGATGATTGCCGCGGGATGTGACGCTTGGGCTGCGTCCGAGGAGATCGCGGTCATGGGGCTGGCGGAGGTGCTGCCTCATCTGCCGCGCCTTATCCGGTTGCGCTCCTCGCTCGTGGCGCGGTTCCGTGCGGCGCGCCCGCACGTATTTGTTGGCATCGACTCGCCGGCGTTCAATCTGGGCCTCGCCAAGAAGCTGCGGAGTGCCGACTGTAAAACCGTGCAGTACGTCGCTCCGCAAGTGTGGGCGTGGCGCCAAGGGCGCGTGCGTGGCATTGGACGTGCCTGCGACCTTGTGTTGTGCCTGCTGCCTTTCGAGACGAGCTTCTATGAGCGTCACGGCGTGCCTGCGGTGTTCGTGGGGCATCCGTTGGCGGATCAGATTCCGCTGGACGTCGACCGCGAAGGCGCGAGGCGTGCGCTCGACCTGCCGCTGGATACCACCATCGTGGCGCTATTACCCGGCAGCCGGCTCGGCGAAGTAGAGCGTCTGGGCAACGACTTTTTAGCTGCGGCCGCTTGGATAGCGGAGCGTCGACCCGAGATGCGCTTCGTAGCCGCGATGGCTTCGACCCGTGTACGTCAGGCGTTCGAGAGAAAAATGGCGGAAGTCCCTAACGTGCCTCAGATCAGTATCTTCGACGGCCAGGCGCAGCCCGTTCTCGCCGCCGCTGATGCGGTGATCGTTGCCTCTGGAACGGCAAGTCTGGAGACACTACTCTCGCGTCGGCCTATGGTGGTGGCGTATCGTTTCGCCGCGATCACCGCATTCGTCTTGCGTGCACTCGGATTGGTAAAGGTGCCATTTTTTTCGCAGCCCAATCTTCTTGTCGGCCGACGACTCGTGCCCGAGCTCCTTCAGGAGCAGGTCACGGGCGCCAGCCTTGGCGCGGCGCTCTTGGGCGTCATCGACGATCGTGAGTTCTTGAGTGAGCTGCAGGGGGAGTTCCGGACCCTCCACGAGACGTTGCGTCGAGGTGGCGCCGATCGCGCCGCGTCCGCGATTCTCGATTGCGTGCGAGGTCCCAGCGCATGATGTCGATGCCGGTGCGGCCGGAGGCGTTGCATGAAGGTCACTGAGCGTCCACCGTCCCGCATCGCCGGGGTCGATGAAGCGGGCAGGGGCCCTCTGGCGGGGCCTGTAGTGGCCGCAGCCGTGATCCTCAACCCCCGCCGCCGGATCGAAGGTCTTGCGGACTCCAAAGTCCTCCCTCCCGAGGAGCGCGAGCGGCTCGCGGTGCTCATCCGCGCGAGAGCGCTCGCTTGGTCGGTGGCCTGGGCGGATCGCGACGAGATCGACAATCTGAACATACTGGGAGCGACGTTTCTGGCGATGCGTCGCGCCTTGTTGGGTCTGCCGGTGTGCCCCACGCACATCAAGATCGACGGCAACCAGCTCCCGCGGCTCAACGACCTCAATCTGGGCTGCAAGGTCCAAGCGATCATCGAGGGTGACGCTACGGTTCCGGCCATCAGCGCGGCATCCATACTGGCCAAGACCTGTCGCGATGCCATGATGCAGGACCTGGATCGCTGTTATCCGGGCTTTCATCTGGGCGCGCACAAGGGTTACAGCACACCCGCGCACCTCGAGGCACTGCGGGAGCGCGAGCCTTCACCGTTGCATCGGCGCTCGTTCAGTCCGGTGCGGATCGCCTTTGACGCGTTGAATGACCCGCAGCTCGAGCTCCTGGCCGGCACAGGCGATGACTGAGTTTGTCCACCTTCGCCTACACACCGAATACTCGCTGATCGACAGCGTCGTCCGCGTGCCCGAGCTCGTGGACGCGGTGAGCGCGGCGGGCATGGCGGCCTGCGCGGTGACGGACCAAAGCAACTTGTTTGCGATGGTCAAGTTCTATCGCGCGGCGCTCGCGAAGGGCGTGAAGCCGATCATCGGTGTCGATCTGCTCGTAAGGGAAGCCGGGGAGCGTGCGCAACCTTCCCGCATCACGCTGCTGTGTCAATCGCAAATCGGCTACCGCAACGTCACACGCCTGGTGAGCCGGGCCTACCTGGAAGGCCAGCTCCGTGGGATTCCCACAATCGACCGCGACTGGTTGACCCTGGAAAACGTTCAAGGGCTCATCGCGTTGTCGTGTGCAACCGAAGGCGACGTGGGCCGCGCCCTCGTGCATGCGCGGGAGAAGGATGCCGAGCGCGCGTTGGATTTCTGGAGCGGTCTTTTTCCGGGCCGCTTCTACATCGAGCTGCAGCGACTCGGGCGGCCCGACGAAGAAGGTTATATTGCCGCCGCAGTCACCTTGGCCGCGCGGCGCGGTACTCCGGTCGTCGCCACCAATCCAGTCCGCTTCCTGAAACAGGACGACTTCGAGTCGCATGAAGCTCGAGTGTGCATCCACGATGGCACACTCCTGGCCGACGCGGGCCGACCGAGACGCTACTCTCAACAACAATACTTGCGTACTCCGCAGGAAATGGCGGTGCTGTTCGCGGACGTACCCGAGGCACTCGCCAACTCGGTGCAAATCGCCCGCCGTTGCAGTCTGGTATTGAAGCTTGGCGAGGCGCGCCTGCCTCCCTACCCGGTGCCCGGGGGGATCACGACTGAAGATTTCATCCGCGCGCAGGCGGCCGCGGGTCTCGAGCAACGGCTCGCGATCGTCTCCGAAGCGCAGGTGCCGGGCTATCGCGAGCGGCTTCGCATCGAGCTCGATGTCATCTGTCAGATGGGGTTTGCCGGCTACTTCCTCATTGTCGCGGATTTCATCCGTTGGGCGCGGGAAAACGGGGTTCCAGTGGGTCCTGGACGCGGATCCGGTGCGGGCTCGCTCGTCGCGTTCAGCCTCGGGATTACCGACATCGATCCGCTGAAGTATGACCTGCTGTTCGAGCGCTTCCTCAATCCCGAGCGCGTCTCGATGCCCGACTTCGATGTCGACTTTTGCATGGACGGGCGTGATCGCGTCATTGAGTACGTGGGCCAGAAATATGGCCGCGAGCGTGTTTCGCAGATCATCACCTACGGCACCATGGCGGCCAAAGCCGTGGTGCGCGATGTCGGCCGCGTGTTGGGTCATCCGTATGGTTTCGTGGATCGTATCGCGAAGCTCATCCCCTTCGAGCTCGGCATTACACTCGATGACGCCCTCACGAAGGAGCCGGAGCTCAAGCGGCTCTATGACACCGAGGAGGAGATCAAGAATCTGATCGATCTCGCGCGCTCATTGGAGGGCCTGACTCGTAACGCCGGCATGCATGCCGGTGGTGTGGTCATCGCTCCGTCGGTGTTGACCGACTATGCGCCTCTGTACTGCGACGAGCAGGGCGCAAGCGTTGTGACGCAATTCGACAAGGATGACGTCGAGGCCGCGGGGTTGGTGAAATTCGACTTCCTTGGCCTGCGTACGCTCACGATCATCGACAAGGCGTTGGTCATCATCAATCGCGTCCGGGGCGAGAAGGGCGAGCTGCCGCTCGACATCGGCGCGATCCCGATGATGGATCAGAAGAGCTTCGCACTGTTGAAAATGTGCCGAACGACCGCCGTATTCCAGCTCGAGTCGCGTGGCATGAAGGATCTCGTGCGGCGCTTGCAGCCGGACTGTTTCGAGGACATCGTCGCGCTGGTGGCGTTGTTCCGACCAGGCCCGCTGCAGTCGGGCATGGTGGACGACTTCATCGACCGCAAGCACGGCAAGATAGACGGTCCCATCGACTACCTGCATCCGAGTCTGGAGAAGGTGCTGAAGCCGACCTACGGCGTCATCCTTTACCAGGAGCAGGTCATGCAGATCGCCCAGGTTCTGGCGGGCTACACACTGGGCGGCGCGGACCTCCTGCGTCGAGCCATGGGCAAGAAGAAGCCCGAAGAGATGGCGAAGCAGCGCAGTATCTTCGTCACCGGCTCGGTCGAGCGCGGCGTCCCGCAGGAGCAGGCGGCCTACATCTTCGACCTGATGGAGAAGTTTGCGGGCTACGGATTCAACAAGTCCCACTCCGCCGCGTACGCGCTGCTGTCGTACCAGACGGCGTACTTGAAGGCGCACTATCCGGCCGCCTTCATGGCCGCCGTGTTGTCCGCCGACATGGATCACACCGACAAGGTCGTGACCCTGATCCAGGAGTGCGCCGAGATCGGGCTGGTCGTCAAGCCACCCGATGTCAACAAGTCGCGTTATGAGTTTGCCGTTGGCGATGACCGCACGATCCGTTATGGGCTCGGAGCGGTGCGCGGCGTAGGGCAGGGCGCGGTGGAGGCGATCATTGCCGAGCGTGAGGCGCGCGGACCCTTCCAGAGCCTGGAGGATCTGTGCCGCCGCCTCGACTTGGCCAAGGTCAATCGCCGCGTGTTGGAAGCGCTGCTCCGCTCCGGCAGCCTCGACGGTCTCGGGGCGAACCGTGCGACACTCATGCACCGCCTCCCCGCGGCGATGCAACTGGGTGATCAAAACTCCAAAGCGCAGGATGCGGGCCAGAACGACCTGTTCGGACTGGTGAGCGATGAGCGGGCGGCCCCGACGATGCCGGCTGTCGACCTGCCCGAATGGAGCGAGAGCGTGCGACTGACCGGCGAGCGCGAGACTCTGGGGCTTTACCTGACCGGCCATCCCATCGGGCCGTTCGAGTCGGGACTGGCGCGCCTGGTCTCGCATCGGATCGGGGATCTGATCAGCGACCGGCCGATCACGGGCATGGAGGGGCCGAGGTTTGGTGGCGGCAAGCCGGTGACTGTCGCTGGCCTCATCGATGAGGTGAAGAAGCGGGGTCCGCGCATCATCCTGACACTGGACGATCGCACTGGCCGCATCGAGGTCAACCTGTTCGAGGATATCTTCCAGAAATATCGCGATCTGGTCACCAAGGACGCCCTGGTGCTGGTCGACGGCATGCTGCGCTTCGATGAATTCAGTGATTCCTGGCGCCTGTCCGCCCGACGCCTGACCGAGCTGGACAAAGTACGCGAGACCCAAGCGCGCCGTCTGATTCTCAAATGGCCCCGGAACGCGAACTCCAAGCTGCTCCTCAATCGCCTCGCTGAAGTACTGGCGCCATGGCGGCCGGGACCCTGTCCCATTACGGTCGAATACACGGGGGCTACCGCAACCGGTGCGCTCACACTCGGAAACGAGTGGAGCGTCCGCGCCAGCCGCGAGTTGCTCGAGCAACTCGAGACGCTCGTCGGGCGCGGCGGGGTACAGGTTTTGTATGGCGCCCCGCCGGCGATAGCGGCCGGGATGTCGGTCAACTAGCAGCCCCTTGCACCGCAAGCCTCCCCCCCGTACGCTCGCGCAGCGTTTACATTTGCGGTAAAAGCGTTCATGGCCGTTGCCTTCCTGGATTTCGAACAACCGATCGCCGAGCTCGAAGCGAAAATCGAAGAGCTCAAGCACGTCACCTCGGAGTCCGAGGTCAATATCCAGGAGGAAATCGCACGCCTCCAGGCGAAGAGCCGTCAGCTGACGACTAGCATTTTCGCGAGCCTCACGCCCTGGCAGATCACACAGCTCGCCCGCCATCCACACCGGCCGTACACGCTCGACTACGTCGGCGCCATCTGCAGCGAGTTCAACGAGCTGCACGGCGACCGTATGTTTGCCGACGACCTCGCGATTATCGGAGGATTGGCGCGAATCGAAGGCCGCGCGGTGATGATCATCGGGCACCAGAAGGGCCGTGACACGAAAGAGCGCGTGCGACGCAACTATGGCATGCCTAAACCCGAGGGCTATCGGAAAGCGCTGCGCTTGATGCGTCTCGCGGAGCGGTTTGGCTTACCGCTCATCACGCTGATCGATACCCAAGGTGCCTATCCCGGCGTCGGCGCGGAGGAGCGCGGGCAGAGTGAAGCCATCGCTCGTAACATCTTTGAGATGAGCGTCCTCAGTGTGCCGATCATCACGGTGGTCACCGGCGAGGGCGGATCAGGCGGCGCGCTCGCCATCGGCGTGTGCGATCGACTGCTGATGCTTCAGTACAGCACCTACTCTGTCATTTCGCCCGAAGGCTGCGCATCGATCTTGTGGAAGAGCCAGGACAAGAAAGAGGCCGCCGCCGATGCACTCAATCTCACTGCCGACCGTCTCAACAAGCTCGGGCTTGTCGACGAAGTCATCGAGGAACCCCTTGGCGGCGCACATCGCGATGCCGCGGCTACTGCCGCCTCACTCAAGGCCGCCGTCATCCGTCATCTGGAGGAGCTCGAGTCCGTTCCGCGCGACGATCTGAAGGTCGCCCGGGCGAAGAAGATCGCGGGCTTCGGCGTGTTTTCCGAGAGTAAGACCTAGCGGACGCTCGTGGGGAGGGTCCGCGAGCGGCGGGCCGTTGGAGGCCAAGGGCAATAGCAACATGAGGCCCATTTCCGGTGAGCAGGTCTGCGGACAAATTCGGACCTGACTGGCTGGCCGCGCGCCTCGCGGAGCTGCTGCCCGCCTATCCCGCAGTCTCCCTGTGTGTTGCTTTGAGCGGTGGTGTTGATTCCACGGTTCTCCTGGCGGCATTGGCGCAGGGAAAGCGCTCCGCCACCGGCTTGCGCGCACTCCACGTCGATCACGGTATACGCCCCGCTTCCAAACAGTGGGCCGCGCAATGTCGCGCGCTCGCGCGGCGCCAGCGCGTACCACTCAAAGTGCTCACCACGAAAGTCGAGCGAGTTGCGGGAGAGTCCCTCGAGGCCACCGCGCGCGAGGCTCGCTATCGATTGCTGGCGAACGAGCTGCGACCGGGAGAGATACTGCTCACGGCTCATCACAGCGACGATCAACTCGAGACCGTTCTCTTGCAACTCCTGCGCGGCAGCGGATTACCCGGTCTGGCGGGTATGCCCTCGATAGCGCCATTTGCCCGCGGTTGGTTGGGCCGACCGCTGTTGTCCCGCTCCCGCGCGGAGCTGGAAGCCTGGGCGCGGAGTCATGATTTGCAATGGATCGACGACGATAGCAATGCGGACGAGACCCTCGACCGAAACTATCTTCGCCGGCGGATTCTCCCCCTGATCCGCGAGCGCTGGCCCGGCGCCGCGGCCGCGGTGACTCGCTCTGCCAGGCATGCCGCAGAAGCGCAAAGTCTTCTCGATGTCCTCGCTCGCGCAGATGTGGAGCGCGCGAGTTATGGTGAATCGCTGTCCGTGAAGACGTTGCGCGCGCTACCTCTGAGTCGCCGCCGCAATGCACTGCGCTTCTGGATCGCCCGCGCAGGCTATCTCGCGCCCGACACTCGCCGCCTGGAAGAAATCGCCGGCCCGCTGCTGGCCGCCCGCGCCGATGCGAATCCCTTTGTGGAATGGGGGCCGGGCGCCGCAGCCGTGCGGGCGCGTTTTGGCGGGCGCGTTCAACGCTGCGGCGATTTGCTCCAACTGCTCGCGAGCGTCGAGGTGGCGCGCACACCCGCGGACGACTCGTCTCGTGAGCCAACTCCCGCCGATCTGGCATGGTTCTGGCGCACATCGCCGCGATTTGAGCTTCCGAACAACCTTGGAGCGCTCGAGCTCGTCCCCGATGCGCGTGGCCCACTCGATCTCGACCTTCTTCCCGAGCCCGTTACCATTGGCTGGCGCGCAGGCGGCGAGCGCCTATCGCCACGGCGTGGCGGTCCTCGTCGCGCGCTCAAGAACTTACTGCAGGAAGCTCGTGTACCAGTCACGGAGCGTGCACGCCTCCCGCTGCTGTTTTCGGTGACGTCTCAGGAAGTCAAGCTCCTTGCCGTGGCAGATTTGTTGCTCGATGAGGCGGTGCAGGCGACCTCGGCAGCACGGCACCGCGCCCGTTTGCGCTGGAAGAAAACATGGCACTCACACTGATCATCTGAGTGTGCTAACCTACGCTTCCGTCGTGTTTGCCTTCACGGCAGCGGTTCTTGGTTCTTACTGCGACGGGTAATCCTGGCTGACATTTATGACGCGCTTTGTATTCGTCACCGGTGGTGTCGTGTCCTCTTTGGGGAAAGGCATCGCCGCCGCATCTTTGGGCGCGATTCTCGAGGCTCGTGGCCTCAAGGTCGCGATGGTCAAGCTCGACCCCTACATCAATGTCGATCCGGGCACCATGAGCCCGTTTCAGCATGGCGAGGTTTTCGTGACCCAGGACGGGACCGAAACCGACCTCGACCTCGGTCATTACGAGCGTTTTCTACGCACGGTAACGGGCCGCCACAGCAACTTCACCACCGGCCGTATCTACGAGCGCGTCATCGCGAAGGAGCGCCGGGGTGATTACCTTGGCGCCACGGTACAGGTCATTCCGCACATCACCGATGAGATCAAGCGCAGCATTCAGCTCGGGGCCAATGGCGCCGATGTCTGCATGATCGAGATCGGCGGCACGGTGGGCGACATCGAATCCCTGCCATTTCTGGAGGCGATTCGTCAGCTCGGCGTCGAGCTGGGCCGTAGCAACTGCGTCTATCTCCACCTGACACTGGT
>Ga0105240_10009779_pt1 | contig 13539 bp, 12 predicted proteins | sample KBSC54metaG_FD_80426 | JGI IMG/M metagenome (GOLD analysis project Ga0105240, IMG submission 80426) | Corn rhizosphere microbial communities from Kellogg Biological Station, Michigan, USA - KBS C5-4 metaG | ecosystem: Host-associated > Plants > Roots > Rhizosphere > Soil | place: Michigan, USA... | reverse complement strand
GGGCAGTTCGGAGCGATTCCGGGCGTACTCAACGGTCACGAGGGGACGCCGCACTGCGCGGTTGTGGCGCTGCCGTTTGTCGGATCGGAGTATGGTGACGGCCATCTGATGGGCTTCGCGGTGGTAGCGCCGCGGACAGCGGATCTGAGCGAGAAGCGGGCAGTGTTGAGGGCGTGCACGATGCTCGCCGAGAGTGGTGTGAACATTCTGGGGTTCGGCAATTGGAAGATTGAGGCGGCGGATGCAGTCGCGCCGCAGGCAACGATGCGGTCTGGGACGTGGTCGCGGCCATCGTGCGTGTGGCGGAGCGTGACGCCGATTCTGCTGGATCGTTTTCCAAAGAAGAAGGGACCGACGGTGGAAGAGATCATCGGATTGACGTGCGAGCGGGCGGGACTGCCGGTGCCGACTTCCATCGAGCATAGTCCCTATGCTCAGGTTCAGGGTGCATCGCCGGTTCCGAGTTTCCGGCTGCAGCGCTCGGGTGAGACTCGGGCGCGCTGGGGCGTCCACGCGACGATCACGTTCCCGCAGCCGGTGCGCGGTCCGGTCTTGTTGGGCGCCGGGCGGTTCTTCGGGCTGGGGCTGATGCGACCGGAGGTGAACGATGAGCACTCCTGATTTCGCATCCTTTTATGCAGGGGTTCACGGACGGCCTCCGTTCCGGTGGCAGGAACGGCTTGCGCAGACGGTGATAGAGGGCGGGTGGCCGACGTTGATTGACATTCCGACGGGATGCGGAAAGACGTCGGTGCTCGATGTCGCGGTGTACACGCTGGCGGCTAAGGCGGGGCTTCCGTTGGGCGAGCGACCGGCGCTTCGCATCTTCTTTATTGTCGACAGGAGGTTGGTGGTCGACGACGTCTTCGGGCACGCGCAGAAGATCACGAAGCGGGTGGCGGACGGCAAATCGGAGGCGGTCGCGTGGGTGCGGGACCGGCTGTTGAAGTTTGGCGGCTCGCTGCCGTTATCGGCGGCGCAAATGCGCGGCGGCATGTATCGGAGCGACACGTGGGCGGACGCGCCGAACCAGCCGCTGATCTGCGTGTCGACAGTTGACCAGGTGGGATCGCGGCTGTTGTTCCGCGGGTACGGAGTAAGTGCGGGGATGCGTTCTGTGCATGCGGGGCTGGTGGGGAACGATGCTCTATACATCGTGGACGAAGCGCACCTATCGAATCCCTTCCTGCAAACATTGGGGGCCGTTCAGCGGTACCAAGGCAATAGGTGGCGGGAGGAAGCGACCGCTCCAGGCGTTCAGGTCGTGCAGATGTCGGCGACTCGGCGCGGTGCGAAATCCGACGGCTTCCAGTTGGCGGCTGAAGATCTGGAGTCCGAAGCACTGAGGCCCCGTCTGAAGGCGAAAAAGATCGCGACGCTGAAGGAGACTCGAACGCTGGCCCAGTCCGCGGCGGATGAGGCAGTGAAACTCGGGACCGAAGGTGTTTTCGCTGTGGTTCTGAACACGGTGCAGGCTGCCCGCCAGATCCACGAGTTACTGAAGTCGAAAGACGAGAGCATTCTACTTACCGGGCGGGTGAGGCCGTTCGACCGCGATTCGCTGCTCGCACTTTACCATGACCGGATCAAGTCAGGCGCAGTTCGGATTCCCGGACAGCGACTGTTCGTGGTGGCGACTCAGACGGTGGAGGTCGGTGCCGATATAGATTTTGATGGACTCGTCACTGAGGCGGCACCGCTGGACTCCCTACGTCAGCGGTTTGGACGACTAGATCGTCTGGGACGATTGCCAGAATGCCGTGCCGTAATTTTGCGTGACCGGCGGAATGCGAACGATTGGATTTACGGTGACTCGCTGGACCAGACATGGGTCTGGCTCACTGGACAGGGAGAGGAGATCGACTTTGGCGTAAAGGCCATGAATGAACGGCTACAGGGAGTGGATCTCACTCTAATGCTTCCAAAGGCATCCTGCGCGCCCTTGCTATTTCCAGCACATATGGACGCTTGGGCGCAGACGAATCCGGCCCCTGCGGTAGATCCGGAAGTTGCTCCGTTCCTGCACGGAGATGACCGCAATTCAACGGACGTTCAAATTGTTTGGCGTGCAGACCTGGATGAAATCGAAGACCCAAAACTCTGGGTGGATCAGTTGCGGGAAGCGCCACCCGTTGCTGCGGAGGCGCTGACGATTCCTATCGGCGCGGCGCGGCGGTGGCTAAGGCGGCACAGTGCGCTGGTTGCGGATCTGGAAGGGGTCGATAAGGGTGACGGCCAGCCAGAGGGAGCGGCTCGAACGTTCCTTATCTGGAGAGGTCCCGATGAGTATCCGGTGGCTGGCGACGACGCCCGTATCCGTCCGGGAGAAACCATTGTGGTTCGTTCCAGTGAGGGCGGCTGCGACAAATTCGGCTGGCATCCGGAATCGAGTGTCGCGGTACGCGATATTGGAGACGTGGCCGCGAACGACCGCGTGAGCGCGGCGGGAGGACGGTATCGGATTCGCGTGCATCCGGCGGTATCGACCGCACCGAAGGAGGTACTCGCGGAGTTCGCTAGAGCGTATCGGGAAGACGAGACGCTTGATGACGGCGTAAAGTCGGCGATCCAAGGAGCCGCCAACGCGCGCCTTTGGGGCACAGTCCGGAGCTATGCGGGGGACTGCTTCCTTGTGACGTCACGCTGGACGAAACCGGCAGATCCGCGCGCGCCGGTGCAGACGGAGGAAGAGGAAGAAGGCGACCTCTCGTCTTTCACGGACAAGATCGACTTGGAAGCGCATATTGCGGGCGTGGCCAAGATGACCCGGCGAGTTCTGAATGGATGCGGAGTGAACGGCACGGCCGCTCCGGCAGTGATAGCGGCGGCCGAGCGGCACGATATCGGGAAACTGGACGAACGCTTTCAATATCTGCTGAGCCCGGCACGGACTGAGAAGCCGCTAGCGAAGAGCGAGCGACCGCCGCATCGTGAGTACCGCCGGCGCAAACAGATCGCGGGTTATCCGGAAGGTGCGCGGCACGAATTCGCGTCGGTAGCGCTCGCGGAGAGTTGGGGTGAGTGGCCGGAGGACGTCGACCGCGAACTGGCGCTGTATTTGATCGGCACGCACCACGGGCATGGCCGACCGTTCCCGCCGGTTTGGGACGACGACGGATATCAGATCCGCGGCGAGTGGGAGGGGCGTTCGCTTAGCGCTCGGGATGTACACCGGATTGCGCACATCGGGTCGGGATGGGCGGAGCGATACACAACGATGACGCAGCGGTTCGGTTGGTGGGGGCTGGCGTATCTGGAGACGATTCTGCGGCGGGCGGATGGAATGCAGTCGCGGAAAGAAGAGGAGGACCGCGCATGAGCGATATAGAACTGACTGGGCTGCGAGCGGATCTGCCGATCGGCGCAATGGCGGCTCTCGGGGTGCTGCGAATCTGCCAGCGGGCGGAGCCTTTTCGCGGATCGAAGTTGTCGTGGCGACGAGGTGGCGGGTCCTTTCATGCGGTTATGCACACGCGATCGGAGAGCGGGCCGGACGAATTGCTGGAGGCGATCGCGGCGGATGTGAAGAGGGCTGCGGAGCGGCTCGAATTGACTTGGCGCGGCAAGCTAAAAGGGCTCATGCCGGACGAGTTTCGAGTAGCGGCTGGTTCGGTGGTGGAAGCAAGTTCACGAGAGGAGCGGGAAACGGCGGACTGGTTCGCGGCATTCGGGTCGGATTCAGCGGTGGACCGAGAGGGGCGTGTCGATGCAACCCCTCTGGATATGACGGGCGGCCCGCAGGAGTTCCTTGCCGGCGCGCGCGAACTGGCCGTCAGAATGTCGATAGTTCCGGCAGGTAATCGGAAAGTCAAAACTCCGGTGGAGTCGTTTCGAGAGGCGCTGTTCGGACCTTGGCGATACGAAGACGATCAGCACTCTTTGGGATGGGACCCAACTGCGATCAAGCTTGGCGCGTTTACCTATAAGGCACCGACCAAAATGGCGAACTCGGGCGTCCAGGCCGCGGTGTGGCTGGCGTTCGAAAGCCTTCCGTTGTTTCCCTGCTTCACGGTGAGGGGACTGGTGCAGGCGCGGGCGTTTCAGCGGACGCGGCGGCAGTTCGTGTTTAGCTGGCCGGTCTGGACCGAACCTATCGGACTCGAGACGACCGGGTACCTGCTCGCACTGCAATCGGATGAGAGATTGCTGTGTCGCGGCGTGGCGGCGGTGTACCAGAGCGAGCGATTCAACCTAAATAAATACTACGCCGCATTTCGGGCGCCGCAATTGGCATTGGGCGGCTCGGAGGCAGCGGCGGTTTGAGATGCGGACTTCGTATTTGATCTGCTACGACATTTGCAACGACAAGCGGTTACGTCAGGTCTTTCAGACCATGCGTGGGTACGGCGACCATTTGCAGTTTTCCATATTTGAATGCCAGCTCACCGCTACCGATTTGGCGAAGTGCCGGGCGGAACTGGCGGTCATCATCAATCATGCCGAGGACCAGGTCTTATTCGTGAATCTCGGACCCGCCGCAGGCCGCGGTGACCGGGTGATTACGGCCCTCGGAAAAGCATACACGGCAGTGGACGCGCCGTGCATCATCGTGTGAGGACTTTATGGGCGCGCTACCGGTTGTTGTACTTGATCGTGAGAAACTGCCGGAATATCTGCCGGCACGGATGGTCAACGAATTTGCATACTGCCCCCGCCTGTTCTTCTACGAATGGGTCGAGGGGCTGTTTGTAGAGAGCGTGGACACGGTCGAAGGTGCCGTACAGCACAAGCGAGTTGACGCGAAAGCAACGGCTTTGCCGGAATCCGCGGACCTTTCGAAATCCATTCATTCGCGCTCGGTGACTCTCTCCAGCGAGCGATTGCGGGTGATTGCCAAGATGGACTTGGTGGAGGCAGAAGGCGGTATTGTCACGCCAGTGGATTATAAGCACGGGCGTCCGCGCGAGGGGCCGGACGGGCTGGAACTGTGGCCCTCGGACCGAGCTCAACTGGCGGTACAGGGTATAGTGCTGAGGGACTCCGGATACCGGTGCGAAGAGGGAATCGCATATTACCGCAAGACTGGACAACGGGTTCGTGTGACCTTCGATGTAGAGGTGATGGCCGAAACGGAGCGGCTGATCGAGCAGGCGTGGAGCACGGGCAAGGTAGGTGAGATTCCAGCGCCGCTAGTGGATTCGCCGAAATGTCCAGGGTGCTCGTTGGTTGGGATCTGTCTACCGGATGAGACACTTGCCGTAACTGATTTGGAGGCGGACTCGCCGCAGCTAACGCTATTCGGGACTGCCCCACGGAAGCCTGTAAAACGAGAAGTGCGCGCGCTAGTCACGCCGAGAAGCGAAATGCGTCCGCTTTATCTGAATAGCCAGGGCGTGCGTGTTGGTAAGTCTGGCGCGGTGCTCCAGATAAAAGAAGATAGGACTGTACTGCAGGAAGTCCGGATGGGCGAAATCTGCCAGGTAAATATAATGGGCAATGTGCAGCTTTCGACGCAGGCAATACAGGCACTGTGCGAGGCAGAGGTGCCGATCTGCTACTTCTCGATGGGCGGCTGGTTCTATGGAATAACCACGGGCCTGAACCAGAGGAACGTGTTTCTACGGCGTAGTCAGTTTCGGCTGTCGGAACAGGAGTATTTTTCCCTGGCGGTGGCGCGGCGGTTGACGGCAGGAAAGATCCGCAACCAGAGGACATTGTTGCAGCGGAACCATGTTGAGCCGAAACGGGTGACGCTGGACGGCATGAAAAGCATGGCCGAGCGGGCGGAATCTGCGACGCGGTTGGACGAGTTGCTGGGGATTGAGGGTAACGCGGCGCGGCTGTATTTTGGCGAGTTTTCCGGGATGATCAAGCCGGATGAAGAACGCGGGGATGCGGCCAATATACCGTTCGATTTTGATGGGCGAAACCGTCGCCCGCCCCGAGATCCGGTTAACGCCCTTCTTTCACTGGCGTACAGCTTGCTGGCGAAGGACCTGACAGTTGCCTGCTTCGCTGTGGGTTTTGACCCATATATTGGGTTTTATCATCAGCCACGGTTTGGGCGGCCGGCGCTGGCTTTGGACCTAATGGAACCGTTCCGTCCCCTCATCGCTGATTCGGCGGTGCTGACGGCAATCAATACCGGTATGGTGACGACGAAGGACTTCGTTCGAGTAGGTGGTTCTGTTGCCTTGACGGCATCCGGACGGAAAGGGTTCTTTCGAGCGTATGAATTACGGATGGATACCCTCGTGACCCACCCACTGTTTGATTATCGGGTAACGTACCGCAGATTACTTGAGATTCAGGCGCGATTACTGGCGAGAGTGCTGGACGGAGAGATTGGGGAATACCCGGTCTTTACGACTCGGTGAACGGTCGCGAGCGGCAGGTCGGTATAAAAATGGGCGGGGTCGCTCGCGGAGGCATAACTGCCTGCGAGCATAGGAGTTGAGAGGGCTGCAAATGGTGCAAAATCTGGGTTAGGATTGTGAAACTGGGAGCCGCTCGAATTGGGCTGCGCAGGTCATTGAAAACTGAATATGATGAAATTGATACTATTTCCGCGACCAGATGGTCGCGGCCTCATTGAAGCGGGACCGCCGGCCACACCACGCCCACCGGAGTGAGCATTTCCGCGACCAGATGGTCGCGGCCTCATTGAAGCTTTCGCCCAGCGCGCCAGCAATTGGTCCTGCTGGGCATTTCCGCGACCAGATGGTCGCGGCCTCATTGAAGCAGCATCCCTGGCTTTGGGCGCGGCGGCTTTCATCTGCATTTCCGCGACCAGATGGTCGCGGCCTCATTGAAGCCCGACACTGCACCACTCATCGAACGACGTGTTCTAATTTCCGCGACCAGATGGTCGCGGCCTCATTGAAGCTTGACCTGGCCGGCGGGAATGGGTCCCACTTCGGGGATTTCCGCGACCAGATGGTCGCGGCCTCATTGAAGCATTTGTTTGCAACAAGACTCTGAAAAACTACATTAATTTCCGCGACCAGATGGTCGCGGCCTCATTGAAGCTTTTAAACGTTCCCGCAGACCAGACACCTGAACAAATTTCCGCGACCAGATGGTCGCGGCCTCATTGAAGCATCTCTTTATGAGCTGTGACGTCGCCGGTCATGGATTTCCGCGACCAGATGGTCGCGGCCTCATTGAAGCGTGGAGTGGGGCGTCTTCACCCCACCAAACATGCGATTTCCGCGACCAGATGGTCGCGGCCTCATTGAAGCAGATCGGCAATCACGTCGGCGGGCGGCGCGCAGTCATTTCCGCGACCAGATGGTCGCGGCCTCATTGAAGCGGGCCGTTCCACAACGCCATGCCATACACCGAAGCAGATTTCCGCGACCAGATGGTCGCGGCCTCATTGAAGCACTCCCAAGTGAGCGAACAACGGCATACTGAAATTAAATTTCCGCGACCAGATGGTCGCGGCCTCATTGAAGCGCAGATGCGGTCTGCGGGCGGCACGATATCCACGCATTTCCGCGACCAGATGGTCGCGGCCTCATTGAAGCACCAGCACCGGACGCGGCGTAGTTTCAATAGTTTCATTTCCGCGACCAGATGGTCGCGGCCTCATTGAAGCAAGAAATTCCTCGACGTGGCGACTCCGGTATTCACTGATTTCCGCGACCAGATGGTCGCGGCCTCATTGAAGCGTTGATCACAGCGATCAGTTCGGCGATGGGGTTCTCGGCATTTCCGCGACCAGATGGTCGCGGCCTCATTGAAGCGACGCGATAGTGCCGGCGCGTTCGAGTTCGCGCTCAGATTTCCGCGACCAGATGGTCGCGGCCTCATTGAAGCAGGTTCGCGGCGTCTTCATCCGGCGCGGCGGCGATATTTCCGCGACCAGATGGTCGCGGCCTCATTGAAGCCTCTGTTGCTCGATTTCTCCCTGGCGGATACGTTTACAATTTCCGCGACCAGATGGTCGCGGCCTCATTGAAGCAAGCCAGCATTCGACCGGTCGGGAGTGCCACAGATCGATTTCCGCGACCAGATGGTCGCGGCCTCATTGAAGCCAGTACATCGCGCCGTCGAGGAAATAGCCCTCGTTCATTTCCGCGACCAGATGGTCGCGGCCTCATTGAAGCTTCGCAAACAAAGTAGACCCAGGACCGAACCCATCCCCATTTCCGCGACCAGATGGTCGCGGCCTCATTGAAGCACGAGCGAGGCAACCATAACCCAGAGGGAAGCGGAAATTTCCGCGACCAGATGGTCGCGGCCTCATTGAAGCACCCAGGCGGACGGCCAGGTCCTCCAGGTCTCGATATTTCCGCGACCAGATGGTCGCGGCCTCATTGAAGCGAGTTGATCGTAATCGTGCGTGGGCGGGTGTACGATATTTCCGCGACCAGATGGTCGCGGCCTCATTGAAGCCACATCGGAACCGACACGAACGCGAAAGCGTTTTATTTCCGCGACCAGATGGTCGCGGCCTCATTGAAGCCAATCATCGGCTGTTAGTGATACGCGAGCTGATGGATTTCCGCGACCAGATGGTCGCGGCCTCATTGAAGCAGAGAAATCCAGCAGCAAGTTTTCTTCAATGCTCATGCATTTCCGCGACCAGATGGTCGCGGCCTCATTGAAGCACATCCTCCACATGGACGCTGACAGGCGCAGCGACTGCATTTCCGCGACCAGATGGTCGCGGCCTCATTGAAGCGCGGAGCGCTTCTTCAAGCTTTCGCTGTGCCTCGGTTGATTTCCGCGACCAGATGGTCGCGGCCTCATTGAAGCCGACGCTCCGGGGGACATCTTGTCCCCCAGCAGCGCATTTCCGCGACCAGATGGTCGCGGCCTCATTGAAGCGAGGCGTGGGCGCTGGATGGCGGCGGGTTCCAGTTCTATTTCCGCGACCAGATGGTCGCGGCCTCATTGAAGCGTAACCTTTCCAAATCGTCGCACCAAGATCAACGCATTTCCGCGACCAGATGGTCGCGGCCTCATTGAAGCGGATTATACACTCAGATGGCGGAGGTTGGGGCACCTTTATTTCCGCGACCAGATGGTCGCGGCCTCATTGAAGCCGTGCATATGCCCGCGTAGTTCTGGCCGGCATGCGGGATTTCCGCGACCAGATGGTCGCGGCCTCATTGAAGCTTCGACAACAACGGCGAGATTCTGGCAGGCGTCAAGAATTTCCGCGACCATCTGGTCGCGGCCTCATTGAAGCATCACATCGACGTGAATACCGGACGATCCTTTGTCGATTCCGCGACCATCTGGTCGCGGCCTCATTGAAGCTTTACGGCCCATTTCATGTACTCGTCGAAGGCGTCCATTTCCGCGACCATCTGGTCGCGGCCTCATTGAAGCTACAGCGCGGCCCAAATGGCGTTCATCCGCGAGCAATTTCCGCGACCATCTGGTCGCGGCCTCATTGAAGCAATCAGTCGGGAGCCAGCATCCCGCTGCTTCTCGATTTCCGCGACCATCTGGTCGCGGCCTCATTGAAGCAACACTCCGCGCGCACTTCGCACAAAGGGCAAGGTTTCCCTTTGCCATCAGCTTGAAGCTCCTCTTATGAGGGATGCTCCGTCGCAATTGGTGCCCGACACACTCATGCGTCTGTAGTTCCAATTTCTAATCCGTTTCATGCACACCGTGTCAACAGCATACACTGCCAGTGCTCCGACTACCTGCAAGATGTCGGCAACCGCCGGCGTTCCTGGGCACGGATGGCGGTCATCATCCGCGATGTCCGGGAACAGGCAACTGATGCAGGGCCCGTACTTTTCCTGTACAAAAACGTAGCCGTGGTCGCCATCCCGGCTCACGGCCGCGAAGATCACAGGAATGCCCATTGAGAGAAAGAAGTTGCTGGCGACAACTCTCCCGGGATTGTTGTCGACGCCGCAAATGGCGACGTTACAAGTGAGATTGATACCACGTTCAATTGCATCCTCCAACGTGAGCGGGTGAGCGCTGATTTCGGTTGCAGCAATGCATTCGCGCTGAAGATTCTTGGCGAGTGCCACGGCCTTGTTTATGCCAATGTCGGGCACGTAAAATCGCTGGCGGTTGAGATTGGTGACCTCCACGATGTCCCGGTCTAGCAGCGTGATCTTGCCAATGCCCTTGCGGCACAGCGTGGGCGCGATGTGGGAGATGATCCCACCGGCGCCCACGCAAACGACGGAAGCCTTCGAGTAGGTAGCCTGGTCAAAGCCCGGAATCGGGCGCTGCCGGTCTTCGGCACCGGGAATGGCCTTGCCGAAAACCTTAATCGAGGTTGGTGAGTTTGTAGATGCCCGGCGCATGCTTCTCCACTCCTTGCCCATAAATCTCAATATCAATGTTCTGGTCCAGCCGCACGAAACGGATGAACCCGTCCCGGCTGAAGATGGCCATGACAGCTACGTGGCCGGCACTCTCCAGGCGTTTTTGAAAGTTTTCGTCGATACCGGAGGGACTGGTGGCGCTGGGTCCATTGCCAGGATGGCTATGGAAATGGGCCAGAAGGCGGTGCCCGAAGTGCTCCAGTTTGATGAGCAGCTTGTGGGTGGAGCGGGTGTCGGCAGTGACGCCCACGGCGGTTCGCTTTTGGTGGGCGAACTCCGCCCACTGATCTAGCACGAACACTCCGTCGACCTCGTTGCCAGTGATGAAAAAGAACTCTTCATCCCGGTCGGCGGTCAGTTTGGTAAAGCTTTCGTGCAGAAACAAGGAACTGACTGCATATCGGCGCCGACCGGAAACACCGTCGGTTTGCTTGGCATCAATCTGATCCAGGGACCGCAGGAATTCATTGGTCTGGCAAATTTTGATGAACAGTTCGGACAGCCGCTTGGACTTGCCGGTGCCGGCCGCCCTGGTGAATGCCGACAACAGCGTGTCGCGCTTTTTGGTCAGCCTTTGGCGTTCGGTACGAACCTGATTTAATACTTCCTTTTCCATATGATTGCTCCTTTACTACTCTTCAAATGCCTCGGTGATCAGCCGCTCGATGGTCATGATGCCGGAACTCACGTCCTTGGGCCTTCTGCCCATATGCACCAGATACCAGTCATTGCCGTGGTGCTGGAAACAAGTCCAGTGACTGTGCCTCTGGATTTCCTGGGACGGCTGATATAGAAAAAACTCGATGTCAGTGCCATGGTGCTGGCGAATCTCCCCGGAAAAAGCACCATGACGAGTCTGGTAGGCGCCGGTGTAGGTATTGCCGCGCTGCTGCCAGCCCCGTTCCTGCCAATACGGGATCTGGCAACGCTGGACGGAAACGGCGGGGCCATGCCCCCGCACGATCCGGGAAAACATATTCCGGAGCGTGGCGGGAGCAGGGCGGCTACCGAGGTCTTTTAGGCGCACAGGAGCCCGACCTCGGCCTTGGTGGAGGCGAAGATCTTCTCGCCGTCATTGACCTTGTCGAAAATCGACTCGGCGGCGGCGAAGAAGGGATCGTTCGGCCCTTTGGACAGCAGGTAGTCCCTCAGGCTGAGCTGATTGAGGATATCGCCAGCCGTGGTTCCGGGCTGGATTTCCACGTCGCGAATCTGGCCCGTACCGGCCACGACAACTGAAAGGCGTTTCATACGTTTGTTCTCCTAATTTGTTCTGTTTCGGCTTCAGCCAGCGGCTGTTCCCGACATCCTTATTAAAGCGACGCCCTGTAAGGAGGTCGCCAAAAAAGAGACCAAGAATAAAATCTTGGTCTCAAGTCCGCAGTCCAATCAGAGATCGGGCGCGGGTATTACATCGGTGAACCGACCGGGAGTAAAGCGAATGTCCCGTTCGACACGGTTTCCTGCGAGGCTTCGGGCGGCCTCCAATTCTGAAAGCCGGAAGTTGCGAAAGTCGTTCGGCCCAAGCACAAAGCCGAAAAACAAATAATCTCCGCCTTCGGCCTGGCCCTCTATGGCGTACCAGACGAGTGGCGTGCCGGACAGCGAAAAGCGAGCGTAAACCATCGGCAACATCTCGCTGTCCTGCGAGTGGATCGGCGGCAGGCGGCTCTTTAATTCGTCGGGGAGCAGTTCCATGATGGGGCTACACTCCCTCAAACAGCTTTTTGGCCTGCTCGAATTTCTCGAGCTGCCGCCTTTTGGCTTTCAGGTCTTCTTCGGCGTCGGCAATCTCGGCTTTCAGCTTGTCGGCCTGCTCCATGACCACCTCAACGGGCGTCTTCTTCTTCCACGGTTTTCGGCTCTCCGTTTTGGCAGGAGCCGGTTTCGGTTCGTTCTGCTTCGGCGTTGGCATGATGCTCTCCTTTTTGTTGTTCTACTTGCTGTTTCACCCAGTCCTCAAGCCGTGCGATGGCCTGACGTTTAATCGGCAACTCCACATGGGTGTAAATGGAGTGGACCCGGTCCCCGCTGGTGTGGCCCATCAGCGCTTTGCGGACATCTGCGATTACTCCGGCTTCCATCAGGCGGGTATTAAAGCTGTGGCGGAGATCGTGAAAACGGAAATGCCGAACCCCGGAAAGGCGCAATGCCCGCTGCCACGATGAATCGAAATTGGCGACGATGGCGACATTGTTGTACGTGAACACCGGGCCCTTTTCCTGTTTGATTCCCGACAAGAGTTCTGTCAGGCGCGTCGTAAGGGGAATCTCACGGGATTCTCCTTCCGGCGTTTTTGAATGCGATACCGCCAGCAGACGCCTGGGCAAATCCACGTCTTCCCACCGCTGGTGGAGAATCTCTCCTCGGCGCATGCCGGTATCCAGGGCAGCGATGATCAGGCGGCGCAGATGCTCAGCCGCCTGAGCCAGCACCTTGTTTTCCTCATCCAGACTCATCACTGGCCTGCGGGTTCGGCGTTCGCGCTCCAGTCGCACGCGGGTCAGCGGATTGGACAGCAGCAGGGATTCGTCCACGGCCCAATACAGAATGCGGCGCAGCGTGGCCAAATCCCGGTTGACCGTGGAATCGGAAACTTGATCCACATTGCGGCGGTACTGCCGGTATTCCAATGCCGTGTTCTTGGTGATCCGCACGATGGGAGTGTCCGAAAAATACGGCAGCAGGCGCTTCAGCCTGTCCGGCACGTAATTCTTCATGCTGCCGCTGGCGATGAAGCGGGCCGATAAGGCCCCAAAGGTCATTCCCGGGTCCACCTGGACAAGCTGGTGGCGGCGGGCGTTGGCGTCCAGTTTCAACTTTTGCTCGATAGCCTCGGCCTGTTTGCGATTGGCGGTATTGGTCGAGTGCTGGTGGCGAATTCCGTCGATGAAAAAGTACGACCACCAGATGTTGCCGCGCTTTAGCAAGCTCACCTAATGTTTTCCTCCTTGCATTTTTTCGATCCAGCGCACCACCTGAACTTCGTAGAAGATCAGTCGGCCGCTGGCCGCGGACCGGAAGTACGGAAGACCTTTGGGAAGGAGCTTCTGTCTTACGGTCCACGGCGAACAGCCAATGAGGTCGGCAACCTGGCGGATGGACAGCGGCGGGCCCAAGACGGCGGCGGAGGACCTGGGAGGGACGGGCAAGGTATCGGGCAACAGTGCGGGCAACCCCCCGGGTAACCTGCCCGTAGGGTTGCCCGAGGCTCTGGCAGCTAAAGCCTTTGAAACGAAGGCTTCGGCCTTTCGTCTCTCCGTGGCGAGTGTCAGTGTGTATGCTTGTCTTT
>Ga0105240_10009773_pt1 | contig 13541 bp, 8 predicted proteins | sample KBSC54metaG_FD_80426 | JGI IMG/M metagenome (GOLD analysis project Ga0105240, IMG submission 80426) | Corn rhizosphere microbial communities from Kellogg Biological Station, Michigan, USA - KBS C5-4 metaG | ecosystem: Host-associated > Plants > Roots > Rhizosphere > Soil | place: Michigan, USA... | reverse complement strand
TCGGGGCGCAGTCGAACCTGATGGTGCTGCCGCTCTCGCTCTTCGGCAACGAGGCGCAGAAGAAGAAGTATCTGCCCCGGCTGTTGAACGGCGAGCTGATCGGCGCGTATTGCCTCAGCGAGCCTGGTGCAGGATCCGATGCGCTCGGCGCAAAGACACGCGCGGTACAACAGGCGGACGGCAGCTTCGTGCTGAACGGCGAGAAGATGTGGATCACGAACGGTGGTTTCGCCGACGTCTTCATCGTGTTTGCGAAGGTCAACGGCGAGCAGTTCTCCGCCTTCATCGTCGAGCGGGCCTTCGGCGGCCTGACGAGCGGCAAGGAAGAACACAAGATGGGCCTGCACGGCTCCTCGACCACGGCGATCGTTCTGCAGGACGTGAAGGTGCCGGCAGAAAACCTGCTCGGCGAGATCGGGAAAGGCCACAAGATCGCGTTCAACGTGCTGAACTTCGCACGGTTCAAGCTCGGCGCGATGTGCTCGGGCGGCGCTCAAGGCGCGATCGGCGAAGCGGCGACGTACGCCGGACAGCGAAAGCAGTTCGGTCAACCCATCGCCTCGTTCGGCATGATCAAGCACAAGATCGGGGAGATGGTGGCCCGCGCCTACGCCGTCGAGAGCCTCATCTATCGCACCGTCGGCATGATCGACGCGCGCATCGAGGCCACGCCGCATGAGGCGACCGATCAGTCCGTGGCCCTCGCCACGCTCGAGGAATACAACATCGAAGCCTCGATCGCCAAAGTGGCCGGCAGCGAGATGCTCAACTACGTCCTCGACGAAAATATCCAGATCCACGGTGGAAACGGGTACGTGAGCGATTACCCGGCGGAACGTCACTACCGCGATGCGAGGGTGAACCGGATCTTCGAGGGAACCAACGAAATCAACCGCTTGCTGATCCCGGGGATGCTCGCGAAGCGGGCCGGAAAGAACGAGCTTCCGCTCATCGCCGCGGCAAAGGCGCTCCAGGACGAGTTGCTCGGACCACCGCCGATGCCGGCGGCGGATGATGCGATTCTGGCGGACGAGCGGCGGTCGATCGATGCATTCAAGAAGACGGCGCTCATGGTGTTCGGCATGGCGCTTCAAACCTACGGCCAGAACGTCGCGGAGCAGCAGGAAGTGCTGATGCACACGGCCGACATCCTCATCGACGTCTTCGCCGCGGAAAGCGCCGTTCTTCGCGCGATGGCGGCGTCGGCCGCCGGCAATCCACGCGCGGCGCTCCACGTGGATGCGGCGCGGGTGTTCGTCAACGACGCCGCGCTGCGGATCGATGCGTCGGCGCGTCAGGCGCTCGCCGCGATGGCCGACGGCGATACGCTCAGGATGACGTTGTCGGCGCTGCGGCGGTTGTCCAAGACCACGCCGATCAACACGGCGGAACTCCGCAGGCGGATTGCCGCTGAAACGGTCGCTCGCGGAGCGTATCCGTTCGCATAACGCGCGTCTGTTCCAGAACCGTCGAGCGCCACGGCGCGAGGCGTTATCGTGCGGGGGGGAGCCCCGCGAGCATTGAATAGAGTCCTGGTATTACTGGCAGCCATCGCGTTATCGCTGGGAGCAGCGGCTGCCTGCAGCAACAAGCCGCCGGACGATCCGAAAGCGTATGCCGCCGAAATCGCGTCGGCGCGGGCGGCCAAGGATGCGGCGTTTGCCGCCTCGTCCGATCCCGTTCCGCAGAACCGGCACGCCGAATTGCTGCCGCTCGCGTACTTTCCCATCGAACCCGCCTACAGCGTTCCGGCGGCGCTCAAGCCAGCCAGCGATGCGACTGAACTTGACATGCCGACCTCGACGGGCACGCAGCGGAAGATGCGGCGGGTCGGCACGCTCGAGTTCACGCTTAAGGGACAGCCGCTGAAACTGACCGCGTTCGTCGAGGTGGGCGCAAAGGATCTCGACCACTTGTTCGTGCCGTTCACGGACCTCACAACCGGCACGGAAACATACGCCGGCGGCCGCTATCTCGACCTCGATCGCACGCCGAGCGGCGTCTACGCAATCGACTTCAACCGCGCCTACCAGCCGTACTGCTACTACAACCCGACGTACGAGTGTCCCTATCCGCCGGCCGAGAATCGCCTGAAGGTCCCCATACGGGCGGGCGAAAAACTCAAGTCGACGCGGTAGTCGGAGCGCCGATCTGCTGCGAGCTATCGTGTTCGACTTCGACGGCGTGATCGCGAACAGCGAGCCGCTGCACTTCGACGCGTTTCGCGGCGTGCTCGCCGACGAACAGGTGCGGCTCAGCGAACGCGATTATTACGACCGGTATCTCGGCTTCGACGATTTTGGCGTGTTCAGAACGCTGGCGATCGAGCGCGGCCGCTCCTGGGACGAGGACAAGATCGTTTCGCTGGTGGCCCGCAAGTTCGCCCGGATGGAAGCGCTCGAGCGCGACCGGTCGATTCTTTTTCCCGGCGCCGCCGATGCGATTCGACGCGCCGCGGCCGAAGTGCCAATCGCGATCGCGTCGGGCGCGCTCCGGCCGGAGATTCTGCGCGTGCTCGAGCGTGAACATCTCCTCGATGCGTTCACGGCCATCGTCGCCGCGGGTGACACACCGGAGAGCAAACCTGCCCCCGATCCGTATCTGAAAGCGGTCGCCTTGCTCGCAGCCGCCGGCGCCGCTCCACTGAGCGCGAGCGACTGCGTGGCGATCGAAGACTCGCGCTGGGGCCTCGAATCGGCGCGAGCGGCGGGCCTTCGTACGGTTGCGGTGGCGCAGACGTACGACGCGCGGGAGCTACCGGACGTCGACCTCGTGATTCCGACGCTCGCCGCGCTCGATGTTTCGGCCCTGCGGCGACTCGCCACGTTCTGACGCGTCCGCATTCAGCGAATCGGATTCTTCTCAGGATTGCGCAGAGCGCCCTCCACTTCCCTGCAGATCACACGGTTTCCATCCAACCACTTGGATTAGCACCGAACTCGCGAGTTTCCTGGGGTTGTTTGCCTTTACAGCCTCGCTGCTGCCGCCGATACTGAATATATCCGGACGCTGTACGAATTCGACCTGTGTCCGGCAGCGATCCGTTCGCTTGCAATATTTCACGTTCCTGGAGGAGGAAGATGAGAGTTCGATCATTCGTGTTGGCGTGCGTGGCGCTGCTCTTTGCCGCGACGTTCGCCGCCGCCCAGTCGCAGACGGGCGAGATATTCGGCAAGGCGACTGATTCGTCCGGCGCGGTCCTGCCGGGCGTCACCGTCACACTCAGCGGCCCGAGCATGCTCCAGCCGCTCACAGCGATCACCAGCGAGTCGGGCACCTATCAGTTCCCACGACTCGAAGTCGGCACGTACACCGTGAAGTTCGATCTCACGGGCTTCAAGACCGTCGTGAACGAGGGCATCAAGATCACCGTCGGCTTCAGTGCGCAGGTGAACGCGCAGCTCGGCGTGTCGTCGGTCCAGGAGACGGTGACCGTCACGGGACAGAGCCCGATCGTCGACACGAAGGAAACGGGAACGAAGCAGACGTTCACGAACGAACTGCTCCAGAGCATTCCGTCAGCCCGCGACCCGTGGGTCATCCTGCAGCAGACGGCCGGCATCTCGATGGACCGCGAGAACATCGGCGGCAACATGTCGGGCCAGCAGTCCAACTACGTGTCACGCGGCGGCAACCCGACCAATAACAAGTGGTCGCTCGATGGCGTCGACGTCACCGACATGGCGGCCACGGGCGGATCGGCGAGCTACTACGACTTCGACTCGTTCGAGGAAATGACGATCACGACCGGCGGCGTCGACGTGACGCAGCAGACCGGCGGCGTCGGCATCAACCTGGTCACCAAGAGCGGCACCGACAAGTTCCGCGGGTCCGGCCGTTTCTTCGACACGAACAAGAAGTTCGAATCGCAGAACATCACCGATGCGCAGCGGCTCCAGGGCGCCACTTCCGGCAACCCGATTCAGGACATCAAGGACTACGGATTCGAGATCGGCGGTCCAATCAAGAAGGGTCGTGCCTGGATCTGGGGCAGCTACGGCAAGCAGCTCGTCGACGTCGGCGTGCTGAACTTCTACCTGCCGACCGCCGGCTGCCAGGGCATCAAGGCCGACGAGGCGCTCAACGCGCTGGCGCACCCGATTGGCGACGTGAACAACTGCTTGAACACCGACGAAACGCTGCTCCAGCAGTCGAACCTGAAGGCCGAAGTGCAGCTCTTCAGCGGAAACAAAATGACCGTGTTCAACAACATGGCGAAGAAGGGCCGTAACGCGCGCGGCGCCGACGACCTGCACCCGATCGAGACGACCACGCCGCAGGGCGCGGTGCCCTCTTCGTTCGGCACGAACTGGTGGACGACCGGGCCGAACCCGACCTACAAGCTGGGTGACCAGTGGGTGATGAGCGATCGACTCCTCCTCGACGTCCAGTGGGCGCACGTCGGCAACAACTTCGTGCTGGATTTCCACTCGCCCGAGCTCTCGACCGTGCAGCCGACGCTGATCATTCCGAGCGGCTTGAACGGCCGGTCGGGAGCGCAGAGCGTCTTCCTGCGTCCGGTGAATCAGCTGAACGTCAACGCCAACTACTTCCTGCCGGGCCACCTCGGCGGCGACCACGCGTTCCGCGTGGGCGGCTACTGGAAGGATGCCTACAGCTCGTCGTACTCGCACACGGGCGGCTTTGCGACTGTCCGCTTCCCGACCGACGCGGCGCTGGCGAATGACGATTGCGGCACGGTGGCCAAGGGCTGCCAGGCCGACCTGACGCGCGACGGCTTGAGCATCTACGACCTGGCCAATATCTCGGCCTACGCGCAGGACACGCTGACGCACGGCCGCGCCACGATGCAGCTCGGCATCCGCTACGATCGCAATCACGATCAGGCGCTCGCCGCGAGCATCGCCGCCAACCCGCTGTCGCCGACCTGGCTGCCGGCGATCAACTTCAATGGCGCCGACCCTGGCATCATCTTCAACAACTTCTCGCCGCGGGTCGGCCTGACGTACGACATGACCGGCGACGGCAAGACCGTTGCGCATGGCAACTACGCGCGCTACTACGGCCAGGTGGGCAATGGCGGCGTCGCCTCCTCGATCAATCCGGTCGGCTCGACGACGCTCCGTTATCCGTGGGTCGACCTGAATGGCGACCGGATCGCGCAGGCCAACGAGGTTCAGGCGAGCGCGAACCCGCTCTCGGCCAGCACGAACTGGTCGGCGGCGAACCCCGCCAACACCGTCTCCGCTAACTCGGTCGATCCGAACCTGAAGAACGATACGACGGACGAGTTCATTGTCGGCGTCGACCATGAGCTCGGCGCTGGTTTCGCGGTAGGCGCCAACTACATCTGGCGCCGCTACAGCAACTTCTCGTGGAACGACCGCGTGGGCATCACGAGCGACAACTGGGTGGCGGTCCCGTTCACGGCGGCAGCTTCCGCGTGCCCCGCCGGCGCGGACTGCAGCACGGTGACGTACTACCAGCCGTCGTTCCAGCAGCCGACGATCGTCTTCGAGACCAACGTGCCGAACTACAACCGGACGTTCAACGGGCTCGAGGTCAGCGGCCGCAAGAGGCTGTCGAATCACTGGTTGATGAACACGAGCTTCGCCTACAACAGCACCATCGTGAACGAGACCGGATCGCCCGCGAACCAGCCGAGCATCTCCTCGGCGACGCTTTCGGAGGATCCGACCAACTTCACGGCGCGCAACGGCAACCAGTACGACTTCCTCACGTCGGGCAGCGGCATCGCCAACGTCTACGTGAACGCGAAGTACCTGTTCAAGGTGAGCGGGATGTATCAGTTGCCGCTCGACGTCAACGTGTCGGCGTTCTACAACGCGCGCCAGGGCTATCCGTTCGAGCGCGGCGTCATCAGCCCGAGCCGTGCGAATGGCGCCGGCACGGTCGTCGTGCTGCTGGATCCGGTCGGCGCGAGCCGTCTGCCGAACTTCCAGAACCTCGACTTCCACGTCGAGCGTCCGGTCCGTGTCGGCACGACGCGTTTCATCCCGTCGCTCGACGTGTTCAACGTGATGAACGACAACACGATTCAGGCCATTCGCGGCACGCAGAACGCCTCGAATGCCAATAACATCCAGGCGACCGTCGCGCCGCGCGTCCTGCGCTTCGCCGTTCGCGTGAACTGGTAAAACATCGGGTTTCATAGTTCTCAGTTCTCAGTTCACAGTTCTCAGTTCTCAGTTCTCAGTTCTCAGTTGATGGCGGGGCTTCGGCCCCGCCTTTTTTTGTGATCGCTCCGCACTGGTTCGGTACCCTTTCCATCCGCTTCGCGTTATCCTGTCCTCGTGATCGGCACGCATCTGATTCACGCGTTCACGCACGCTGCGCTCAGTCCTGATCCGGACCTCGCCGTGGCGGCGCTGATGATCGCGCGCATCGACTACCCCAAGCTCGACGCCGGCCCCTACATCGATCGGCTGGACGAGCTCGGCCGCGAGGCTCAGCTCCGGGTCGACAGCGCCACGGTCGTTCCCGGCGACGCGCCGCCTCGCGTCGATCCCGATCGATACGCGTCAGTGATGGCGCTCAACGAATATCTCTTCGAGGAGCTGCGCTTCGTCGGCAACGAGGTGCAATACGAAGATCCGCGGAACAGTTTCCTGAACGAAGTCCTGGACCGCCGCACCGGGATTCCGATCACGCTCGCGCTGCTCTACATGGAGGTGGCGCGGCGGGCTGGCGTCCATGTGGAGGGGATCAATTTTCCGGGACACTTCCTGCTGCGGTGCCCGGCGCGGCGCGGACAGTCGTACTCCGAGGATTTGATCATCGACGCCTATCACGGCGGCGCGCTGCTCTCGGAGAAAGCCTGCCGCGACCTGCTGCGGCGCCACGCCGGCGACGATGCCGTGCTCGATGTGAACGTGCTGCGCCATGCGACCAAACCGCAGATCCTCGCGCGGATGCTCCTCAACCTGAAGCGCGTATACGTCCAGATGCATTCGTTTCCGCAGGCGCGCGACATGACCGAGCTGCTGCTCGCGGTCGACCCGTCGGCGACGAACGAGCTGCGCGACCGCGGGCTGCTCGCGTACCACCTCAACGATTTTTCGGCCGCCTTGCGCGACCTGCAGGCGTATCTTCACCTCTCTGCGCGCACCACGCTGGATGAAGAAGAGCGCGAAGAGCACGAGCAGATCTGGGAGCATGTGAAGACGCTGCGCCGCCGGGTTGCCTCACTGAACTGAACGCCGCGCTCGGCCATCTCGAACGAAGATCTATTGACCACAAAGGGTTTCTTCTCTGTGGTTCGTGTAGTTCCCGCTTGGGCAGCTTCGGAGGAGCGGACAGATCGGGCACCGGGGGCTCGTTTCCGTGCAGGTCGCGGCGCCGTGATGTGAGAGGTAGAGATACGTTCGCCTGTACGCATCTGCCGTCGCCGGCAATTGCGTGCTGACGGCGGCACGTATCGCCCTCGCCGACGTAGCGAAGTCGGCATGCGCTTCGCTGTAGCCCAGGCGCCGCGCGACCCGGTTCACTTTCGAGTCAACGGGCAGCACCGCGTGATCCGCCGCGAACAGCATCATGCGGTACGCGCCACCCTCGCCCATCTGAGGCACGCCTTTGAGCGCCCGGCGAGCCGCCGTTGCGGGACCGCGGACGATTGCCGGAAGGTTCGGCGTCCGCCGAAACATGTCGACGCCGGTGCGAAGCGCCCTGACGCGCTGCTCGAGATAGGGTCCTGCCAGGAGCACGATCTCATCGAGCTTCTTCTGCGGCAGCCGCCACATCGCATCCGGCGTCAGCGCCCGCGCACGTTTCAGCGCCGTCATTGCGGCATCGCGCTTCCTGGGTGTCGAGTGCACGGACATCACTTCCCACACGAACAACGCGAAGGCATCTCGCGGCGGCATCGGCAGCTTGCCGTAAAAGCGCTCGAGCGCATCGATTGAACTCTGCAATTTCGACACGCTGGACACTCTAGCACTCGGGCTCGAATGGACTGAAGCCTCGTGTGGGCAGGCCGCTGATTCGCTGATCCGAACAGTGTCTCAGTTCGTACAGCACGGACATTGTTGGATCGCGTGTTCAAGAATTTGTGATCGCTACGCGCCATTGCACGCACTTGTGACCGTAAGCGACTGATGTTTCCCGCACGCGGACAGACGTGCACTGGCACAGCGGCTGCTCTTATCGATTTCGAACGAGCTCGATCCAAAGACTCCCCAGGAGGAAATATCTGTATGAGACGTACGTGTTTTTTCGTAACGCTGTTGCTCGCGTGGACAGTGTCCGCGTTCGCGCAGATCCAGAGCGGCAACATTCTCGGCACTATTAAAGACGAGCAGGGCGGGCTGCTGCCCGGCGTGACAGTGACGGCGCAAGGCCTCGACGCGACGCAGACGTTTGTGACCGAAGCAAACGGTGAATTCAGATTTCTCAATCTCGCGCCCGGGCCGTACAAAATCACCGCGACGCTTCCAGGCTTCACGACGCTGGTTCGCGAGAACGTCATCGTCGAGGTCGGCAAAAACGTCGAGCTCCCGATGTCGATGAAGGTGGCCAGCGTTACCGAAACGATCACGGTCGTTGGCGCGTCGCCCGTTGTCGACACCAAGGCGACGGGAACCGCGACCAACTTCACGGCTGACGAGCTCACGCGTATTCCGACCAGCCGCGACCCGTTCGCTTTGATGCGCTCGGTTCCCGGCGTCCTCGTCGATCGCGTGAACATCGGCGGCAACGAAACGGGCCAGCAGTCCAACTTCGCCTCGAAGGGCACGCGTCCACAGGACGCCGTGTGGACCATGGACGGCATCAACATCACCGACATGGCGGCCACCGGCGCCTCTCCGAGCTACTACAACTACGACAACTTCGATGAAATCCAGGTGTCCACGGCCGGACAGGACATCAAGCAGCCGACCGGCGGGATGGGCCTCAACCTCGTCGTGAAGCGCGGGACGAATCAATTCCACGGCGGGTTCCGCGGCTACTTCGACAACGACAAGATGGAATCGGACAATGTGCCGGACGAGCTGCGCGCGGCGGGCGTCACGCACGATACCTCCGATCACAACAAGCAAATCTCCGATTACGGCTTCGACATCGGCGGACCGATCTTCAGGGACAAAGCGTGGTTCTACGGATCGTATTCGCTGCAGGACGTGCGCCTCGTCCGGCGCGCTGGCGCGCTCATCGATCGCACGCAGCTGAAGAATCCCGACATCAAGTTGAACTGGCAGGCGACGTCGAAAGACATGATCAGCTTTCTGTACTTCGATGGGTTCAAGATCAAAGATGGCCGCAGCCCCGGAACGACAGGCATCTTGTTCGACGCGCCGACGGCGACATTTCACCAGGACAACGCGTATACCGACGCGCTCCTGCACGGTCTCTGGAAGATCGCCGACGATCGTGTGATCGGGGCGAACATGTTCCTCTCCGCGAAGGCCGCGTACTTCAACACCGGGTTCATTCTCGATCCGGTCGGCGGACTGAATCAGCAGGCCGGTCGCGATTTCGTGCTCGCGAGCTCCTTCGGTTCGACGAGCCAGAGCCTGAACGTGCGGCCGCAGAAGATCGTGAACGTCGACGCGAACAACTTCCTGACCGGCTTCGGCGGATCGCACGACGTGAAGTACGGCGTCGGCTACCGCTCGACCGATGCCATCAGCGGCACGCTATGGCCCGGCAACATGATTCTGGCGATCGTGAACTCTCCCACCGACCTGCAGGCGCAGGTCTTCCGCCAGGGCAACGGCGGAAACCGCGCCGAATATCTCGACTTCTACGCGGGCGACACGATCTCACACGACCGCGTCACGGTCGATGTGGGCATCCGTTACGATCGCCAGTGGGGCAAGGCGCTCCCGAGCACGACGCTGCCCAACGCGGCGTTTCCCTCCCTCGTTCCGGGGTTCAGCTTCACCGGCTACGACACGCCGTTCACCTGGAACAACATCTCGCCGCGCGCCGGCCTCACGTACGCGCTGGACGAATCGAAGAAGACCATCGCGCGGGCGAGCTACAGCCGCTACTCCGGTCAGCTGAACACGGGAGCGGTCGGCTTCTCGAACCCGAGCTCGACGGCCGGATCCGCCACCTACCGATGGGCGGATCTGAATGGCGATCACTTCGCTGAGGCGAACGAAGTGCAGGTGAACAACTTCATCAGCGCGGCCGGCGGCTTCAACCCGGCGGCGCCGACGGCGGTCACCTCCGCCAACGTCATCGATCCGAACCTCAAAGCGCCTGTCACCCAGAGCATCGTCGCCGGCGTCGATCGCGAGCTGATGCCCAACCTGGCGCTGCAGGTGAACTACAGCTATACGCGGACGAGCGATCTGTTCGGCAACTTCGCGAACAACATCACGCCGCGTGTAGGCGTAACGCTCGCCGATTACGCGCCCAGCACGCCGCTCACGGGCACGCTGCCCGACGGCACGTCCTACAGCGTGCCGACGTTCATCCCCAACGCCGCCAAGGTCACCGCCGGCGGCAGCGGCTTCCTGCTCACGAACGTGCCCGGTTACAGCACCGACTACCACGGCATCGAGCTCGGGCTGGTGAAGCGGCTTTCGAACAAGTGGATGGGACGCGCGGGCTTCTCCTTCAACAACGCGCGCGAGCATTTCGACAGCGCGGCGTCGATGATCGACCTGAACGGCAACCCGACGCGGACGGTCACTGAGCCGCTCGTCGACGGCGGGCAGTTCGCGCCGCAGAGCGGCGGGAGCGGCGCGGGCACGATCTACATCAACGCGAAATGGCAGTTCAACGCGAACGCCATGTATCAGGCGCCGTACGGAATCGAAGTCAGCGGCAACGTTTTCGGCCGCCAGGGGTATCCGCTCCCGTACGTGCGCCAGCAGACGCTCGGCAACGACGCGCGCCTGCAGGTTCTGGTCACGCCGGAGATCGACACCTTCCGGTACCCGAATCTGTGGAACACGGACCTTCGCGCCGCGCGCGAATTCCGCTTCAATCAAGTGAAAGTCCGGGCGATCCTCGATGCGTTCAATGTGTTCAACGCCAACACGGCGCTCGTGCGCGTGAACAACATCACCGCTGCGAACCTCAACGCGCTGGCGCAGAACCTGAGCCCGCGCATCTTCAGAGTTGGGTTGGTGGTGGGCTTCTAAAGAAAATGGCAACCGCGGAGCACGCGGAGATCGCCGAGCCATTTTCCGGCTCTGCGATCTCTGTGAGCTCTGCGGTCAGCTTTTGCTCTGCGTTCTCAGCGGTTATCGTGTTCGGGATATCTCGTCGTAGAGGATCGCCGACGCGATGATGCCGCCGTGGAAGTTCCCGAGGTCCAGCTTCTCGTTCGGCGCGTGCGCGTTCTCGTCAGGCAGGCCGACTCCAAAGAGCACCGACGGCAGCCCCAGTTCTTCCTGAAACGTCGACACGACCGGAATCGATCCGCCTTCGCGCGTGAACACCGGTTTCCGGCCGAAGCCCTTTTCAATGGCTCGGCCGGCGGCCTGAACGAACGGGTTGTCGAACGACGTCATCCACGGCTTGCCGCCGTGCATCCGCGTCACCTTCAGCTCCACGGTCTTCGGCGCCAGCTTCTCGACATAGTCCTCGAACAGCTTCGCGATCGTGTCCGGATGCTGGTTCGGCACGAGCCGCATGCTGATTTTCGCCATCGCCACAGCTGGAAGAACCGTCTTCGCGCCCTCGCCTGTGAATCCCGACAAGAGCCCGTTCACTTCGAGCGTCGGCCGCGCCCAGGTCCGCTCGAGCGTCGTGTAGCCCGATTCGCCCTGGAGCTTCGGGATGCCGAAATCCTTCTTGTACTTCTTCTCGTTGAACGGCAGCGTCGCCCACGCCTGACGCTCCTCGTCGGTCAACGCCACGACATCGTCGTAAAACCCGGGAACCTTGATGTGTCCGCCGCGATCCTTCATCTGCGCGATCATCTGGGCGAGCACGAACGCCGGGTTCGCGAGCGCACCGCCAAATGAGCCCGAATGCAGATCCGTATTGCTGCCTCGGAGATCGATTTGAAAATAAACGAGGCCGCGCAGCCCGTAGCAGATCGACGGCACGCCCCGCGCGAACATTCCTGAATCCGAGATGACGACGACGTCGGCGGCGAGATCGTTTCTGTGGCCGCGAACGAAGTCGTCGAGGTTGACGCTGCCGACCTCTTCTTCGCCTTCGAGGATGAACTTGATGTTCACCGGCAACCGGCCGTTCTGCTTCAGGTGGGCTTCGACGGCCTTCAAGTGCATGAACACCTGGCCCTTGTCGTCAGCCGATCCGCGCGCGTAGATCTCGCCGTCGCGCACCGTCGCTTCAAACGGCGGCGACTCCCACAAATCGAGCGGATCAACCGGCTGCACGTCGTAGTGGCCATAAAAGAGAATCGTTGGCGCGCCGGGTGCACCCAGCCAATCGCCGTACACAACCGGATTACCCGGCGTCTCTATCAGGCGCACGTTCTGAAGACCGACGCGTCGCATCTCGTCGGCGCACCATTCGGCGCACCGCTTCACGTCGGCGGCGTGCTCGGGCAGCGCGCTGATGCTTGGGATGGCGAGAAGCGCCTTCAGCTCGGTGAGATACCGATCGCGGTTGACGTTGATGAAATCGATGACGTTGTCCATGTCGAGCCATTCTCCTGCGCTACGAGAGTCGCCATTCACCGCCCTCATCGACCGCGCGGCTCTCGTTTTTCAGTTTCTCGAGGTGCGCGCGCACGTTTTCCTGCGCGGCCGGAACAAGTGCCGGATCCAGATCATCATAGATGGATTCGGCGATAGCCTGCACGCTGCGGTTCCCTGCCTTCAGCGCCGCAAGAACCTGCTGCTCGCGCGTGCGCCGATGGTCGAGATACGCCGCCAGCACAGCGTCGGGTTCCTCGATTGGCGGTCCATGAGCTGGAAGGATGCGTCGCGGCTGGAGCGACCGCAGGTACTCGAGCGACGAGAGATATTGCGCCAGATCGCCGCCCCGGCTGTAGTGGATCATCACGCTGCCGCCGAGGACGAGGAGGTCGCCCGTGAACATCGTTCCGGACGTCGCGTGCCAGAACACCACGTGGTCGGGCGAGTGGCCGGGCGTGCGGAGCACGGCGATCGGGATGTCGCCGATCGATACGACCTCGCCTTCTGCCAATGCCTCCCACTCGACACCGTACTTCGCGTCCTCAGACGGCCACGGGTATTTCGCGAACCTCGCGTCAGGGTGCGCCCTCGCGATGGCAGGCGCGCCCAACGCATGATCGGCATGGCCGTGCGTCACGAGGACATCTGTCAGCACCGCACGGTGTCGATCGATGGCGCGCCCGAGGTCCTCCAGATGCTGTGCGTGTCCCACTCCGGCGTCGATGAGCGCCGCCGACCCTCCGTTGCCCACGATCAAATACGTGTTGTTGCCACGCCCGGTCATCGGCGAAGGATTGTGCGCTTCGAGGAGAATCGGATCGATCGGAGGGATCGCCAAGATCAGAAACTATAACGAACTGACGCCGTGACGTGCGAGTTGCGGTGATACTGCCCGAGAAAATCATCGGAGCGGCCGGCGATCGCGGCAGCGGCGATCGTCGCGCGCCAATGCTCGCCGCGAGCCTGCGAGTACTCGGCGCGCGCGTAAAGCCC